>MDTC01197584.1_pt1 | contig 78572 bp, 48 predicted proteins | sample 811181 | NCBI WGS metagenome assembly MDTC01 (sample SAMN05326644, study PRJNA326480) | marine metagenome | isolation source: seawater | place: Pacific Ocean: North | collected 2011
GGAGGGAAGAGCCGGAGGCTCAGGGTGGTGAGTTTGTTGAGGCGGATGATTGCAAGTGAAGACGCAAAAAACCCACTGCAAACTCGAAAGCAACCAAGCCTTACAAGGATATGGCCTTGCTATATCCGCCTACAAGGAGGGGACAAAATAGTGGAATCAGGGGAGTTTGCGGAGACACAAGTGCAACGTCCGCCGGAACAGATATCTAGTTTGCCCCGTACATATCGGGTAAATGGTCCCTCCTCTCGAAAGGCTTGAGAGAAGGGAAGAGCCGGAGGCGAAGGGTGGTGAGTTTGTTGAGGTGGATGTTGTAAAGCGCACGAAGCAAATCAGCCACGAAGAGAAGCCCCTCCTGGGAGAGTTCTGCAAGTGGTAAAGCCCCAACCCCGCAGGGGTTCAACCGGGGTCCAGCGGCCGCCCGCTGGTGCAACGTCCGCCGGATCAGATTTATAGCACCCCCCTCCCCAAGGCTCAAATAAACAAAACGACCCTTTGATTAGACACCAAGGACAGCAGCGTCACGATCACACAACATACCACCATCAGAGCGTTCTTTGACAGTTCCATCACGCAACCATGAACGCTGACAACGAGGCTCTTCACGAAGATCCTGCACTTCTACGGCGAACGCGTCGCCTTCCTGCATCGACAGGCGACTCACACCACACAAATCGACGAGATCTTCGAGATAGGGGCTGAGCTTTTTGTATTGCTCTGCGTCCAGTGTCAGGGCGATGCCTGCATCGAGAGGATAGCTGATGCCTTGGGCTTCTTTCGCCTCTTCAAGGGCTTTCAAGACAGGCTCACGAAGCTCCATCACAGCATCCCAATCTTCATTCCGTGTAAAGACCTCAGCCTCTGGCATGTGGAACATATGCACGGACGTCTCTTGGTCGTCTTTTGGATTCTTGCCATGCAATGACAAGTACGCCTCTTCCGCAGTGTGCACGACGATCGGCGCGAGCAACTTGATCAACGCATCAGCGATGTCGAACAACACAGTCTGTGTACGGCGGCGACGATCACTGTCTTGTGCGTCACAGTAAAGGCGATCTTTGATCGTTGCCATGTACATCGCGCTCAAGGTCATATTGCAGAAGTCAAAGATCGCCTTACTCGCACGACGGAATTGATATGTATCGTATCCTTCACGGACGGTGTTCACGAGCGTCTTCAACTCTTGCATTGCCCAAGCATCGATGCTGTGATGATCTTCTGCAGTCAACTCACGACGGTCTTTTGCGGGGTCAAAATCGACGAGGTTACCGAGTAAGAAGCGGATCGTGTTGCGGACCTTACGGTACTCCTCACTCGCCACCTTGAAGAACTTCCAGTCGACCTTGATGTCGTTGTTGTAGTTGAGTGTGCTCACCCACCAACGACAGACATCTGCGCCGTGTTTGCTGAGAAGCTCCTCAACCTCGATCGTGTTCCCGATCGACTTACTCATCTTATGACCTTGCGCATCCACCATAAAACCGTGTGTCAACACAGCCTTGAATGGAGGCTCACCCATCATCCCAAGCGCTGGCAAGAGCGACAACTGGAACCATCCACGGTGTTGGTCAGAGCCTTCGAGGTAGAGGTCCACAGGGAACCCGATACCGCGCTGTCTCATGACCGCGTTCCAAGAAGAACCAGACTCAAACCACACATCGAAGATATCGTTGACTTTTTCAAGATCAGCGAGCGCCGTACTGCCATCTTTGAGCCACGCAGGCGCTTCGGGATCAGCTTGTGGATCGTAATCGGACAACAACTCCGCAGCGTCCGACTTAAACCAGTGATCCGAACCATGTTGACGCAGCTTGTCAGCGATCGCTTGTACAGACGCTTCAGTCAACAAGACCTCTTGTGAACCGTTCAAGAATCCGGGGATGGGCAGACCCCACGCGCGCTGACGGCTGATACACCAGTCAGGTCGGGATTCGAGCATCCCTCTCATACGGTTACGTCCCCACTCAGGGATAAATTCGACACCTTCAGCGGTCTTCTGAAGCGCCATATCACGCAGGTTCAACTCATCGCCTTCTCCGGGCTTTTCGACAGAGATAAACCACTGCTCTGTTGCGCGGAAGATCGTCGGGGTCTTACTACGCCAATCGTGTGGATAGCTGTGCATAAATTTGTGGTCGTGGAAGAGATGACCTGAGCCACGAAGGTGTTCGGTCACTTCGTCATTTGCCTTCCAGATGCTCATCCCACGCAGCCACTCCGGCACAGTATCATCATATGTACCATCTGCACGAACGGGACAGTAGACATCAAGGCCATTTTTGCGACCCGTCATAAAGTCCTCAGCACCGTGGCCAGGGGCCGTGTGAACGAGTCCAGTACCATCGGTCATCGTGACGTAATCAGCGGTCAACAATGGACCTGTACGGTCGATGAATGGGTGTTTGTATCGCAGCCCCGCCGCGGCCAACTCACCGCCTTTGCAATCGCCGAGCTTTTCAAACTCAACGCCAGGCATACCAAAGACCTTCTCGGCCAACTCTTCGCCAAAGACTGCGTATTTGGTGACGCCAGCGTGTGTAAACTTGTAGAGCGCGTATGTGTCGCGTTCGGAGGCAGCGACCGCGAGGTTAGAAGGAAGCGTCCAAGGTGTGGTCGTCCAGATCATGACGTGGACGGCTTCGCCTTCGGGAGCGTTGAGTCCAGCAGGAAGTCCCTCTGTCGACTCAAGCTCGAACAAGACGTAGACACTTGTGTCTTCGCGGTCTTTGTATTCGAGTTCGGCCTCGGCGAGCGCAGTCTGGTTGGCGATGGACCAGTGAACGGGCTTCTTGGCGCGGTAGACGAGTCCTTTTTTGACCAACGCAGCGAACACTTCGATGACAGCCGCCTCGTAATGGGGGTTCATCGTCAGGTAGGGATTTTCGTAATTCCCGAGTGTACCGAGACGCTTCATTTGTGTCGCTTGTAGCTTGATCTGCTTCTCTGCGTATTGCTTGCAGCGGTGGCGGATCTGTAGAGGCACGAGATCACGCGCCTTTTCGCCGAGGTTTTGCATGACTCTGTGCTCGATGGGCAGGCCGTGACAGTCCCAACCAGGGACGAAGTCAACATCGTAGCCAGCCATCGTGCGGGTGCGAACGACGAGATCTTTGAGCACCTTGTTGAGCAGGTGGCCAAGGTGGATGGAGCCGTTTGCGTAGGGAGGACCATCATGGAAGACAAAAGCACCTTTGGGGTGCTCTGCTTCACGTAGACGACCTTGAAGGTTCATCTTGTTCCATCGCTTCTGGACGTTGGGCTCCGTTTGCACCAGATTTGCACGCATGGAAAACTTCGTCTTGGGTAAATTCAATGTCTTTTTATAACGATCTTTTTCTTTTTTCGCCTCTTTGTCACTCATGACAAAACCTCTTTCATGCTGATTTAATGGCTTTTGGGATCAAGCCCATATGCTCGGATTCAAACACACTGAATCACTCAGTGACCTTGGGCATCAGGAGCCCCTGATACATCGAGGATGCACAATCTACCTCAGATCCATACACTGTGCAAGTGATTCTCGACGGAAACAGAGAACACCAAAACACACCGAGGACACCTACAGGTGTACAAGTATGTATCCTTTTGGAAAACCGAATATGTGGGGATTAGCGTATAATAGAAATAATGGAGGGGATCGTCGAAATGGAGTGTAAAGAGGTAGAAACGGGACGTGTGTCCGACGTTTTGAAGACATATGAAGTCTGTGAATGGTCCGTCAACCGTTGATAGGTAGACATCGTAACCTCCGATTCGACAAGTGGGTATGTGTTGGGTCTCTTACCCAACCATATTGTACATATCTTTTTGACGAACAACTCGCGCTCCGGTTCTGCACTTTTGAGAAAAAATCACCAACGACCTCTTTCTGGACCTCGGCACCTCTGTACTTTTTTCCGCGTTCTTTTTTCTCATGAACGCCTCAGGTTGTCTCGGGGGCCGTAATCAGGTAACAATATGGACAGACCAACACAGATGTTGCTCTCCCATCAGAATACAAACCGCCCGAAGGCAAAAGGATCGCACTCGATGAGCAAAATAGACAGCCAGCTCTCCATTCCGAAACAGGGTCTTGACCGTGATGAAGTCCTCGCAAAAATGAAAGAAGCCCGCATCAACGACGCCAACTATGCAGATGGAAAGACTTGGAGCCTCGTCTATTACCTCGGTGAAGAGCACTCGGCATTTATCAACAAGGCCCACAACCTGTTCTCCTCGACAAATGGACTCAATCCCATGGCCTTCAAGAGCCTCATGAAGATGGAGGCCGAAGTCGTCCGAATGTCCGCCAATCTCTTTCACGGAGACGCCGATACTGTTGGCGTGATGACCTCCGGCGGGACCGAAAGTATCCTGATGGCAGTCAAAGCCTATAGAGATTACGCCCGCAAAAAGCGCCCCTGGATCTTGCGCCCAGAGATCATCATGCCCTCCTCTGCGCACGTCGCATTCGACAAAGCAGGCCACTATCTCGGCGTGAAGATCGTCGCAGCACCTCTAAAAGACGACTTGACTGTCGATGTAAAGGCCGTCAAGAAGCTGATCAACCGTCGCACAATCGCCCTCGTCGGTTCAGCCCCAGGCTATCCACATGGTGTCATCGACCCTATCACCGAACTTGGTGCGCTCGCGTTGAAAAAGAAACTCCCCCTTCACGTCGACGGTTGCCTCGGCGGCTTTCTGCTCCCCTTCGTCGAGAAGCTCGGCCACCCGATCCCTCCCTTTGACTTTCGCGTGCCCGGCGTAACCTCGATCTCTGCCGACATCCACAAATACGGATACGCTGCGAAAGGCGCTTCTGTGATCTTGTATCGAAGTATGGACTATCTCAAACATCAGTTCTTTGTACAGGCGGATTGGTCTGGCGGCATCTACGCCTCGCCGAGCTTCGCAGGGACACGCCCGGGAGGTCCAATCGCAGCCGCCTGGGCCGCCCTCAACACGATCGGCGAAGCTGGTTACATGGCACACGCAAAGGAGATCATGGATATCGTCACGACGCTCAAACACGGTGTCAACGCGATCCCTGGACTCCGTGTCCTTGGGCACCCTCAGATGAGTGTCTTTGCATACAACTCCACAGACCCAAAAGTCGATATCTTTGCAGTCTCCGACCAAATGACCGCAAAAGGCTGGCATATCGACCGCCAACAAAACCCCATGGCGCTTCATGTCATGGTCACACCTGCACATGCACAATCCCACAAAGCCTACCTTCAAGATCTCGCCGAGGCCGTCGAGTACGTCCGCGCACACCCCGAACTGTCCTCTGAAGGCAGCGCGCCAATGTACGGCATGATCGCCAAAATGCCCTTTCGTGGGATGGTCAAACAGAGCGTCCTCAAGATCATGGAAGGGATGTATGGACCTGATGCCAAAGTCCCAGACCTTGGGAATGATGATCCCGACATGGCGACAAAAATCGGCGCAAAGTTCATCGAAGTCATGGACACTGTCAACGCCAAAAAAGATGAACTCAAAGAAAAAGTCACCTCTTTTATCCCTTGAGTACAGACCGGAGCACGACAGAATCACATGTGGAACATCCCCACCCATCTCATCCTCACATGCGCACACACAGCGAGACAACTGTACATCGAACCGGTCCCGCTCGCGCACCCTCTCTCCACACCTTCCTTTCGTGCGACATTGCTCTCCAATCACTTCCCATTTGCGACGACCATCGTCCTGCACCCGTCCCCCGCTGATTTTATCGACGTCTTTGTCCAAGCACTTCAACACACATACACGTTTCCTCCAACACGTCGAGCCTTCTCATGGCAATCATCCCGAGGCCATCTCGATCTGCTCTTTTCCTTTGAGCAAGACATTCAATGTCACATCACACTCACCAACGCACCAGAGTCAGGAGGACATGGCGTCACAACCTGCCTACAACTCGACAGAAAGATCTGCCAGAGCTTCATCAAACAAGCACGCAAAGTCTTTCAATGTCCTACCGCATACATTGAATCGGATGAATTCTGGGGAGACGATTTGGATGGATGGAAGGCACCAGCAGGAGATCTCTGGACAGAGAAGACAAAGCAACCAACAAATCAAGCTGATCTCGTTGATGATTGGGAGGATTGATGGACTTGTTGGAAAACAGTCTTAGCTATTTTTGGAGGCGAGGGAAGCTTTGATGAAGTGTGCAAAGAGTGGATGGGGCTCAAAGGGACGTGAGCAAAACTCGGGGTGGAATTGACAGCCAACGAAGTATGGGTGATCTTCACGTGCGAGTTCAACCATCTCAACGAGCTGACCGTCAGGAGAGACACCAGAGAAGATCAGACCGCTCTCACCAAGAGGCTCGCGGTATGAGTTGTTGACCTCAAAACGGTGACGATGTCGCTCGGAGATCTCTTTGCTGCCACCGTAGATTTCGGCAGCCAAAGAGTCCTCTTTGAGGGAACAGGGGTAGGAGCCCAATCTCATGGTCGCGCCCATTTGGGTGACATCCTTTTGCTCTTCCATCAAATCGACAACGGGGTAAGGTGTCTCAGCATCAAATTCGATACTGTTCGCGCCTTTGAGCTTGCTGACATTGCGAGCAAACTCGACGACGGCCATCTGCATTCCGAGACAAATGCCAAAAAATGGGACCTTGTTCTCGCGCGCAAATCGAATGGCCCGGATCTTTCCTTCTGTCCCTCGTTGGCCAAAGCCACCGGGCACAAGAATACCATCAAGCTCTTTCAACTTCTCGTCGTCATGTTCGAGCTTTTCGGAGTCGAGATAGATGCGCTCGACACGACAATCATTGTCGACACCTGCGTGAATAAGGGCTTCGCTCAAACTCTTGTAGGATTCGGTGAGTTCGACGTACTTACCGATGATACCGATCTTGACGGTGTATTTGGGGTCGCGAATTTTAGAGACGACGCGGTCCCAGACGCTGGTTTGAGGGGCACGAGACCAGATATTGAGTCGATCAGCGATCTGACGGTCGAGTCCTTCATCGCGAAGAGTCACAGGAACAGCGTAGATCGTATCGGCGTCAGGCACGGAGATGACTTCTTCCTGAGCGACGTTACAGAAGAGCGCGAGCTTCGCCTTGATCTCGGTAGGTAGATCACGATCACTTCGACACAGCACAAAGTCTGGTTGGATACCGATGGAGCGCAGCTCCTTGACTGAGTGTTGTGTGGGTTTGGTCTTCAGTTCACCTGCGACATCAATGTATGGGACGAGCGTAACGTGGAGATAAATGGCGTTGTCTTTTCCGACATCAAAGCGGAACTGGCGAATGGCCTCAAGAAAAGGCAAGGACTCAATATCACCGACAGTACCGCCAACTTCACAGATCACAACATCGTACCCTTCTGCGAGTGACTTGATGCGGCCTTTGATCTCATCTGTGACGTGAGGGATAACCTGCACGGTGCGACCAAGGTAACCACCTTGTCGTTCGCGGTTGAGCACGGATTCGTAGATCTGGCCGGAGGTGAAGTTGTTTTGTTTACCCATCTTGGCGCTGGTGTATCGCTCGTAGTGACCGAGATCGAGATCAGTCTCTGCGCCATCTTCGGTGACGAAGACCTCACCGTGCTGGTAGGGACTCATCGTCCCAGGGTCGACGTTAAGATAGGGGTCCATTTTCAACAAAGTAATGTTGAGCCCGCGACTTTCGAGCAGTGCCCCGACTGAAGCCGCAGTGATTCCTTTACCAAGAGAAGATACAACACCACCTGTAATGAAGATATACTTGGTTTGTCGTGACATGATTGCAGGTCCTTTTGCAGCACTAGGGGGATCAGAGTTGATTTTAGGATTACGTTGTTTGTGGTTCGGTTGTATAAAGCTCACCGACCCAATACACACCCATCCACACATTGGGATGCAGCAACAACGCGGGAAGGTTTACCTCACGCTGTGCAAAATTACAAGGGTTATACAAAAACACATATGAAAACAAAACGTTGTAAATAGGTCATTCGACAAGAGTGGTTTTCCCCTCTCCCTCCAGGCGCTAGATAAAGTCGTAGGTCCACTTGATCGCCCAGAACAGATACAAGATGGTCGCGAAGATCATCGCGATGATCAAAAACGCCAACACAATCATAAAGAAACCTCGGGATTCCAGCTCACCAAGATCTTCTTCAGCCGCTCGACGAATCGCGATCTGATCTCTTCGATACCCCCACAACATCGAACCAAGCATACCAAGGATCACAATGCCACCAAGTCCACCGAGGAACAACAACGTGCGTGCACGGAATTTCCCTTGAAAGACACGTAATTGACGCAGTCGCTTCTTGGTCGAATCGTGGAGCAACAACGGCGCGACAAAGCGAGCTTTTGAAAAAGCAAATAACCGACGACTCCACGCTTCCATTCGCTCAGGTCGTACCTTGTGCTGACGAAATGGGTCCAGATCCAAGATCCTCATCCCATCACCACGATGGACGAGATGTTTTTGTAATTGCTTGAGGATCTTCGCCTTGTTGGGTTTTCCAATGTACACCAGACGTGCATCGTACACTTCTCCAGGAAAGAAGAACTCCGTGTACACCTGCACCGAACACAACCCTTTGATCGTCGATGGAATCGTCAGATCAATCTGACTCTTTCCACCTTTGATCGAATACTTGCGGGAAAACAAACGCTGTCCATACTGGACCAGATCGACGTGGAGATCTCCCTTCCGAAGCAAAGTATCGACAGACAGACTGAGCGTCTGCTTTCCTGATGGACTCTCCGGCAAGAGCACTGTTTGAAGCTCCATGGAGAGTTGGTACCCATCGGTCTTGATCGCCAACGGCAGCTCGCTCACATACTTGCCACTCGTAAGCTGTACACCCCACTGTACCTGAAAAAATTGGGGGACATAGGGAAAACGAATAAATCCCCACTCATCGGACTTATAAGGCCCCAGTATTTTGTACTCAGAGCGCTTTGCGGAGGCAAAGGAGACATTGCGTTTGATCTTGATGGAGCGAACCGTTGTGATCTGTTTGCCAACAGAGAAGACCGGCATTCCCTGATTCCACGGTCCCTTCCCTTGAAAGAGTTTGAGCAACACCGGGTTTTGTAGAGGCAACCACTGCTTTGTTTTGTCGTCTGTATCGGCGCTGTTCTTTGCGAAGATGTCGATCGGTTTGGCCGAAGCGCCTGTTTTGCCCTGCTTCCAGGCGCGCAGGCCAACACGGCGCACAGCACGAGTCGTCGGCTTCGCCTTTGTCGATACTGTCGTAGGTTGAGACGTTGACTTAGAAGCTGCAACGGCAGGTTTGGAGGTCGGTTTGGGGGCGGCCTTTTTCACAGGTCGTTCCCACACACGCATCAGCACCCAGTTGGGAAGATCGGAGACAAACGCACGCCCTTCGGAGAAGACCTCCACTTTGAACGGATCATCTTTTTCAGGTGCAAAGGTCCACAGGTGTCGCTGTGTCTCCTTTTTGTAATGGGGACGGATATTCTTGGGCCGACGTAGCGCGACCTTGACTTTCAACGAGTCCTTCCCGCGTGGTCCTTTGACGTCGACCAGAAGCTGTGCAGGTACACCGGGCTTCCACTTTGGGACGATGATGTTGGCGAGCAACACCTCAGCGGAGGTCTTCCCTTCGTAAACAAGCGTTCGCTGTTTTCCTTGGGAGAGCCAGATTTTTCCTTCGATACGTTCGAGGAAGGAGTTTTTATCGGGAGCAAACAACGCGATACGATAGCTCGCCATGCTTCCGGGGACAAGCTCGGAGGGTCCATAAATCCTGGTGGCGAAGCCGAGCTCTTGTGTCGAGACGATCGTCAACAAACCAAGGGCCAAAACGGAGATCCCCATGAGGGTATATGCGACGTAGCGGACCATTGGAGGGAATGTCCCCTCACGATCGCCCCAAATTTCATTCATCATGTCATCGATGTCATGACGCTCTTCAGGACTGTTGGCGACCTGCTCTACATCAAGCTCTGGACCATCCCGTTCATCGAGGATACGCATCTGTTCTTCTTCGGAGAGTTCCGAAAACGCGCGCTCTTCCTCTTGGGCTACGACCTCTGTCCCGCTCTCTTCCTTGTGTTTCTTTTCCATCATGTTATCCTATCATCCACTATCGCGAATGGATTCTTGCCTCTGTTGGTATGTGCCTCTATCCTATAGAAGAGGCCATTTGGTGCAACATGTCTTTTGTGATGGGACAACAAAAATGCACACAGGGTCCAACCACGCGAACGATCTAGCCAGGAATGTTGTATGCCGAAAATCTTCGGAGTCATAAAGTGTTTGCTCGTTTTTTTGTGTCTCCCACACACAAACACCTGGTCGTATACACACTTTGTCGACTACACAACCCCCGAAAAAAAAGCGTACGCAATCTCCTACTGGCCAGACAAAGCGTTTGCCCGGACGCTGTCCTTCACGATGGATCAGGACACAGGCGCATATGGGGGTTCATCAGCCTTCCAGCTTGGGAAAAAAGCTATTGAACAGTGGTCCAATGTTCGTCACTCCCGCCTCACTTTGCAACTGCTCAAGCGCCTCGTCGATATCGATCATGAAAATTTCTCCACAGAGGTCGTCCTCGGTGATGGCCGCCACGATATCGTGATCGACAAAGACGGCAAGATCATGGAGAGCCTGGGGTTGGACCCACGCTTTATCGCAGGGCTTGGTGTCCCGATCACAAAAAACAACTCCAAAGGCTCATTGCAAGGTCCATTTGGAGGTGAAATCGTCGACGCGCTTGTGTTGATCAACACCACCCAAACCTGGACGGAAGATCGTATGCTCCGCGTGCTCATGCACGAGTGTGGACACGCCCTGGGACTAGGCCACACCAATATCGCACACGTGAGAGACGTCGACGCGTTACCTGTGATGTTCTTCGATCCAGCGCAACAACAAAAAGCACCACGCCTACGCATAGACGACCAAGTGGCGCTCGCCTCCCTCTACCCCACAGACGACTTTGAACAGCACTATGGCGCGCTACAAGGCCGCATCATGACACAAAACAACCAACCCGTGTTTGGCGCCTCGATCATCGCGATTCCCGTAGGTCTATCCCTCACCGATGCGATCGGTACGTGGTCTTATCCTGACGGATCATTTCACCTGTATGGTTTGCAACCAGGACGTTACCACCTCCTCGTCCGTTCGTATACAGCGGGAAAATCATACAACTTCCACAACCTCGACCCCTCTCTCCATCTCGGTGGTATCTTTCGCAAAGAGACCGAGTTTTGCCCTGAATACTACAACGATCATACGTACAAAAACTGCGGCCTTGTCGCACCACCCAACAAAGACATGATACGTATTGAGGCCGGTCAGACCACCACTGGCCTCGTCGTCTCAGAAGGCCCAGACAACCCATCTCCCCCGCTCACATGTAAACTTGGTGCGCTTCCGCAACTGCCTCAACGCCCGATCACCCTTCCGCCCAACGTCGAAGGCCAAGGAAAACGCGGTGAAGCATGTACATACACACCACCAGTTGAAGAGAAACGTATCTTCCCAGACGCAGAAGAAGAGCCCATCCCCGAACCCGAACCCCAAACAGAAGCACCGGTCCAAGAGCCACCTCAAGACACAGGTCCGAAGATCGTCTGTGGGTGCCAACAACCCGATCTATTCTCCAGCCTACTCGTCGCGCTCTTTTTCTTCTTTTTTACGTGGCTCCCCTTGCACAATGCAACAAAACGTAGACAATCCAAGCCATTGTAAATCATCACTCCGAAACCTTGGGCGCTGTCTCGATCTGATATGCCCTCTCGTTTCGCCTCAAACAGGAGCTGGCTGTGTATCGCTTTCGGCCGACACTTGGTGTGTTGTTCTTTCTCGCGGTGGGGTGCTTGTGCCAACACCACGCACACGGACTCTCTCTCAAAAAACCAACGACCGCACAGTTACTCCAATCGACAGATTGGATCGTCAAAGCCACTATGTACGCAGAACGATCACTGCAGACCAAGGGCGGATTCCCTTTGCGCCGGACGACCTTTCACATCAAGCACACTTACAAAGGTCGCAGCCAAACGTCCATCACCACACAATTACCAGGAACAAACAACGCACTGTCTTCGTTCATCCCACGCTTCGAGAAGGGAAAAACGTACATCCTCTTCCTGCGAAAGAACCGCGTCACCCCCTATCCTCTGCTCGTCGCGTTGTACTTTGGTGTGATGGACATCCAAACAAAGAAGGGAGTCGAGTGGGTCCGTCATAGGGGCAAGTTGTTTCAGGAGCAACCTCTGAGGACGTTTGAGAAGACACTCACAGAAACATTGAAGAAGTTGCAGTCAACACAGCAGCTCGATAAAAAACCAGCCATCAGGAAGAGAACACCAACTTCGTCTGTTCCACCAAAAAAGCCCACAACAAAGACAACAAAGGGAACACAATAAACTCTTTGTTATCCATTTATAATGTTCGCTCTGTGCAAAGGACAGGCATAGAGCGCTTGTCGATGTCTCAAGCTAGAAGGAGATCCACATGTCCAAACAAATCAAATCGGCTTGCTACAGTGCCATCGCGATCGGTGCGATGTGTACGATGGCGTGGTGGGCGAGTGCGCCACTTCACACGTCCGTCGATGCCGCAACAGGCGTCAAGTACGTCCAGCTCTATAACGCGACACCTTCCCCCTCTTGGTCCCCCAACGGCAAGTTTTTGGCGTTCCACGATTTGCGCTTCCCCAAACGAGGGACAAAACTGCTCCTCAAACCCTCCCCCACCAGCTATGTCCGCTATCTCAAGCGCTCAAGCCCAGGTGGTTACAAGCGTTTTGTCGCACGCTATCGCGCTCGCATCCTGCGTCAATCCTCTCCTTCGTTGAAGTTCCTCGGCGACAGTCACAGATACAGTCATGTCTCCGTCCTCAACGTAGGCAACATGAAGCGCAGTTGGCTGGCAATGAAGAAGCTCAAGAGCACAACGCCCTCCTCAACGGCCTACTTCCATCCCAAATGGGCCAATGATAACCTGCTCGTGACAGGGAGTTCATTTGGCAACAAAGGTGGGTTGTTTATCTTCCCCAATGGGCCCAAAAAACAACTCCCAGGGCTGTCCGTCCCGACATTTGGTCAATCAGGGCGCCTGATCATTGGCCGCCAACACCAAACAGGTGTGTTTATCGCACACGTCGACGCGCCCGACACATTCTATGCAGTCGTCGATGAACGAACCAAAATCCGTGGTATCTTCCCAAGCTTTAGTCCTGACGGGAAAAAACTCGCCTGGATCGATGCAGGGACATATTACAACGCAGCTCCACTCAAGGTCTTCTCCGTCCCCTTCAAGGCTGAAAATCTCAAGAGCCAAGCGACAATCTGGGCAAAAGATCCCTGGAGTTATCGTCGCAAAAAGCACAAAGCGCTGCGCGTCAACACCCTCAAAACCCCCAAGACCAAGCGCGTCGTCGAATTTGTATGGGCACAGGATTCCAGCACGATCGCCTACGTCAAAGGGACGCGATACCGAGGATACAGCAATTACCAGTACGGCCCCAGAGGGCTCTACCTCTTCAAATTGGGTGACAAAACAAGCCGATTGATCGACGAAAAAGGGAAAAACCCCAGCTTCGCTCCCAACGGAGATGTTTATTACGACCGCAACAATGATGGGATCTGGCGATGGGATGCCAAGACCGGTAAGAGCGCACAGTTGTTGAAAAAAGGCGAAGAGCCTCGCGTCTCCCCTGACGGAAAACACCTCGCGTTCCTGCTCTGGAAACCAAAACGTCGACGTTACAGAAGCAAGCTCTATCTCGGAATCAAAACCCTCAAATAATTGTGTTTGCTTCTTCTTTTCACCACCTCCTCCCTCTCTCCCGCACTATTTTCCTGTCTTGACTTGCCCTCTTGGGGTCGGACAAACTATGTTATAGACAGAAGTTGATACTATCCAAACAATCTCCCATGACGTAGAGGATCAAACGTGTCTGGTTTGCTTCCTTTTTTGATGCTGTTTGCGCTTCCCCTCGTATACGATCCTGGTGTCTTCGATGTCCTTGACACCAAACAAGACTTCTTTGCGCTGGGCGTCTTCTTTTGGGCGCTGTGGCGACTCTTTCAAGGCGATCTCCCCAAGTATACCCTTCACTTTAGTCTATGGTTGTGTCTGCTCTTTGTCCCGACTTGGTGGCAGGGAACACCACTCGCACTGTGGTTCCCCCACTGGATGCTTTATCTGGGGCTCGGTTGGTGGCTCTTTCTGTTGCTACATGTCCCCCCGAAGTCCCCCACCCACCACCCAGAGAACACATGGATACGAGGCGTCTTGGTCGGCAGCACGTTGACCGCGCTGCTTGGAATCCTCGAATACTTTTATCCATCACTGACTCCGTGGCATGGTGGGTTTCGCGATCTCATTTCGAGCACAATGGGTAACCCTAACCACTTGGCGGCCTATCTCACATTGGCCCTCCCTTTCTTCTTCCTCGCGGGTCGTTGGTGGTTACTCGCGCTCATCCCCTGTATCTTCGCGCTCCTCCTCACAGGCTCTCGAATGGGCATTTTGGTCGCGACATTTGTTCTTCTTTACAGCGGTATCAGGCTTTGGAGGCTCAGGGGGATCTCTTCCTCCTCGGATCGAATGAGTCGGTTGGTGCTGTTGTGTGGATTGGGGATCTTTGTGGGTTCGTTCTTCCTGACACCAGGGAAGAATTTGCAGAACGTGACGACGACACGGGGAGGACTTGGAGGACGTCTACACCTGCTCTCTTGTGCGATGCCGATGATGAAGGATGCTTTCCCATTTGGACTCGGTATCGGCGAATTTTCCAGACAATTTCCATACGCACGAGGGAAATGCTTACAGCGTGTCAAACGCAAAGCAGAGCGACAGCACACCTTTGTCTTTCACCTACACAATGACTGGCTGGAGCTGCTTCTTGAAGGTGGATTGTACTTCTTGTTTTGCTTTGGCCTCGCGTTTTTTTGGTGGTATCAGCATAAGAAGCCATCGTCACGACGTATACCCAAGCGAACAAACCCAAAAGGCCAAAAAGAGCCCTTGGATGAACATCTCAAATCCTTCACAACATCTCGCCTCGTTGCGTTATCGCCGTCCTATGCGCAACGTATTTGGCTAGACGCAGTGTTGATCGGCTTTGGCTTGCATATGTTCGCGAGCTTCCCTCTTTATATTGCGCCGGTCTCAGCGCTCGCTGTGCTCGCGCTCGCCTTGCGCATCAGAGCGTTCTCCGCCACTCCACCAAAACCATCAAAGACAACGAGCAAGTGGCTTCTTTGGGCGGTAACGTTGTTCTTGCTACTCAACGTCTACGCAGGTGCGAGACGTCATCTCTCCCAAAGGAGCTTCATCCACGGCCTTCACGCCGCAAATGTACGTACAGACTATGCGCTGTCGATGTATCGTCGCAGCCGACTGCTGTTCCCAAATGTACGCTCCCTCTATCAAGAAGGCCAAATTCTCCTCTCTATCGGCAAAACCAGACAGGCACTCGCGGCATTTCATCAAGCGTTGCGGTTGCTCCCCGATCCAGACATTGCGCTTATGACAGCAAGAGCTTACGCACAACAAGGACGCTCCAAACGTTCGTGTGATATGCTGTGGTTTGCGCTCGCGCTCAAGCCCAACCATAAAGAAGCACGAGCGCTCTCGGAAGCATGCCTCACAACAGCTTCTCAGCTCAGTCCCAAACGACCAGCCCGACACATCGTTGCCCCTCAAATACCGACCACCCGCCCAACCTCTTCACCGACATCATGGCCCACAAGCGGCCCGATGAAAAAAAGCACAACGAAACCAACGACACAGCCGAAACGTGAAGAATGACTTTTGTAACAGCTACGATCATGCTGGCCCCACACAAAATGCCATGAAGACTTGTGTGGTTCATTTTGTGCAAGTGTGGGTGAGTTTGGGAGCTGTGTGGGTGAGTTTGGGAGCTGTGTGGGTGGCCAAATAACCTATGCGGACGGAGAGACTCTTTATGCGCGTCATTTTCACATATACTTTAAGTACTTACAAGACAGGTAAAAAAGCTATGTGGATGAGTGTGTATCTGAAGAGCAAGGATGGTTATCGCGAACGAAACAATGTCCTCCGGAAACTCGATGACGTGGGCGTCCGCATTACTACACAAGTCACCCACACAGCCAATGAAGCCACCAACATAACCTGTTAAGCCGTCAACATAGCTTATTTCGCCATCCACATTGTTTATTTTGCGGAACACATCACCTGCTCTCTCAGGTCTTTTGTTTGTGGAACCAAACACTTTGTTACGCAGAAGATGAACACAGTCTTCCACACCACACTGCTTATGTGTTGGTTTGCCCACATGTACAGAAAAGTCACCTTTGCTGTCAGTTGCCCCATCCCCAAGCTCGCCCAATCCACCAACCCCTTTTGTGTGATGTTCAGGCGATATGTTGGGCAACCATCTTGTAAAACGCTCTCGCGACTGGATCAAAAGGCGTGAAGAAAAAGTAATCATGTACTCTATCTGGCTCGATATGTAACAGCACCTCAACCCCCTGCTTCTGGGCTCTCTCCGCAAAGTCTTTCGCCTCATCGACGAGCAGCTCAGCCCCCCCCGCAAGCACAACACAACGTGGAAATCCCGAGACATCAGCGAAAAGCGGAGAGAGCAATGGATCTTCTCTATCGTGCTCTCCTACATACCAATCTCCCCAGCGCTTGATGTTCTCCTCGAAGATATGATCATACGGGCGGTTTCTCTTGATCGAATCTGTACCAAACGTCAAATCCAACAAGGGCGAAAACAACATCAACAAACCAGGCAATGGAAGCGCACGTTGTCGTAGCGAGAGACACAACGCAGCCGATAAACCACCGCCAGCCGAATCTCCCATCAAGACGACATCTTCAGGAGAGTGTCCCTGTGCCAACAACCACTCGTACACATCCACTGCGTCGTCCAACGCTGCGGGGAATGGATGCTCCGGCGCCAACCGATACTCAGGAAACAAGACCTGCGCCCCTGTAGCGTCGATGAGTCCCTGGATCACAGAACGGTATCCCTTTGCAGAGCCGAGGACATATCCACCCCCATGTAAATAGAGGATGATCTTATTTGAGGTAGACTCGGCAGGTCGAAACCAATACCCACGACAAGAAGACCACACGACCTCTTCTTGGGTCATATCCGCCCTCTTCTTTGCAAGCTTCTCAAGGCGATCAAAGTCCTCTCGCTCTTTCGCGAGGGAGGGTTTGTGAAGATGTGCTGAGGTGCTCCTCGCCACCTCAATCGCGACTTCGTACATCAAAGGCCATGAAGGCAGCTTCGCCCCATGAAAGAGCCGACGCACACATACTTTCGAAAATTGACGTGTGATATTCCATAATTCTGCCAACATGTCTTTGTCCCCTTCTTATGCAGCCTCTTTTTTGGCTTTGGCTTCTGCGCGCACCTCGTCAGCTCGTTGTCCGAGCGTCTTGTCCATAAAGAACGTCCCCAATGGGATCACGGCGGAGGCGAAGACCTTCGCGGCAAAGGAAAACTTCCAGCGCGCGGAGAGAAATGCTTGCAATAACAACAAACAAAACAACACAAACAGCGCACCATGTACGCTCCCTGTCATACGTACAGCTTGAGGCATCCCAGCCGCATACTTTAACGGCATCGCGATCGCCAACAAGACGACGTAAGAAATCCCCTCAATGAAGGCAACGATACGAAGAACATCAACGATATTTTTGTCTTTCATACTCTCTCTCTCAGGCTTGTGCGCCGCTCTTGGCGCAAGACATTCGTTTTGCAACTGCGAATGAGATAGTAGAGCCAACACTCATCGTCAAGTCGTAGGATGACATTGTTCGAGCGCTTTGACCAAACGCTCAACATCTCCTTCGTCATTGTAAAACCCGAAGGAAGCGCGTGCATAGGATGCACCATTTGGGAGCGGAACATAGCGAATCTCGACTTGATGTTTTTCCACCATCGCGCTGATCTCTTTGCCATCTAATCCATCGATCGAGAAGGTCAACAAACTTCCAAAGAGATCTTGTTCTGTGTGGAGACGAACGTGGGAGATATTTGAGATCGCGTCGTAAGCACGCTGCGCCAGCGTCTTGATTCGCGAAAAGATCCATGAACGTCCAAGCTCATCGAGATAGGAAAGTGAGGTGCTGAAGCCTTCGACAATTGGGCGAAAGTAACCACCATGTTGATAGCGACGAGCACCGATCGCCGGCACGATATAGGGAGAGGTTTGATCGAACCACGCCACATCCCGGATCGAGAAGATCCCCGAGAATGTGGGTTGGACGCGAGAGATCCAGTCAGCGTCCACGTACAACCCTCCAGTTCCTTCGGGTCCACACAGCCATTTTTGGCCAGGAAACGCGTAAAATGGGACACCAAGCGCTTTGACATCGACATCAAAGACACCGACAGACTGTGCTCCATCGATCAACATAGGGATATCTTGTTGATTTGCGACTTCAGCGAGCGCTTCAAGTGGGAAGATCGTGCCGTACATGTAATCGACGTGGGACATCGCGATCAGACGCGTCCGTTTGTTGATCGCAGCAGACAGGGCTCTCGTGTCATGCTCGACGTCACCGTTTATTTCGATGTAGCGGACCTGGACACCAAACTGTTGATGCAACATGGCCAGTGGCGCGAGGAGTCCCTGGTGTTCGTGGGTTGTGGTGATGATCTCGTCGCCTTGTTGCCAGTCGAGTCCCCACAGTACGATATTCATCCCCTCCGTGGTGTGGTGTGTCATCAACACTTCATCGGGTGTAGCGCCCACCCAAGAGGCGAGCTGTGCACGAAAATCCTCCATCCGGTCAAAAAATGAGATGTAGCCAGGAATCGACGCTCGCCCACCGTGCAGCTCCTTTTGAAGTGCTTGCTGCATGGCCTCGACAGTTCGAACAGGGAGCGGACCACAAGTTCCTGTGTTGAGATAGGACATAGATTGTACGGCTGGAAATTCGGCACGAATCGACTGGATCTTTTCAAGCTCAGACATGGAAACCTCTTGATGGGGGAGTAACTTTGTGAGACGCCCAAACGAGCGCAGATAAAAGTCAATGATATTACGAAGACTCGCTGCTTCTGATTTTTTGGAGTTTTCTGTAGAGGGTTGGGCGGGAGATACCGAGGGCTTTTGCTGCACGCACAGTGTCTTGTTCGTAATGGTCCAGGACACGTAGGATATGACCCGCTTCGATGTCTTCGAGGCGCCAGCTCTCTCCCTCGATCAGCGTCGGTTTTTGAGGTCCATTTTCCTCTCCAAGTCCAGGAAAGTGAGCGGGCTTGAGAGGTTCACGTCCAGAGAGGATCAGGGCCCGTTCGAGTACATTGCGTAGCTCGCGAATATTACCAGGCCATGAGTATTGCTTCAAAAATGTCAGCACATTGTCCCCGATCTCGACATCATCGTGTCCTGAGGTCATCAGGATGTACTCGATCAACCCACGGAGGTCTTTGATTCGCTCTCGCAAAGGTGGGATCTTGATCGGAAAGATGTTGATACGAAACAGCAGATCCCAACGAAAATGGCCCTTCAAGGCAGCCTTCTCGAGATCGATGTTGCTCGCACAGATCAGACGAAAGGAGCTACTTCTGGAGAAATCTTCCCCAAGACGCCTGTACTCGCGCTCCTCGATCACTTTCAAAAAGTGCGCCTGGATCTCGATGTCCATGTCACCAATCTCGTCGAGAAACAACGTCCCACCATTGGCGATGCTCAACAACCCCTCTCGCTCCTCGACAGCCCCAGTAAATGCACCCACAACATGCCCAAACAACTCACTCGACAACATATCTTTGTTGAGCCCTGAACAATTGACCTCGACAAAAGGCCGATTGGCACGAGAGCTGTGTTCATGGATATAACGTGCGAGGACTCCCTTGCCCACGCCGGTTTCACCCTGCAACAAGATCGGCGCGTCGTTGTTTGCGGTGAGCTGTACGTTGTGCATCACCTCCATCATCGCGGGACTTTTTCCCGTGTAGGGCTGAATATGACGTGACATCACCTGGTATGAGCGGTGATTTTGCCGCAACGTGCTCACCTCGATGCTCTTTTGCAAAAAGAGCGTCAATGTGTCCATTTTTACGGGCTTAGAGAGAAAGTTATCGGCCCCAAGCCTCATCGCTTCGACGGCGGTCTCAATCCCAGCAACGCCAGTGATCACGACGATGGCCATACCTGGATATCGCTTCCGCACTTCGGGAATCCAATCGATCCCGTTGCCGTCAGGTAAGCGAAGATCCAAAAGTAGACCGTCAAATGGTTCCCGAGGGAGTAAATCCCGCGCTTCCCCAAGACAAGAAGCACACCTCACCTCATACCCGGCACGCACCAAGGTCCGCTCAAACCGTGTACGAATGTGAGGCTCATCATCAACGACCAACAACTTCGGCGGAATAGCGTTCCTCGCAGAGTGGAGCAAATCAGTATGTTCATTGACTGTATCGGTTTGTTCGAACATCTCGACAATCCTCATCCAAACAAAGATGATACGAAAGATACTTGCAGACCCGTCGAATCATACACAAAACACGGTCAAAAAGAAACCGCCGTGCTGTAACCACCGGCAGAAAAAGATGTCAGGTTGTGTCGACACCTCGATTCCGTTACACTTCACACTTACAATGACGAAGCAGAGCTGCTTTTTTGAAATACATTTTTGGACTCTTTTTTCACAAAGAGGATAGACACCATGTCGCGACCCTACACAGCCGGCACTTTTCCCCTCAAGTGGTATACTTTCAGCTTCTTGGGGACCACTTGCCTGCTCGCCCTCTTGTTTGCGTGTAACACACCACTGCACACCCACAAAGAATCCCTCCGCCGCCACACACAGCTGCTTTTTTCGTATCCAAAAGACGGCACATTCACAACAAAGAACTTCTACGACTTCCCCTATCCACACGTCTTACGCCTCGACAAAGACGGCTCCGCCGCGCTCGCGAACATGCCAGCCCCCGAACGAACGGAAGACTGTGAAATCCCCGCGAGCAGCAACTCACTCGTCACGAGTCTACTCAAGAGCATTGATCCCGATGAATATATCACGGACCTCGTGAAGTTCGCCGATCAAGATGCCAAGGGCGCGAGCGTCAATCCAACTATCTACATGCGCTTTACACGTCCTCTTAGTGAAAAATCCCTGCCACCTCCTGCCGCGACCTTGACCCAATCGTCGCCCATCTTTTTGATCGACATCGACCCTCAATCACCGAGACAAGGTCAGCGATATCCCCTCGTGTTCAAAGCCAATCTGGAGAGCCGCTTTTTGCCGGGTCCGACGTTGGCGATCAGACCTTCCGATGGATTTCCTCTGCGACCTAACACCACGTATGCGCTCGTTGTGTTAACAGAGCTCCGCGACAACGAAGACTGGCCCCTACAAGCACATCCAGAGCTGACAAAGCTCGCAAGCCAGGACAAGCTCAGTGATCCAACACAAGAATCACTCCGCGCCGTCTACGCGCCGATGTTCTCCTACCTCAAGACCAAACAGGACATCGAACCAAACCGCGTGGCAGCTGCGACAGTGTTCAAAACAGACACCCCAACCCAAGAGCTCAAGACACTCTACACATTCATCAAAAAAGAGATGCCTGCGCCGACACCAGCCACGGACATAGAGTGTAAGAGCAATGCCTCCTCAACACCCTATATCACCTGTACAGGACGCTTTGACTCGCCACTGTTCCAAAATGGCTCTGCGCCCTTCTTGACCAAAGGCGAAGGGATCTTTACTTACGACGCCAATGGCAAACCCAAGTACACGATGAAGCAGCTCCCCTTCGCCTTCACCATCCCCAAACGTTATCTCGACGCAGGCGCTCTCAAGCAACGCAATCTGCCTGTCGTGATGTACGCTCACGGGACAGGTGGAAGCTACAGAACCTTCATCAACAACGGGACCGCACGGGCTCTCGCAGAGCGTGGGATTGCGGCCTTTGGTATCGACCAAGCGGTACACGGAGAGCGCGGCAGCAAGCTCGGCGGCGTAAGCCTGGACTTCCTGTTCTTTAACGCTCTCAATCTCGCAGCAGCACGTGATAACGTCCGTCAATCCGCAATTGACTACTACTGGCAGGTGCGCTTTCTCAAGATCTTTTCCGTCTCTTACGCCGAACAAACTTTCAAGATGGACCCCAAACGAATCTGGTTTATGGGGCACAGTCAAGGAGGGCTGACAGGCCCTCCTTTTCTGGCTTTCGAAGAAGATGTCCGGGCCGCCTTCCTCTCCGCTCCAGGGGGATATCTGATCGGGACGTTGTTGTACAAGACCAAGCCCAAGACCCCCATCCAAATCAAGTCCGTTGTCGATTACTTGCTGTGTGATAAAAAAGCAGCCGCGTCTCCCTTTCACCCGGTCCTTGGTGTTGCCCAACATGCGTATGATCCAGGTGATCCCCTCAACTACGCGCCGGCCATTCTCAAACCACAACACGCGCCGCTCAATTTGCTGATGACAGAAGGTCTCACCGATGAATATGCGCCCCCTGCAGTCTTTGAGGCGCTCGCCATCGCGATGGGACTCCCTCACCTCGGCCCCATCTACAAACCCCTTAATGGATTAGGTTTCCAATCCATCCCTCACTTCTCTCTGCCTGTAAGAGGAAACTTCCTCCACACCTCAGGCGTCAGGACGACTGTCGGCTTCACCCAACATAAAGAGTGCAAATACGCCTCAGGCAATACATGTGATGGCCACTTTGTCGCGTTTTACAACCCCAACGCCAATCAAAACTGGAAGACCTTTTTCCAGTCAATGCTCTACGACTCTGCCGCCAACATCCACTGAGCCATCGAGAACACGCACGTCATCATCGCAGTGTGCAAATGAGCCTAAAGGGGAGAGGTTTTGTGTGTGGTGTGTATTATGTGGGAGCGATGAAGGGAGCTGTTGAGGTGGGTGCAGAGTGTCTTATTCTTCAGTCGTGGTCTCTTTGCCTTTGTCGAACTTGTAGATCTTCAGTCCACCTTCTTGGGCAGCGTAGATGTAGTTCTTGCTGTTGACCATAGCGCGGATACGTGGTGTCGCCTTCAGCGACAGCTCAGCAACTTGTGAAGCTGCAGTTGGTTTCTCTGGGAAGGTCCAGATCTGCAGCTCATTGTTGAAGAGCAAACGTGAAGAGCCGATCACGAGTGAAGGTACACCCATCTTGGCAGTGAAGGCTGATTTAGGCTCAGAAGCGTCAGCGAAGTTTCGTCCCAGATCGAGCAGCTCAAGATCCACATCACCAGAAGCATCTCCTCCAACGACCAGCCATCCCTGGATGGCTCCGGCTGATGCCTTGTAGGAGCGAAGTGATGTAATGTTGGTCACACCAGTCACGTTGAATGTATTGGAGGGCTTGGCTTCGCCGCCACCTTCGAGATCAGGCAACAACCACGCATCGATTTTGCCGCCAGTTGCGTGTGCGACGTACATCCGGACAGGTGTATTGTTGTCATCGAACATGACGGTCACGCCACCGCCGCCACCTGTTCCCTCAAAGGTCTTCGTCAGATCAGCGGGTGTGATGGTGGAGGGATCACTGACGTCAAGGGCGTTGAGATCGTATCGATAGAGGGTCTTGCCACCGGGTGTCATGTACAGCGCGTTGGTGCTCTCGTAGATGAAGTATGGACCTGTCTTGTCCATCAACTTCACTGTTTTTCCACCCCCCCAAATGGTTGAGGGTTTTTTGGGGTCACTCAGATCGAACAGCGCGACTTTTCCGTCTTCGCCGATCAAGAGCAAACGTCGATCACCGTATGCAACGCGCAGATCAAGGTGAGGCCCTTTGAACGCGTCGAGCTGTTGTGTTTTCTTGGGGTCTTCGGGGTCGCTGATATCGTATGTCACGAGCTTGGCGTTCTCATCGACGATGTACAACGCATCGTTGAGAACAGCGATAGCAGTAAGGGGTGTGGTGATCGAAGTGTCGATCAACTCAATCGTCCCTGGAAGGTTGGGACCGCCACCACATGCGGTCAATGTGCTCATCACAAAAACACTTAAAGACAATATACTTACACTCAAAAAGCCTCGAAAGAGTGTGCTTTTTTTCAAAAGAAATGTACGAAGCATTTCGACTCCTTTCACATACATCAAATGAGATAGAATTCATCACCACGACACATCATAGGGGCAAATCCACAAAAAGCAAGAATCTGCCATATGTTATGCGACTCATCGGCGATTTGTTGATTTTTTTTGAGACCAAAAGGGGGGGTTGTGTGTCTCAAGAATAGATGATCGGACAAGGGCCAATCTTCATTTTCAAGGATCTTTGTCTTCAAAATGTGCGGAACGCGAGAACAAAGCCCCAAACATCTGAGCACGTACACCAAAGTGGGCCGATTCAACATCCATCAACAACAACAGCTTACACAAAAAGATACAACAACCGCTTTCTCTCGTAAGCTCCAAACATTTTATCGAGGCTGCTGGGTTCACTGGACATTTCATTTGTCCGGACATATTCAACAGTCTTCTTGTTCGGGCTGAATCAGATATCTCATCTGCGCTGGCCCCTTCAACTCTGATCGCACACCATAAAGGACCTCCGCCTTCACGGGCAGGGGTCTTTTTGTTTTAGGTTGTTGGGTGCAAAAAAGGAGTCAAAAGAGGGATGGTGGGATGGGGGCGAGGATGTATGGAAGGTCCTACTTTTTGGGCCAGTATTTCGCGATCGCGTCGACAGCTTTTTGCAGCGCGTTGACGTTCGCGAGGCTGACAGTCTGCTTAGTCTTCATCGCGGCTTTCATGACCGCGTGGTGTGCCGCCAACTTCGCGTAGTATTTGCTCTTATCTTTCCCTTTGGGGGCCTTGATCTTTTGGGTCAAAAAGTAATCGGAGACCACACGAATGATCTTCTCTGCGTGTGCTTCTTTGGTGTTGATCCAGCGAACGAGTTGGTTGGTATCCGTGGGGGTCTTCTTGGCTTTCTTGTGGAGCTTCGCGATCAGACGAGTTGCCTTACGGATCGTCATGATATCTTCATTGATCTGGTGAATGCGATTGTGATCGTCGTAAATACCACAGGGGACCTGGCAGTGTGCGTCTGCCTGACGTACGTTCCAACTGCTCAAACAAACCACTGCCGCTAACGTCATCAATACGAACTTTTTCATCAACTTGCTCTCCTTTATGATTACACAGTAGACCTCTCCTCTTGCCACATCGCGAAAAGGAAAGGTGGAAATTCTCATGTGCATACGAGTATCAATCATCCCCCCGAAGATCAAGGACAGCCGCGCAAAAACCTCGAAATTCCATACACAAAAAACATCCCATCGCGTACATTTTACAACCCCAGATGAAACAACAACAGCTCAAATCGCTGACGAAGTGCCTCTCTCTGTTCACTTGGCACACCACGCTCTTTCAAAGCCTGCGCGAGCACTTCACGACCACGAATACTCGCCTGGACACGCTCAAATGAGTTCCCTTTGACTTCGCGATAGGCGCGATACGCCCGCGGACGATGGAGCGCTGTTTGATCGGGCTCTGGAGGCAGCGCTTCGAGCTGTTCGGCGAGCGTTGGGGCGACTTTTTGCGTCTTGGTTTCGACAGTCTCCTCAGAAGTGGAGACCTGAGAGTCCCCTCGTATCGACTTCAAAAACTCCGAATAATCGACGAGTTGTGTAGGCTCATCAAAACGACTACGGGGAGCAGGACGGGCGCTGGTGTGGTTGTTTGATTTGGTCATCGTTTTCGTTCCTTTCTGTGAGTCGGTTGATTGTTATGCGATGTCAAATGTGTCTGGTGATTGGGAAGCAGCACGCGCACAATCCAATCTCTGGGGTAAGGTCTCTTGGAGGTAGTGGTCATGATCCGCCAAAGAGTCTGCGGCTTCGAGAGCGTCGACTGCGTGTGTCGGGTGACGGAAGATCATGTACAGCTCGGAGAGATAGTAAAAAGCGTCTGGGATCTCAGGTGCGAGTTGTGTTGTCTCATAGTAATGGTAGGCGGCTTCCAGATATCGTCTGGCCATGCACAGTGCGTCTGCGTATGCTGCGTGATAGGCTGCCTCATAGGGGAAAAACAAGAGCAAAAAACCAAAGATCCGAATCGCCACTCGATCTTGACTCAGCTCCAACGCTTTGTATCCCTTCTCGGCAAGCTCCCCCCACACCTCAGGATAACACTCTGCGTACAACATCATTGTTTGTGCATCCTCCCCCAACTCATCGAGCAGCTCAGTGAGTGGATTGTTTAACTTCTGTACAAAGAGTTTGTGCGTTGTTGAATGAACCATTCTTGCGTTCATGACTGTCTCCTTTTTGTCTGTGTATTGCGTTCACACACACTCCCCTAGCATCCCCTATGCCCTCCACTCTCCAACAACAAAAAAGGAACAAAACCAAACACTTTTACAAAAAGGACATCATCCTCTCTCTCACAAGTGTCCACATCTAGACGATCTGTGTGTCTCGTATCTGGACACTGGACAGCACAAGACACCTTCCGGCACACCACACAAAACCAAATAACACATGCAAAACAAACAACTACACTTTCAACATATCATCTCGCACACCTGGAATATGTCTTGCTTAAGGGGTGAGCACAAACGTCAGCGACATTCGCAAACGTCAACGACATCCGCAAACGTCAACAGTGCTCACAAAGGAGAATGATATGAACGTGATGCCCTCTATTACAGATAACCCCATCGGATTTCTCAACTACATCGAAGGTGGTTCATTTGGTATCCACTCAGAAAACAAAACAAGCAGCCAACGCAGCACAAGCAGCACATCCTATCAATCAGATGGATACAGCAGCCAAGGCTCCTCCCCCTCTTCTTCTTCAACGAACAAACAACGCTCCGCAGGCAGTTACCGCTCAGGAAACTCGCAACCCAACCTGATCAACATGGGATTGAACATTCTCGACTCACTCGGCGCCAAAGGTCATACAAGCACAGGAACCTCGGTCAGCACAAAAGGTACCTCAGGCAAAGGTCAATTTAATGTCGACACCCCCTTTGGTAGCGTGTCAGGCAAGGGTTCCTATGTCGCAGGGCGAGCATCAGCTTACGCCAAAGCGAACGCAGGTATCGATAAAAATGGCGCATACGCAAACGCAGGCGTCGGATTTGATCTGCTCGCGTTCGAAGGAAAAGGCGAGGTCAAGGGCAAATTGTTCGGGACGGAATTTAGCGCCAAAGGTAGCGTACGTGTCGGGATCAACGGACACGCTCAGGCCGGCGTCAGACTCAACAGTGATGGCTTATATGCCCAAGCCTCCGCAGGTGTGACCGCCTATGCCGCAGCAGACGGCGAAGTCAAAATTGGAGACAACTTCCACGCGGTCGGAACCGCATACGCAAAAGCCGGTGCCGAAGCGAGCGCAAGCGCTGGTCTCTCCTTCAAGAACGGTCTCAACGCAGAATTGAACGCTCGCGCTTTTGCTGGCGTCGAAGCCTCCGCCAAAGGAAGCGTCGAGATCAACGGCGTCAAGCTCAGAGGTCAAATCGGTGTCAAACTCGGTGTCGGCGCAGAGGTCAACCTCAAAGCTGGCTTCAAGGATGGCAAGCTCAACGTCAAATTCAACCTCGGTGTCGCGCTGGGGATCGGTATCAACATCGGTTTCGACATCAGCATCGATGTCAACAAGATCGGAAAGGCGATTGGTGACTTCTTTGGGGGCCTCTTTGGCGGAGGCAAAAAAGGCGGCGACACCATCCAAAAAGGCATGGCTGGATTGGGCGCCCTGTCCAAAATGTTCTCACAACCAAGCTCATCCCCCTTCGGCACAAAGACAGACAACACCAACCAAACAGATGACAAAAAAGTCGACGACAAAGACGACAAAAAAGTCGACGACAAAGAGATAACTCCGCCCCCTATCGACGATAAAGATGTCGAGCAACTCAAGACTTCAGCGAACGAAAACAGCGACAAACTGCAATTCGCATTTTAAGAACAACTGACAAACACCATACACCAATACACACGATAAACAGGAGATAAGACGATGAACCAAACAACACAAACATTGCTCGAAACAGGCACACAAGCTCTCACAAACTTCGAACTCGGCATCGCAGAGAAGAGTTTCAAAGACGCACTCAAACAATCCCCCAGTGAGCCCAAAGCGTTGATCGCGATGACACGCCTGCAGCTCGTCAAGAGCGAACCCAAGAGCGCGATGATGTTTGCCAAACGCGCCGAGAAACAAGACAAAACAGGTGATGCGCTTGGCCTCCTTGGTTCTTGTCTCCTGCAAATGGGTGAGGTCAACAAGGCTGTCAGCAGCCTCCAGACCGCACACAAACGTTTCCCTCAACACATCTTGATCATGGACAACTTGGCCAAAGCGCTCTTCCAACAAGGAGACTTTGCCGCCTCAACCTCCATCTCCCAAAAAGCCCTCGCGATGGAAAAAGACAACGCGGACATCCACTTCAACCTTGGACTCGCGGCGACGGGCCTGCACAAATTTGACGAAGCCATCGAACACTACGTCAGCGCATTGACCATCCGCCCAACCTTCTTGGGTGCATACCTCCAACTCACACAGCTCGCGACGATGACTGGCAAGATCGACATCGCCATCAAGCTCCTCGCACAAGGGACCAAAGCACTCCCCGATGTCATCGAGCTGAGAGAGGAACTCCATACACTCTACATCGCCAAAGGTCAGTACAAATACGCGCTCGGTGAAGCCTTGATGATGGCGTCCCAGTACAGCCGTCCAGAGGACTTCATCCGCATCGGTAACACATACCTGCTCCTCGGCGATGGCGACGCAGCGCTCGAAGCCTACGAAGCAGCACTTGAAGCTGACCCCAACGACCCTGCCGCGCACATGAACATCGCTCACCTCTACAGACTCGGTGGCAAGCGCAAAGAAGCTTACACACACTACACATTCGTCATCGAGCACGCACCACAGAGCTACCAACCCTATCTCGGAATTGGTCTGCTCTACCTCGAATTGGACCTGAATCCAGAGAAAGCCCGCCTTGTCCTGCTCCGCGCCGCAGAGCTTGCCCCTGCAGTCTTCGACGTGCTGTACCCTCTCGCACAAGCATGCTACGCGATGGGGCATATCGAAGAGGCAGGAGAAGTCCTCAAGGACGCCTTGCCACTGTGTCATGACGCCTCACAAGAGCAAAACGTCCTCGCCTTTCTCGCGGAAATCAACGCACAACAACAAAACTAAGTCGGTCTCAGAGAGCAGAAAGTTCTTTGGTCAAAGCTTCCTTGCTCTTCTTTGTATAGGAGGGAAGTTTGTATTGTTTGGCCAGTTGCACCAAATTCTCTTTGGTCAACATCTGCAGAAACTCCAGCCTCAACGACTGCTCCACATACGGAGACATCCCCAGTGCCATACATCTCTCCTTCGAATCTCCGTAATCTTGGCCAGAGATGTCGCGAGCATCAAACCGAGCGAGTGCCGGCGTTTCTGCCAGACGTGTGTAACCTTCCTCACTAAAGAGCACCTCACGGCATATCAGCTTTCGCAAAGAAGGAAACAGTTCACTCTCCAATATCGCAAAAACCCCCTCATCATGCATCGATGTGCTGGAGAGATTGAGCGTCTGAAGTGAGGAAAGAGAAGCTGCCTTTGAGAGGGCGATCACACCTTTATCTGTCAGTTTGTTGTAATGAAGGAAGAGCGTCTGCAGCGCAGACAACGCAGAAGATGTCGCGAGCAGCTCCGCAGCCCCAGGGTCCAGCTCACACGCGCTGAGGGTCAGTCGACGTAGATGATGAAAGTGACCAGCATCTAACCAAGCCTCCAGTCCAAAACGCCGAATTGAATTGCCATCCAAAGACAAGCTCTCCAATGATGGAAAAGAAGCCCCTTCAGCGATCGCAATGGCCGCCTCTTGATCCAATTGATTAAACGACAAATCGAGCACTTTCAGTGAGGAGAACGTGCGATTTCCGAAAGCCTCCACTGCCCCATCTCCCAAAAAGTTACTCATCACCCTCAACTCTTCAAGTTTCTCGGAATCAAGCGCGTTGAGCAAGCGCACTAGACCATCCCCACCAAGCTCATTGCGGTACAAAAAGATCTTCCTGAGGCGGCGGAACCATATGGACTTTGCGAGTCGAACAATGTCCTTCTTTTTAAGCGCACACTCGATCAACGCGAATGACTCCAGTGATCGACATTCGTCAAGCGCGTCGAAGATCTCTGTACGCTGTTTCCCTAGCGGCAGCTCCGTGATCCGCAACTGACGTAATTGCTTGATATGCGGTGAGGAGAGGAATGATTCGATGGTATGTGCGCGCTCTTTTTTTGGACAATGTGCCCGTCCAAAATGGAAGAACTCGATCTGTCGCAAGTGAGCTAACCCCTCAAAAGCACCGGGGGCGACCTTCTCGATGGGCCAACGAACAGAACGCACAAGTTGGAAACAGTGCAGCGGTTTTCCTTTGGGAAAAGACGGCCAGACGTCCCTCATCTCGGCATGTCGAAGCGCTGGGTCCCAGCTCTGAAGATGTGCGTCAGCGTAAGCCAGACCTTCTTCTCTGATATCGAGCATGTCCCACGTGTTGGCCAACTGCAAGATCGTCGCAAAGATTTTGGCGCTCGGTGTCTTCGACAACAGCTCACGTAGCTCTGCGAAGGCCTCTTGTGCAGGTGCATGGCGCGTGTGTTCCCTTCCAAGAGCATCTTCATCGATAGATCTAGGCTGTGCGTCATGTGCTGCGAGAAGAGCTTCGATCAGCTCGGACTTTTTTGTCTTGCTGTTGTACGACACATCGAGAGAGTCAGCCAGCTCCTTTAACTCCGAGACGTTGGACTTTCGAAGAAAAGATGCTCTCTCAACAGGAAGAATCTTATCTCCCAACGCAAAGGACCTCGCCATCGCAGCGTCCAGTATTTGCAGATCCACGCGAAGCTCCCGCAATGCAGGAAATGCTTTCGTCTCAAGGAAAGTTCTTGCCCCCTGTTTGCCGATTGGGTTCACTGAGATATCGAGCCCTTCTAATCGGGGAAAGTGAGGAGATTGTGCGAGAGTGACAGCACCTTCAGAGCTGATATCGTTGCCATGTAAGGAGAGCGTTTTGAGCTTTGGAAAGTGAGGAGAGCGGGCCAACGCGACGACACCACTGTCACCGATGTCAGCTCTGTTCAAGAGAAGACATTCGAGGTTGGGTAGAGAGCGGGCCGACGCCAACGTGATCAACCCATCGTTCTCGATAGGATTACAAACCAGATTGAGTGTCTTGAGCGCAAGCGAGTGAGCACAATCGACGAAGAATCGGAGCACCTCAACATCGCTCCCAGACCACCCCATCCTCAAGTGCGTCAACGAAGCCAACGCTTTGTGGGTCAAACACGCTTCGAGGAGCTGCGATGTCACCCCTGCTCGTTCGAGATCAAGACAACGCACAAGTAAGGCTTCTGTTCGCGGCGCTTCCTTTGGGTACGTGGGCCAAATCTCCTCAAGTCTGACGACACGATCTTTGTCTTCCCACCTTGAGAGAATGTGCAAGGTGTCCTCGAAACTTGCCACTTTGTCTTCCTCGGAGAGGTCGGAGAACCATCTTAACAACGCCGCAAAGTTCTTTGGAGTTGCTTTGACTTTCTCAAGTTCACCTAATGTGATCCTATCCATACATTCCTCTCGGTCTGACATGCTCCCATAGCTCCTACAAAAACAAAGTGTTGCCCTGATACTTGTATATGCCCACAAATGTGGCGTGGGCATATACAAGTATCATCCAAATACGCACACAGTTGCGCATTTTGATCATCTTACAGGAGTGGATGTGAGAGCAAAGGGGGGTTGGGGAGTGTGGCAAGATGGGGGTCGTGTTCAGGCCCATTCGATCTCATAATCAAGAGAGTGCCCAATACGCGAGGAGAAGGACTGAATCGACTTAGCAGCCATCTTTTCAACGACGGAGACTGGGATACGAGTGATCAGCCAGCTCCCGAAGGAGTGATGTTCACCGTCCAATGTAGGTCTGCCATCTGCCGGTGTGTAATTGACGTGTGCTTCGAGCTTACCAGCCTTATCGAGGATATCGTATAGATCTCGGAAGATGATAAAGGACGTGTCGCTCTTATGTGCGATCCAGTTAGCGGCCGGCAAAAAGTCGATGATGTGGATGAGTTGGTAGTTGAGTTGAATCCAAAGGTCCTCACCACTCATCACGACAGGTTCGTTGTCGATGACGCGACGGAATCGAATCTCTTTGAGGTCATCCACACGGTGCAGATTCTCGCGAAGCTCGCGGCGCAAAGCCCCAACGTACAACAAACGCAGGATACTCGGGAAGGATTCTGTCTGGTGCCACTCAAAATCATTCATCAAAGAACGCAGATCGGGGATCTTATCGGCCTTCATCGCGAAGGTGTTGGTTCCCGTCCCCAAGATCGAATGGAGCAACATCACGAGTGGTGATTGCTTCGAGTAATACTGTGTCGCGTACTCAAACCCAAAATACAGGTGATCGAGGAAAGAACCGTCTGCGTGTTCAACGTCAAAGTCACACTCTTCGACAAGGAAGGTCATCAAGTCAGAGCTGACCTCTGGTAGCTCGACCTGCTCCCGGACATCGTCATATGCGTGCTGGATGTTTGCAGCGGCCATGTCGCTCCAATACACCTCTTTGGCGACACGTGTCTTCATGACGTAGCGCGGAATGGCACCGCTGAGTGTCTGAAAAATCGTCCTGTTCAAGTCAAAGTTCGGGATAGGCTCAACGACCACTTTCCCGACATGATCTCGAACACCACCATTGATAATGGCAGCCTTCCTTAAAAACGTAGGCTCCGGACGAACAGCAGCAGATTGCTTCATATCAATCACTCCTCAAAACAAAGTCGTAGGATCTCTTCTCCGGTGAATTCTCCCCTCCCGTCGGCTTAGCCTTTGGAAGGAGCTTCTTGAGAACCGAGTTCGATACAAAGACATCGAGTCCTCAGAAGTCGCTTATCACAAAGTTGATTTGTTTTAGCATATTTTTTGTGAAGATTCTTCACTTTTGTTGTCTGAGTTGAGAGGAAGGAAGACATCCAGCCTCAAAGATCAAAGGCTTTTTTGAGCGAGAGCGCCCACTCAATGTTCCCCTGTAGTTTGAGTTTACCCTGTAAGAATGCACTTTGGGCTGTCGACTTGCCCTTTAAAATGGCCGCCCACATCCCCGCATCTACGATCATATGAAGCCCTGCATTCGCATCAAGACCACGTTTAACATCGAGCACGCCGTTCTGGATCGTATAGGTCCACTCTCCTCCGTACTCACCATCAATCTCTACAGAGATCTTGGCCTCCCATCCAGGAACCTTCTCTGGATCAAAGCGGCGTGGAAATGCCTCCATCAAACCGGGACACTCTTTGGCTAGGCTGTCGTGATTGCCAAAGAAGTTATCCCACCAGCTCCTCTTCGGACCACGAAGCTTTTCGATGTCTCGCTTCTTTCGCTGTTTGTAGACGCGTTCGGCGTTGGTATCGAGCATCTCCTCGATGTACACAGGACGCTCGTACTTATGGGACTTTTGCCCAGCCAACGCGTAGGAGAGGATCGAGAGACCTTGTTCGCCGCTGAGTTTTGGCGCATCGCGTCCTTCTATCGCGTCCACAAAGTTTTGAAGCGCGCCATCAAATCCAGCCTGCCAGTCGATCTCTTGCGAAGAGAGCGGCACAGTCTCAGTCTTTCCTTGATGATAGATCGAGAGCGCAGGAAGCTCACCACGGATAGAAGCTGTACACTGGTTGATCCAGATGATCCCACGACTCCCTACGATCTCAAACCATTCATCGTTGCTGTAGTATTTGGAAGGGATCTCCAACTCTGGCGCGTGGATGAATTGGACGCTCCCTTGCGCCTTGTTGTGTTTGTAGTTCCAATGGAAAGTCGCAGGGGCGTCGACGATACCATCATGAGACTGAATCCATCCGTGGATCTTATCGATCTCACCGAGCAGAAAATGAGCGCTCGCGAACATATGGTGTCCATGATCGAAGGTCTGTAGACCCCCTGCGATCTTGGCCTCTTCGAGACGCCACTTCCAGGCATCAGGAGGGATGTGCCACCCTCCTTGATTTGCCCCAATCATGCGGATGTTCACGTTCAGTGGAATACCAATCTTCCCCTCCTCAATCCAATGCTTGGCTCTCACGAGAGGGGGATAGAAGACGTAATTCTCGCAGATCTTCAGGACTACATTGGCCTCTGCACATGCCTTGATCATCGCCTGCGCATCTGGAAGATTGAGCGCCATAGGCTTCTGGACACTGACATGTTTTCCGGCCTTTGCCGCCTTGATCGTCATCTGCGCGTGGAGTCTCGTCGGTGTTAACAACTCCACCGCGTCGACCTCTGGATCGTCCAGGAGTTGATCATAATCCGTGTATACCTTGTGTATCCCCCACTCATCAGCCCGGCCTTGTGCAAGCGCCCCATCTGTATCACACACAGCGTAGACCTCAGCGCGAGGTTCGTGTTGATACGCTCGCACGTGCAGATCGGAGATCCGACCACAACCTACAATGGCGATACGAACGGGTAATTGACCTGTCTCTCTCATGTACCTTCCCTCCATGTCCACGTACATTTACATCGTGAAGCCATTCCAAAGAAGAAGTGAATGTTCCACCTACACAAAAGGTACGTGGATATTTTCCCGCGTCAATACATGACTACACAGTCACAAAAACGTAAAAAATTCATTAAATGAAGGTGATACCGAACAGATCACATGCAGGATCATTTTTCTTCGTGACAAAATGATGACAATGAGGAGGGGTGTTGATTGGGCAGTGTCCAGGATAGACACAGATCTGTGCGATGTGTCTGTCCAATGATTGGACACTTCCACACACCTCACGACACACAATATCCATAAGAGATTGTTTTTAAGTCACTCTTCTAAAATACAAAAGTTGGAATTCTCCTTGCTCTAGTGTCAGGGCGAACACGGCAAACAAGGCCGAAGACGAAAAGAAAAAACACAGTCGGTTCGATGAAGAACCAACCCTCAAAAGGAGAAAAACAATGTCTAAAGTTGAAATGAACTTCTCAAAAGCACTCGACGTCCTCAACAACAACTACACAGCATTTGACAATGCAGGAGACCTACTCAAAAGAACAGACAGACGTATCGAGGTCGGAGATTTGGAAGCAGTCATCAAGAATGATGAAGGAAAATACAGTGATGAGATGATCGCAGCTGCAAAACTCATCCTCAACAACGCAACAGCGTTTCACAAGCTGGACAACGCTGACGGCAAAATTGACAATGGAATCACAAAACAAGGCTTTGTCAGCTTCTTCGAAACGCACAAAAAAGAACAAACACAACCGCCAGCACAAACCCCAAACAAACCAAACAGTTCGAGTTCCTACAACACGAACCAAACAAGTACACCTCAATCCCCCATCAACCCAGGGATGCAAACATCACCAGGCCACAAACCAGCCAGCGCCAATGTGCCCGGCGTAAAAGACACGCAAAACCAAACCATCGACCCAAACCTCACGACCTTGAGCAACGAACTGTCGAAGGTCTCCAAAGAACTCGACCAACTCTGGCAAAAGTTCAAGACAGCTTCCCCTGCTGACAAGCAAGCGCTGATGCCAATCCTCATGGAAAAAACACAGTGGAAGTCAACCTTGCTGCAAAGACAAAGCGAAACCAAAGGCACAAGCTCAAACACACAGTCCTCCAGCAGCACAAACAACCAGAGCTCCACAAGCGGGACGAACAAAGCAGAACCAACAACCCCTGCAGCAGTAAACTCCAGCAATCCCAAGGACATCATGGAGGGTGAGATTTCGAACGTAAACGATGAACTCAAAGCAGCTTGGGACAGATTCAAAGATCCCAAATTATCAAAAAACGACAAAGAAGCTGAGTTGAGAAACATCCAAGAATTGCAACAGTGGAAAACCTTGCTGACCAACTTCCTCACCAACATCATGAAGATGCAACACGAAAACATGATGGCCGTCGTCCGCAACATCCGATAAGCCATCAACGGCTCAAATCTGACGGTCTTCCCAACGTCTCCACATCACTTCAGCGAACGACCTGCGCTCCTCCTCCCTCTCCAACCACCCACGTACATCAAAACAATCATCGTGCTTCTTCCCCACAACAAACCGCTGCTTCGCTCGCATCAAGCGAGAGTACGAACGTTCGATACGTCCTCTCGTGATCACCCCGTCCTTATATGCCTCCACCAAAGCAGCATGTGCGCGAGGCAATAACGCCGGTGTATGGCAGAGCAAAAACAAATCCACCCCCGCCAGATATCCAAGCACCACACGTTCCTCAATGGAATACGCATCCAACCCCTTCATCTCGAGATCATCTGAACAAACAATCCCGTCAAATCCCCACTCACCACGAAGCATCCCACCAACGATCACTTCGGATAATGTCGCTGGTTTTGTATCAAGCGCTGTGAAGACCACGTGAGCCGTCATCAGCGCTGGAACACCAAAGTCGACAGCCTCGCGAAAAGGAACCCACTCCGTCTCTTTGAGCCGAGTGATTGGATGTGAAACGTAAGGCAACGCGAGATGAGAGTCGAGCACTGTATCACCATGACCAGGAAAGTGTTTTCCACAAGGCATGACACCTTCGGAGAGCATCCCCTCACACATAGCACGAGCCAAGACAGCAACATCCTTCGCCGAATGAGAGAGCGCACGATCCCCAATCACAGGGTTCTCAGGATTTGTATGGACGTCCATGACTGGCGCAAACAACAACTGAAAACCGACGTGAGAGGCCTCTTGGGCAAGATATTTCCCCCAAAGAAAGGCATCCTCAGGCTCCCCTATAAGTCCTAGAGTCGCAGCCGGAGGAAAGGTAGTAAAGGGAGCTTTAAGACGGGTAACCCGTCCTCCTTCTTGATCGATGGCAAGCCAGGGGGCGTGTGGTGAAGGGACAGCGCGAATCTCCGACAGAAGCCTACACAGGGCTTCGGGATGGTGTTGAGCGTTGATATTTCGAGGAAAGAGAATGACACCACCACAAAAACCTTCAGAGAGGTATTCTTGCACGTCGGCACAAAGGTGTTCGCCGCCAAAGCCACACAAAAATGACTGGCCAAGCATTTGCTCGACAGAGACCATCTGCGTTCCCCACTCTCGCTACATTGGATTGTTTTTTAAAAGAGGACTTCGATACCGACGAGGACGTTCGCACCGACCTGGATACCTGGATAAAAATTGAATGGAATTTGGGCGTAGGCAAAGAGTTGATAGCGTGACAAAAATGGGAAGGCGAGTCCAAACCCAAACAAGAACCCACCAAATTCAGCGCGTAAATTCCCTCGATTGAGAAACTGCAGTAACACCTGCGCTTCGGCAAAGATGTACCGAAGAAAGTACTTCCTCGCGCCGATTCCAAGGCTCACAGTTGGAAACACCCCAACGTTGGGATTGACCTCCATCGCGACAGGTAACACAGCAAGTAAGACCGTACTGTCATTGAGAAAATACCCATACTCAGGTGTCATCAAGAGGCCCACAGCGCCTCTGTCCCCGATACGTGTTGTGGTCAGCTCACCAACGACGTTGGAGAACATGATCGTCTCTACGCCAAGACTCACTCGCAACGAAACATCACCGAGTCGGCTGGAGCCGCGTTTCATTTTTTTGACGGGGCGCTTGCTCGTTTTTGTCTTGGCTTGGACATGCCCAACCAGCAACACACTCAGCAAACCAACCAGCCAGCACCTGAAGACGAGCTTCATCAAAAAAACCTTTCATTCCATCGATCAATATACCTTCCATAACGGAAAGTCGATACTGTGAAGACGTCGGAAGTGTAGCCACCTACACGTATCTCTGTCAACAACACGATGCAAGCTCCCCACCCAACACAACCACATACCCAAGATAAAACAACCGTTTGATTCACGGAGAGCTAGGGATAAACTTTGCTCGATCATACAGAAGATATCGCATTAACTTGTATTCTTCCTCTGTGTACCGAGGTGTATACAACCTGTTCTCCAAGTCGAAATATGTGGTGGAAGCATCCATCTCTTGTGGGAAACCGGCACCAAAGGCAACAAATGAAGCATCATTGCCCTCTTCACGAAACTCATCGAGGTACGTCTGAAAAACTTCTTCTTTCCGCTCGTAAGGGACCTCCGTTTCAAACTGAGTTCCAAACTTGTCTGTCATATCTTTTGCTGGCGTGCCTGCATAAATATGATTGGCTTTCATATCTTTTGTCACAACAGAGCCAACCATTGCCATTGCTCGCTCCTCCGCCTGAACAGGTGAAACAATACAATGCCCCACAAACCAGACATCATCACCTACGACAAGCTCGGACTTTGCGTGCCAGCGACACCCCGCGAGCCTGTCACCAAACTTCATGTGAGACCAAAGCTGACTATGTGCACCAACCCCCACGTTGTTTCCAAGCTTTAACAATCCCCCCAAGGCATCGAGAATTGTGTAATGACCAATCCAATTGTTGTGTCCAATGATACACCGTATGCCGTGGATCACCGATCCATGATGGAGTGTGAAGTAGTCGCCAATCACTAATTCTTTAACATCGATATAAACATCATTGCCAATAAACGCACCATACCCAATGGAGATCGATTCACAATTTGGCCCAAACACGACATTGCGCCCCCACCTAACTTTATTGGAGATGTGTAAATCAGCACCTGTGCAGAGGAATTCCGGCTCATTCATCGTCTTTTTCTTTCTTGTATGTTGGTTCTCCTGCGCACTTTGGTCGGCTCAGAGATCTTCCACTGTGTTCGTTCTAGGGTAGCGCGTCCTTGTTTTGATGGGCTTTCTGAAGCTGTTCGCAAAATGCTTCATTCCAACGCTCGTCCTGTGTGGGGTCTGTGAAGAGTTCTCTCAAAGCAACAATCACGTCACTCATCGTGCGACTCCTTACGTATCTTTGTGCCCAATCAATCGCAGATATCGTTCGCGTGGTTCGGCTGTTCTCCAGTGTACACCATGTTTGTAGTGGAACCAATACCCATGTAAGATCCCAATCCCAAGGGTCATCACCCCTAACAAACTGTAGAATCCCCAGCGACCAACAAACCAACGAATGCAGACGAAAAGAACGAGCAATATGATACATTTGGCGATTCGTTTGTGCAAAGAGACATGGGCTTCGTAGGCACGGAAGATCAACTGCCCCAAACACCATCCCCCGATGAACATCACACAATCGAACCCAAAAAGCATCCCCCAACCCCCCCAAACACTATAGCCAACGACGCCATCCAGCGATCAAGAAAACCAGCAACAACAACACCCAACCAGCCCAACCAAGTATCGTCTTGGTCAGTCCAGCACGAGACACATGCAAAGAGAGCGTCGGGCGCCCTCCTCCAGTCGCGTAGGTCGAGCGTTTTCCTGTCCGCAAAAAGGACAACGTTGCCAGCATGGTTTTCCGCTGACCAACAGCCTTATCGGCACTTTGAAGTGATACACCAAACTTTCTCTGCCACACAGTGAGCGCGTGTGTTGATTGGCGACTTTGACGGAGATATCGGTTGGCTTTGGCAGAGTCAGCACGAATCGCGCCTGACAGTCGATAGAACTGGGTACGCGATTGACGATAGCTCTTTTTCACAGCGTTGTTTTTCTTGCGATACCGCAGCGTGTTCATCTGCTGACGTGCGCGCTTGAGTGTATTCTGCACCTCACTCCATTGGCGCTTGATGTTCGCTTTGGCGCGCGCCTTTTCGACAGCATCGCCAGTATGTGCGAGTTTTTGCAGTTTGTGGAAGAAGTCAAATGAACGCTTCAATTGTGCGACCTCCATCTGCATCAACGTCGCTCTGTCCATGTTTCCAGAATGAGAACGAACACGCCACGACTTCGGTGCATATACGGTCCAGTAGGTTTGTGAAACCTCGACAGGTGCGATATGCGGCGGTTGCAATGTAACACTCCCAAAGACTGATGGTAGCTGCACTTTATGAGCGTACAAACATTCGATATCATACGCGAGATCACTCGATTGGCGGGGAGGCAATGGGATCATATAGACCCCTGCGTTCTTGGTTGGGTAAACGACCTTCCCCCGCACACGGACAGACCATAAAGATCCACCACGAGGCAGCGAAAAGGTCAAAAACTGCAAGCCTGCAGAGCGCAATGTATACGTCGCGCGCGTCCACGCCTGCCCTTGCTCCGTAAAAGTTGTCTCCAAATGCCCCAACTCTACCAGCGGACGAAAACTCACCTCTGTCTTCAACACCTCACGGCGCACCGACAATGTCCAACCACCACGCTTGATCTCAAAGGCACTTACGACATCCTTACCCATCGACTTACGATTCATCGACGCAGGCAACAGAGGACGAATCCCCGCACCTTTAGGCTTCTCGACAAAGAGTCGAACCTGTGGCGTTTTACGCAAGAACAACCAGCTCACATGACTGATCGTCCCTTCTGGCTGGATAGAGGGAATGGACACAACCCCTTTCCTGGAGACATCAAGACGAAGACGCAGTGATTGCAAAAAGGACGTCCGAAGCAGCGCATGTCGCAAGGTAAAAAGCGTTCGTCCCTTTGAGGCTTTACGCGTCAACTTCACCCCTGGCGCGGTCTTGATCTCGATCCTCTTCGCGAGCGCAGTTGGTACCGAAAAAGACCACTGACGGACACCGACACCTGAAGCTCGAAAGTGCAGTTTACCCGTAAGTAACGCTGTACTCTCGTAGATATCGACATGAAATGTCCCCTTGCAACGACTCGTCTCCTGCTTCTTCTCCCAACGCAATTGACCGCTGTATCGACGCTGAAAGGTATACCCAAGCTGGATCTTTGTCTGCTCAGGAAGTCGGAGTCCAACAGGACGCAGACCATAGCGCTCTCGCGTTTTAAGACTCTTGAGCGCTTCTGTTTGTAACTCGTAATCAACAGGCGCTGCGATCGCGAGCGTCCCACGTAACTCGTGCACTCTCGAAGGAACCAATGTCGGAAACACACGCAATGTTTGATCAGACCACCGTTCCGCTTGAATCAAGAGTTTTTGACCGCGCATCACAGGTCGCTTGAACTCCACAAACAGGATCTGGTGTGTCTTCGTCGCCTGTCCCATCCACGTTTGACGCACAGGAACACCACGAAGAGAACGAACTTCCCGAATCGTCCAACCTTTAGAGAGCAAAAAGGATAAGGTAAATTGTTCGGAGACATCGCCACGAATGGTCATCTCACTAGAGAGTTGATCACGCTGCGCGCCGATGACCATCATCTGTGAGGCACGGACTCGAAGCTTCGAGACTTTTGGACGCAGTACGATCTGAAGAGAAGGCAACTGACGAAATGCAAAGGCTTCTGTCACAGCTCCTCCCCAGGCGGAAGTTGAGCTACGGTACTCTGCGGCCGACTGCTTCTCCATCCCAGCCGTCCCAAGCAATGTGGATTGGACGCCGTCGGCGCGAAATCCCAGGAATCCTCGATGACGCGCGATCTGGTTTGGTCGCAGGAAAGGTAACGCCCACTTCTCCTTCAGCTTTTTCCGTAGCAGCACATATCGTACGACAATATCAGCTGTTTTGACTGGTTTTTCGAGCACCACGACGAGTTGCTTGTTCCCTTTTTGGGTTTGATATCGCCAGCTACGCAGATCTTTACTGCGGACCGCTTCGAGAGAGGCCTTAGCGGGCATATCAAAAATGAATCGCGTCGTTTTTTGATACCGTCGACGAAATAAATAACGAGAGCGAAAGCGCAACAGGTGTTGCCGCAAAGTGACGTGGTGATAGCTCAGCACATTGGCATTCTCGATCTCCGTCTGCCCCTTCAAAGAAGACGGCCTCCACGAGACCTGAAGCTTCTTCTCGCCACCAAGAAGGATATGCACAAAGGTCTTGTTCTTTGTAGATGCTACGTGCATGCCTTCGGCAGCTTGGGGTGATCGAAAGGACCACTTTGTCCCGTCCAGCTCCAAGCGCATCCCAGCCACAGCGTGCTTCGCCAATGACAAAGACAATTGGCGCTTTGTATGCAGCGGTACTGTAAATGACAGTGGGATCACGAAACGCCCTGGTCCAGATAAAACAACTTCATACCCACGCTTTCCATATCCAAGCGCGAGTGGAAACGAGGTCTTTAGGAGTTTTGCGCTGACACCAGACAACCCAAGAGGAATACGGTAGGTTCCCTTTTTGAGAATGCGAACATCAAAAGAAGCGATCCCTTCAACACTTCGTTTTGCAGAGAGGATCTTCGCTTTGTAAGCTGTTTGCACCCAGTATGCAGCCGCTTTTGGGACACGAAAACACCGAGGTTCAGGTGCTCTTCCAAGCATCGCCCACCAAGTGTAAGGGACAAAGACAGGTGTCTTTCCACGCAGAGAAGGTGTTTTTCCCTTTTGATACGCAGCGTACAACGACACCTTGGAGGGATATTTGACGGCGTTTTGTGTGATCGTAAACCACTGACAATCAGGTGACGCTGCGTGGGCTTGTGGCGTGGCACCAGAGAGAAGACCGAAGAGCACGATCGCCGCGACAGCACCAGACACCTGCTTGCGAAGTACGAGCAACAACCCAGCAGCGAGAATCCCAGCCGTCAACGCGTTGGCAAACAACACCCACACACCCTGTACAAGAAAACCAGCCGCGGCTGTGAGTAACACACCACCAACGACCAATAAAGCTCGCCTTGACGCCATCAACGTCCCCAATACGAACCACAACAAGAACGCAAAGAGAAACACGATGATCAGCGATGTACGCAGCCATTCTTCGCGCCAAAGGGTGACTTGGACTTCTTCAAGCGCACCCAAACCAGCCGTACGGATCCACCATCCCATAGGAGCTTCTTTCACTTCCAGAGAGCGGATCCCTCGCATCAAGCGTGCGTCAAAATTCCCATCGAGCACGCGCTTGGTGTTTGCGAGTCGTTGTGCTTTTTCTTTGTCCACGAGTGTGAGCGTTGACTTCGACCCATCAGGTCGCTTGAAGCGATGTTTTGCTTGTTGCCTAAGAGCATCGTGGCGGCCTTTTCCGTCTTCTTTCTTCTCCACCTTGCCTTTTTTCCCCAAGAGGCCTTCAGAGCGAATCAAATCTCTCACCTTTTCGCCCATTTTCTGCGCATTCTTGCTTTTTTGATCCTCTATACGATCGAGTTCACCACTTTTGGGTTTGCTGTCCTTTCCAGGAGGCAAAAACGCCTGCTTCTTGGGTGTTGTCACGATCGGCTGGCCATCTTGTGCTGGAGGAGGTGGTGGCGCCTTTACGATAGACTCAGGGATCGGCTTCGGCTTCGCGACGATCTTTGGCAGCTCGGTAGGCTGATTCAAACGAGACGTCACCCGACGCGGTGCGCTGCGAGGAGCAGCAGGACGACGCCTTCGATAACGCCGCGCTTTTCGCGGAGGAGACTTTAACGCAAAGTTGCCCTGAGGACGCCCTCCTCCCCGTCCAGATCGACGAAGAGAACCAGAGACCGTATCATCGTCAAAGTCATATGTTTTCTTTTTTCGATAGTGACGTGCTTCCTTTTTCTTCTTTGTCGCCTTTGTGCGCCACCTCGACTTCCCTCCGGACTTACTCTCTTCCCTCAAGTTGTTTGTGGGTGGCATCTCATACCTTTTTGCTAACCTCCGGGGACTCATATCTTTGCTGATGAGAACACCTGTGCTAAGCACACCTATCACGAGCAATGCGCTCAAGGCTGTTCCCCAACGCCAAGGAGACACAAAGAGTTCACGTACAAGCCACACAAACGTGTGGAACATCCAGGAAAGAAGCGCCAGCAGGTGTACCCGCAAGATCAACCCAAGCAAAAAGAGCACCAGGATAAAGACCTCGTTAGGATATCGCTTCACAACTTTCACGATGGTCTCGACGAGAGCGCGTGGTTTGAGCACACCACTCACAGGGAAAGGAGAACGCATCCCAACAGGTCTATACCTGTGAGGTGCGTACACCATCCACGCGCTCTGGATGATTGGGTAGGAAACCTTTGGAGCGAAGATCTTAATCGCTCCGCTGCGCGCAGGCAGACTGTCAGCCAGTTTGATCGAGTAGTGCAACCTCACAGTTACAAGCCCTCGCCCTTGCTGCGGCAACGCGATCCTGACGTGTTGTCCTTTGGCCATGGGCTTGACCCCACGCCCTTGCACATCCACACCCCATAATTCGGCCTTCGCAGGGAGCGTCGCCTGAAAGACAGACAAGCCCTGGTTATCGAGTTGATAGGTCGCCTTCACCTTCATCACATCGCCACCTTCACACAACCCATGTAACGAGAAGTGTCGAATAACCGGATGTCTCTTCAGTGATTGACCAAGCGCCTTGCGCTGCAATGTCAGCTGTCGCTTGGGTTGGCTGTAGCGGTAGGCAAACAGCGCGCTGCCTGTCATTCCAGATTGAAGAGGACTTGGGACAGCGAGTGGGTCGACCTCCTGAGCAAACAAAGGGGTGACTTTAATCTTGGAAGATGACTCCGAGTAGACCGCAAGGTATCCACGTTCAACAATCCCACGACCGGACAACATCGGCAGCGCAAGTGTCGAAGGCGTCTTCTCGAAGCGCTTCTTGAAACGTAGCGTCATCGCGAGGCGACCAAAGTGCTCACGAGAGAGTGTCAGATCGAGCAACAACGTCCCATCTTTGAGAACGCGCTTATGTTTCTCGACGATACGAGCCCGACGAGGCATCCATTGGAGATTCAGCCCCTGACCATGACGTAACGCCAATGACAGCTTCTTTGTCCCGGCACCAGTAATATGGAAGTACACATCAAGATCCCCCTCCAGAGCATCTTGCTTGAGGACATAGCGGCTGACCGTCAAGAGTTGGACACGAGACGCACGCCTTGAGAGGACAAGACGCCCCTTGTACGGTACACCAAGGATCTTCCAACGCTCGATGTGCGTTGTACCACCTTTTTTTGGATTGTACAGAGGAAGTCGACGCAGACGCGCCGCTGCATGCATACGACCATCGTAGAACGAGGGGTAGGAGAAGGTCAGTTCACCCTCTTGCCGCTTGGCACCTTCGACATCAAAGGACGGAACCTCCAAGCCAACCTTACCTTTCTCCGGCAAGGTCAAACTCTTAAGAAGTGACAACCGCAGGATATGCTTACGCCCACGCTGGAGAGGCTTGGACCACTCAACGTGCCAAAATCCATCTTTCTTCCAGTGATGAATGGCCCGACCATGCCGGTCAAGTAACTCGGACAATTGCCAACCAGGTTGATGCTTCCAACGGATCTTATGCAAACGACCGGAACGGACCTGCACAGTCAACATCGCAGTCAAGCGGGCTTGCCGCTCTGTACACGCGACGTGAAGGGATTGTTCAACCTCAAAGTGAAGAGGTGTTGGCTTGACTGATAATTGGACGAGCGCGTCCTGCCGCCATGTAGAGAACGCCATCACTTCACGGCGAAGTGTTCCGAAGTGTTGGCCTCTTCGACCAACCTCGACACGACGTGCGTGTCGCAATGTCCCCAAACGAACGTCTAACAAAGCTGCCACGCCAAGGACGAGTAGACCTGTCTGTTCATAAGTTGAGAGGACACGAAGTGGACGCAGCGCGAGCTGTTTCGCCGCTTGCTTGCGCACCCAGCGAAGACGAAAAGAGGAACGTCCACGACGTGCACGTTCGCGAAGGCTGATCGTCAAAAGTCCCTTCTTTTTATCGACAGCAAAGTGGGACAATGACTGCCCCTTAATATCGACAAGATTGAACCCTTTGGGGATCGCAAGCTTCACGACCTGACGCTCTCCCAAAGAGACACGTAGCTGGACGATCGTATCGAGCCATTGCAAACCAGCGCGGATGTCGTAGAAGGAGTCGACCTTCGCCGAGAGCATACCATCTTGTCTCGCCTGCCCTTCAACGGCCCGAAAGGTCAACGTCAGATTTGAGCCCTTTTGCAAGCCGCCCCACACCAACGTCTCCTTCTGCCCTGTGGAGACCTGAAATCCGCTCTGATTGAGTCGGACTTCCTGGCCTGCAGGCAGATGAAAACGAAGCATCGAGCGCGCAGTTGAAGGAAAAGAGAGCGCGAAGACACGACCAGATGGAGTTTTTTTGATCTTACTCACACCTGTGAGCGCAATGGTACCGAGTCCCTGCCCCAACACATGAAGGCGATAGGCTTGCCCGACTCTACGCAAGGAGCCCTTCAACCCCTTCAATTCAACGGAGGCCACGCGCATCCCACGAAGTGGCAGTGAGAGCGTATGCCAGCCGATCTTCAACAACTGCACACGTAGCTTCATATTCCAATGGAGTTGTTGTCCTTTGACCTCACCCTCAAAACGCAGCGCCTGAAACGCAGATGCTGCCTGCTTGGGGGTTTGCTGTGCACGCAATCGACGATGGAATTGGTGCCATTTCTTGCGCCACTCATCGTATGTCATCACGACACCAGGGCGCTGACGACGTGTCATCTCCCCCCAGACTTTCGAGGGCACCCAGCGCACACCAAAGGCCGGCTTACCTGTCTGTTTTGGCGTCACCGTTGTCAGCGTAGGACGCATCACACGTAGAGCTGGCTTTGCCTTCTTCCACGCCGAGATATGGAGAGTTGAGCGAGGAGGCTTGCGCGCGTCACTGTGTCCAACACCGAACACAGCCCACACCGCGAGACAGATCGCCCAACACCATGTTTTGCGATAAGCAACCATTATTCCGCCTCCTTATCACCTTTTGTCTCTTGCTCTTCAGGTTTCTCTTCGGGTGTCTTGGATGTCTCTTCCTCTGTTGCTCCAACAGTCGTTTCAGTCTCAACAGGAGCATCCTGTGATGATGAGACTTCGGGTGAATCGTCGTCATCACTCTCAGACAAGAAGCCAAAAGGTGGTGTATCATCGTCACCTGCGACCTTTGTCTCCAGGAAGTGATAGAAACCAAAGCCCATCCAGTACGTCGCCGCAGTCAAGACACCGAGGAACGCTGCGTAAGTAAATTGAATCGTATCTCCAGGCAGAAAAGCACCAAGCACGACGAGCAACACAATACTGCCGAAGACCCACTGTATCGCACTCACGGCGACAGACTGGCGACGTTCTACACCGATCATGACGAAGAACACGAGCAAGAAGATCGCAAACTCAAAGATCCCCTGCCAGATCGAACGTCTGTAAGAGATGGTCAAGTGGATCTGCTGCTTTTGCCCATAAAATCGGAATGTGCGTCCCCGACGTGGCATTTTTCGTGAGATCGAAGGCGCGCCGCTGATCAAGGAATACTCATCAGATGGGTAGCTCGACAACCGACGCAATTCACGCCCCCAAAATGTGTCCCGCAACAACGACCACAGCCCTAACGTATTGTAGCGATGCCACATACTTGTCGCGAAGTGTGTGTAACTGTAACGAGGTGGAAGATACGTTCTCATCGTGGATTGCAACACAGGCGTGTCGAGCACAAGGGGACCATTGATCTTGAAGTGTCCAGCGCTGTGTTTGGGTTTGTACTGGTAACGGACAGCGATGATAAACGGTTTACCGCTTGTTTGTTGGGCGAGATCGATGAGCAGCTCGCCTTTTTTGTCCAACTCAAAACGATAACGATCTTTATGGGCCACTCTCATCCCGAGGACTTTCGCCCCTTTAGGTAGCTTCAATTTGAGGAACTGTCGACCACGGTTTTGTACACGAAGCAACGCGAGTACGTCGAGGTCACCATCCGAATTCAAGACGGCGTCCAGATGCAGGCGAGGCACAACGGCGCTCAACACCTCGGCATACTGATGTTTCCGGATCGCAATCTGAACAGGCGACAACGTCTTGTCCCGAGAAGAGAGGTAATGAGACATGTCTTTTTTGCTGACAAACCCAGGCAGGTCTGAGGCATCGACGCGCTGAAACCCTTTCTTTTTGATGACCGCGAGGGAGAGCGACTCGTCCTTTTTCAAGCCCCAATAGACAGTCTGCCGAAAGGCTTTGGGGGTCGAGATCGCGGTCAATGTCAGCTGCTTGGCTTCACCGATCTTCATGGTCTTTTTAAAGCGCTCTTGCACGACAAACGTCAGGTCATAGTATCCATCGCGGGGGACTTTTCGTTCGAGGACGAGTTCGTACTCGACGCGGTCTTTGACGACTTTTTTGTGAACTTCTCGTTTGTTGGACGTGATCTGAAGCTGCTTCATCCAGGCTTTGGGAGCGGTAAAGTGGAGCGTCTTTGTCCCAGCAAAACGGACCCTAAAACGGATTCGACCTTCGAGGCGGAAACCATCTTCGCGCATGGTGACAGGCAACCAGATCTTGGTCTCAATGGCCGTCGCTTTTTTGCGCAGGATCACCTCGCCAGAGGCAGGACGCACAGCGTATCGAAACGCCTGACGTGTCGCAAAACGAAGACCAGAGAGACGTGGTAATTGATCGAGCTGATCAATCGTCATCAGACTTTTGAGTTTGGAGGAACGAAGTTCAAGGTGAGAAGGCACAGACAAGGAGATCACACCCTTCTCATTTTCCAGCCCCAATGGTCGTGGAAGTGGCAACGCGAGCGCCTTACCAATCCCCAACGCGCGGCGCATCTTCAAACGACAAACCACCGCACCACTCGCTTGTGTACGGTGTTTGACAAACAACTGTTCCAGTTGCGCGACGGCGTTCTTGCTGCGCAGTCGTTTGCGCAAGACGACGACATTTTTGGGGCCCATCTGTGACATCGCATGCCAACCGATAACACGACGAATCCGCGTCCACAAACGAGAGGGAGAGATGTGGCTTGTCGTCTTGGGTCCACCTACTTTTTGCTTAAACACGACGACGAGGTGCTTGGGGGCTTTCTCTTCGATGAAGTAGTCTTGCATCATCGGACATTTTACATCGCGCAATTCCCAGCCCTGAGGCAACTGGAAACGAAAGCGAAACACACCCGCGCGCTCGATCTTAAAGGTCGCTTTGGTGTGGAGTGTCGCTTGTTCACCATCGAGCTCGACGAAGTGTGCAAGCTCTGCACGAACACGTGGTTTGATCTTTTGCAAAGCGACACGTAGCGAGAAGCCTGGCTTGATGAACGTATAGGCTTTCTCTGGCACGGAGGTACGGTACTGTGTCGCGTACTCCGAAGCATCCATTTGCATCAGGCCTTTGTCACCTGTCACTTTCAACTGTAAGCCTGCACCTGCATAGAGTCCGACGCCACCATGCTGCCACTGTGCACCGAGGACGCTGACCATTGGGACCTCAAGCGCGCGCTCTTTTTTGGGGAGGATGCGCTCACATTCGAGACGGATCAATTGTCGGCCCTTCCAGGCTTTGTGAAATCGCAGACGCAAGATACGCGTCCCCTTGACCTTAGAAGGCAACACAAACCACTGCTTGAGACGGCGCCCACCTTCAACTGCGATCAATTTGTGGGCTTTGGGAATGGAGAGCTTGAGTTCTTGTGTTTTGCCACGAAGGACGTGGACATTGACCTGGAAGATCGAACGATTGAGTCCATCTTCGATGGTCGATTCGACCTGGATTTTTGCGGAGTAGAGCGTCTTTTTAACGTTCCCTAAATCTTGCTTGGGGAACCAGTTGAGCTGCAAGTTTCGCTGTGGGCCGAGCTGTGCATCGAGCAGCATGGACTTCTTATCATCGCGAAGCTTCAGAGGTGTTTTTTGGCCGTTCATGACGAGCTGCCAGCCACTCCCCGCGAAGCTGATCCGCACGTGCGTCTGGGGTGTCGATGGGATCTGAAAGTGGATGGCTCTGGAAGCAGAGCGTCGCAATACAGGACCGGCAAAGGAGAGCTGAAGGGAGTGTGAGCCCTTTCCACGTGCGAGCAAAAAGAGTCGTTTGGGGTGACCAGAGGTAAAGAGATAAGCGGGCTTGTTGTCGAGTTTTGCCGACAACAAGGGCAAACCAGAGAAAGGAATGGGGACAATGGCCCAACGATCTTTCTCCATCAACTGCAGCGTCAACGTCGCGTGAAGACGAACACCGTTGTCGTTGACCGTGCCTTCATAACGCGCGCTTTGTAAGAAGGACGCAATCGGCGCGCGCTGCTTGGTCTTTGCACGTAATTGTGCGAGCTCATTTTTGAGCGTGTGGTACTGCAGCTTGGTCAGAAAGATGCCCTCTTTTTGCAGCAACTTTCCGATCTTCTGGTAGGGGACATACACTGTCACCTGTTCGGGTTTGACGTCAGGTCGTGTAGGTGCTGGGTCTGCTCCAGTTTGGGCCCACGTCAGGGCCGGAACACACAGACACATGATACACCAGATCCACATTCTCACCATTCTAACCTCCCTCGTCATTGTCGTTTGGGATGTTTTTCGTTTATTCGTAGGCTGATCAAAGCACAGAGTTTTTTACTTTGCACTGAAACGCATCAACACTCGCGGCGATCTATTCGTATGAAGATTTTTTGGTATACGTGCTCAAGGCCCTCTCCGTCAAGCCGAATCAGCCATTGGACAAAGACACAGTGTCTTTGCTACGCTGTGACGTATCCGCTTTGCACAGAGGAGAAAAAAACGTGCGTACGCTGATCCTTGTAGGACTCTTTGCGGGGTGCCTTTTACAACATGTGTGGGCAGCGCCTAAGTCCCAACCAAAGCCACAACTCGAAGGGTATTGGACAAGCCAGAAGGGTACGCGCTTGATCCACATCGCGCAAAAAGCCAACAACCGCTACCTGCTCAAAGATGTCTATCCACCCCACACACAACACATTCAGGGAGATCGTATCGCGGAGGTGTACCCAACACAAAGCACCACACCCCACTACATCGGAAGAACATTCCACTCAACACGCTACAAAAAAAGACATTACTGGCGCTCCTTTGGTGGATTTCGCATACAAATGCTCAGCGCAGATCTCTTTCGGGCCAAGCGGTCGTATGGCAAACCGACGCTATATAGACGATACATTCCTCCCAAAAAGGGGACACAATTCCCGCTCATCGGACTTTGGAGGGAGAAAAAGAACGGCTGGCTCATCTGGATTAAACGACATGATCAAGTCAGCTATGTCACATTGCAGGGCGCTGTCAAACACAAATTCTCTAAGCATCTCGAAGTGATCGCTCAGTTCCACGCACGCCCTTCACTGCCAAATACATACATCGGACGTCACAAGTGGGGCAGTAGCAAGATCGGAAAACGCACCTTCTGGGGGCGTTTTGGTGGCTATCAGCTCCGTAGCTGGGGTGCCAATCGCCTGAGTATCCGCTATCTCGATTCCTCTCACACACCGACATGGCAATATGTCCGCGTCGACACCAAAACCAAATGAAATATTACGCCCCTCTCCTCGTTATCCTGTCCCTCTCCCTCGTGGGTTGCATCCCAACACAGACCAGACGAGTCAGCAAACAGCCACTCACCACACAAAGTCAACTCCGTCGACAACTCGCTTCAGCTGACCCCTGGCAACGAGCGCTTGCTCTTGAACACGTCAAAACGTTCCCTTTCCTTTCGAAGGGATTGCTCGCACTTGCCCTCGGACAATTATGTGCAGAGCGTCCCTGGCTGCGCGCGCTTGCTGGTCAGTGGGCAAAACACTACCCCCGACAAAGTCGCCCGATACTGGAAGGTCTACTCTCTTCACCACAGCCTCGATGTCGACGCAATGCACTCCGACACTGGCGACCTCATCGACGTCAGCGAAGTATCCATCCGGCTCTTCTTCGCGCACTCCAACAACACGGAGAAGAACGCTCACTCGCGCTTATCGCTTTGTTACGTAACGCTCCACAATCGACATCTTTCGCCAAACGGCTTCAAACGATCGCGCGCGCCCCCCACTCCCTCTCCCTACAGAGCCTCGACGCGCTCGTTACATACGCTTATGAACAGCAACAAACAGATATCGCAGAGGCATTGATCACCTCCGCGAACGATCGACAATTCCGTCATATACAGACACAGGTGTCTCTGCGAGGAGAGGCCATACAGAAGTGGTATACCTACTTGTACGCAAGACTTTTCGATAGAAAGCGAACATCCAAGCGGCTGCTTCGCGCCAAAAGCAAGCGCGTCCGGTTGCGCACACTTCGCCTTATCGCGGCGCTCCCTCCCATCTACATCCAAAGTCTCCTCATGCAAGGAGGTTGGAGACATCTGTTACGAGATCCCTCCGCACGTATCAGAGATGAGTTCATTTACTTACTGAGAAGACAAACCAACATCCCTCTCCCTCGGGTCCAACTCAAAACATTGATCGAACAATGTGTACGAGATACATCATCCACAGTCCGTAAGCAGCTCATGTATCTCATCCAATATCTCCCTCTGCAGGAGACAGAGAAGCTCTCCTACTTGCAAAAAGGTCTGCTCGACAAGAACATGCGCGTACAAAGAGCCGCGCTTTTTACATGGTCCAAGCTCGACAACCAACCACACACCAAGAAGATTATCCGTTCGATACCACAAACACTTCAAACAGGAAGCTGGTCCTCAAAGGCGCTGGCGCTCTATCACATCTCATGGCGTCAATCGACACTTCACAAGCAGCTCCCTTGGGTGCTCGCGCTGACGGGACATCAACGCTGGCAGATCCGGGCGCTCGTCGCGTATGTCCTGAGGCGCCTGGAGCGCACAAAGAGCGTGATCAACGTTTTCGAGACGTTACTGCAAGACCCTCATCCACAAGTCCTCATACAATCCTTACGCAGCTTGATCTACATCGGTCCAGACGCGAGTCGCTTCGCCAAACAGCTACAACAGCTTCAAAGGCATCGCTCTCCAAAGGTCCGAAGATTAGCCACAATGGCCCTTCGATGGCCCGTCTATTTCAAGCGCCTGCCTTCGTCTGTATTGTTTTCAGAGACAGCCCCCAAAGACCGGGCAGTCAGGATGACAACGCTGTCATTTTTGCATACCTTCATGCACCATCCAGACTTTGCGAGACAGGCCTTTCAGCAATTTGCCACAGAGATCAACCGCGATGACAGTGGCCTTCGCTATGCAGCGTTACGTGCGCTTCGGAGATGGCATAAGCAGTCGTCGAAGGAGCAAACAGCCCAACAAAAAGCCCTGATCCAATCACTCGCCCCATCGCTCTATTCGATGGTGCAGATCATGTTAACGCAACCTCAGTCGGAACAATTACTCGCCAGCGCGTTATTGCTCTCCCACCTCGGGACACTCGCACAATCCCTCATCCCCTCCATTGAGAAAGCGCTGCCTGCCAGCCATCCGGCGATCAGAAGGCAACTGTACAAAGCACTCTATACGCTCCAACCTTCCGCCAAGAAGAGGACACAGTGGTTGCGGTCATTGCTCGTCAAGAAAGGAAAAGATGGGCTTCTTGGGCTCGCGCTCTTTGCCAAAGAACACCACAAAATGCCTTCACTCATCCCTTTGATAGCTCCCCATATTGTCGATGTGACAGACCAAAAGCGTCCCATCATCCAGAAACATCTCGTGCAGATCTTCAAGAGACAACAAACCATCTCGGCGCCATTGCTCTCTCAGTTCTTGATGATGCTTTACGATCGGCGATGGCGAGCGACTGTCACAGAGCTGCTGACCCACGTGACCTTCCCGAAGCGCGCTGCGATGCCTATTTTGATGAGCGCGCTACGTGTCCAAGAGCCCTCTATCAGACAAGAAGGGCTCAAAATGCTAGGACGAGCTGGACCTTCGACCCTCCCTACACTTAGAGCATTCCTGCGTTCATCCAAGAGCGGGATATCGAGAATTTCAGCGATCTACACGTTGATGCAGTGGGGACCGCGTTCACTCCCAGCGCTCCCCGAGTGTATGATGTTGTTACGTGAAGGTTCACCACGATTACAGCGTATCGCAGCAGAGGCTATCGGTCGAATGGGTGCAAAGGCGCTCGATGCCATCTCCTTACTGACAAAAGCCCTTGGGAGCCCTTACCCGGCGATACGAGCAGAAGCTGCGAGGGCGTTGGGAAGTTTTCCCAAGTACAGCAAAGCACTCAGCCAACGCCTTCTCCCTCTACTGGACGATAAGGACCCATCAGTCCGCGAATATACAGCTGACTCTCTTGGATTGTTGCGTCCGATGAACAGAGAGAGTATACGAGCGCTCTTCTCCGTCGCACGACACGATCTGTACCCGGTCCGCATCGCAGCTCTTCAAGCCCTCGTGCAGATCGGCCGCCCCAAGCGAATGATTCTACGGTTTATCAGAATGTTTAGGAGAGATGCAGATATACGGATTCGTCGACAGGTCCCCTCGCTCATCGCCCAGCTCAAATCTACTTAGAGTGCCCCGTTTTGTGCAGGTGGACGATCAACTCATCAGCGACAGCCTGTGCAGAAGAGATCGCCCCCTCCATTGTACCGAGATGATCTTCATCTCTGGTCAGATATTCCCCTGTGAAAAAGTAGTTATCTTGTGACGCACAAAGCGCCTCATGGACTTCTCGTTCACCTTCGATGGGGTAGTAAGCCCATGCACCTTCAGCGAATGGATCGGCATCCCAGTCGATCGAAAGCGCCTCACGATGTTCATTCATTCCTTCGGGGAAGAGAGGACCAACATCGATAAGGAGTTGTGAGATACGCTCTTCTTCATCCAGCTCTTGGTAAGCTCTCGCGACATCTGCGGTCATGTAGGCGTTGAGGATGCCAGCCTGTCCATCCTGTAGCTCTGTTGCGTGGTTGAGATTGATCGGTTTGTCCGTCAAGGCGTTGGCGTTCCAGCCATCCTCTTGCCAAAAACGCTTCTCGTATTGGAGCTGGATTTTCATGGCAGAAGCTGGTTTGAGGAGCGCGAGCGCCTCTTGTTTTTCCTCGGACAGCGGAGGTGTCATCTCGATCTTGGACAACAACTGCGCAGGTGTCGCAAAGAGCACATTCAAGGCTCTCTGCACGACAGGCTGCCCATCATGTTCTGCGTGCACTTCGAGAAAACCGTCACATTGCTTCACTTGTTTGACGAAGTGGTTGAGTTGAACGCGCTGACCAAGCGCGTCGGCGAATGCTTTTGGGAGCAGATCATTTCCGCCATCGATCTTACAAAACTGCCTGTTGTAATTGGATGGCCACGGTCCTTCAGCGAGGGCGCTTGTGGAGATTTGATCGAGATCAACGCCCTCAGTGGGGCACAAACGCATACGAAGATAGCGCCGATCCGCATCACTCGCGCCGATCACATCAAGAGCCTCTGCAATACTCATCCCCGCGAGGTCTTCGCTGATCAAACCATCAACAGTCCAACGAGAAGCCCCCTCGTGTTTATCGCGAAAGTGCTCACGTAGTGGCTGCTCATAACACGCCTCAAGGTCAGCACCATAAAAGTGCTCTTCGAGTTTTCCACGTAGAGACTCATCGATCTGATCGACCTCTTCAAACGAGAACATCTCACCACCAAACGCCACACGTTGGTGTCGTTGAAAACGTCGCGCTTTTTTGAGACCAAAGTCCTTCATATAGGACAATACACGCTCTTCATCCGTCCCGATGTATTCGGCTCCCCCTTCAGCGTACTGTCCCTCGATCCAGGGTTCACGGACGGTCAGGATACGTCCTCCCACACGATCGCGGGCCTCGAAGACCTGCACAGAGACACCCTCCATCATGAGCTCATAGGCTGCGCACAGGCCAGCAATCCCGGCGCCAACAACAAGTACATCGATCAACTCTGGTTGGTTTGTGTCCATCTGTCATGATCCTCTATCTGTATTCAGCTTTGTGCTCGCTGATCCCAAAAATATCACGGTGTTTGACACCGAAAGGTCGTTACATTAGCATAGCGTTTGGATATCGTGACAATATTTTGCGCTACCCAATGCGTATCTTGTAACCGAACCCACCCCCATACACAACGGCCTGCTGTTGGGTAGTGGGTCCAACATGGTCAAATAAATGATGCAAACCATACGTGGACTGGCTCTACTTCTATCATGTACGTTGGGCGTACTTTTGCTTACACAATCAATGGGATGTGAGTGGATCACGACGTGCCGTAGTCCAGCCGATTGTCCGTCGGACAAACGTGTTTGCTCACTCGGAAGATGCACGCAATGTGTACTCGACAGCGATTGCCCCTACGACAACATGAGCTGCGTACAAGAAACATGCATCAACAAACAAACCGAACCCAGCGTCAACAAAGAACCCCTCCCCAAAACAGAAGACGCATCTGAAAACACGAAAGAGCCAACCATACCAGAAGTTACACAAACAGAATGCACAGACGATAAATGCAAATCCTCATGCAGCGGCGACGACGAGTGCCCAGATGGACAAACCTGTACCAACGGAAGCTGTGAAGCCGGATGCAAAGACACAAAAGACTGCCCAGAGGGAGCTGTCTGCAGGCGCAATCAATGTGTCCCCAACTGCATCGATGACTCAGAATGTTTGGCAGGATTTCTTTGCATCCGTAGCAACTGCACACGTGCCGAGTGCCGCGAGCTCAGAGACTGCTCGGATGGCAAAGTCTGCTTGCAAAACAAGTGTGTCTTTTGTCAGCAGGACACAGATTGTCCCAACACACTCAAATGTATCAACAAAGCATGTTTGGGTAATACCTGTGAAAAACAAGAAGATTGCAAAGATGGACTCATCTGCAAAGAAAACCAATGCAAAGCTTGCACAGACGACAAAGAATGTACCACCTCCGGGACTTTATGTCTCAATGGTAGCTGTAAGGCCGGCAATTGTCGCACACAAACAGACTGCACAGGAGGTCTGATTTGCAGTGGCAACCAGTGCAAACCCTGTACAACCGATGCCAGTTGCGGCGCAGGTAAAATTTGCGCTTCAGGAAAATGTGTCGCAGTTGAATGTAAAGCCCATACAGACTGCAAAGACGACAAGATCTGCAAAAACAACAAGTGCACCCCCTGCGCCAGCAACCAAGAATGTGGGACGTATGGAATCTGTACAAGTGGTGCGTGTGTCAAAACACCTTGCAAAGACAACGCAGACTGCCATCGCGCATGGTGCAACAATGGACAGTGTGCCTACTGCACAAAAAGCAGCCAATGTGGTGCTGGATACACCTGCCTGAATGAAAAATGCTATCTTGATGTCGCCTTATACCAGGGCGCATACCGCTGGTCCAACGGGACATACGCCGCCAACTGCACACGCTATCGATATCCAAAAGCAGGATACCGCGCGATTGGTACGGATGGTCTCTACTGGATTCAACCGACAACTGCGGCGCCACCGTTCCAAGTGCGTTGTGATATGCGCTCGGAAGGTGGTGGATGGACGCTCGTGATGAAAGTCAACGGTACAAAGAAAACCTTTGAGTACGATGGTGATCTTTGGACCAACACCAAAACTTACCAGCCGACGGAGCTCGGACTTGATACAGACGAAGCAAAATTCGCAGCCTACAACACAGTCCCCTTTCGCAGCCTAAAGGTCGAATTCAAACCACTGACAGGAACGACACCAAGCAAGAGTCAGATCGTCTACCACACGGCGACCTCCTTGTACGATGTGATCAAGACCGGACAAACGACACCTTTTCAAATCAACGCGGGCCGCGCCAGATGGAAGGCACTCATCCCCAACAGCTCCATGCAGTTTTACTGTCACCAAGAAGGATTCAATGTCATGGGGACAAAGAATCCATCAACACAAGCACGCGCGCGTATCGGACTTATTAACAATGAACAGCTCGTCTGTGACACCCCCGACTCCGTGATCGGTGTTGGGACCTCTTACAACATCAAGTCAGCGCAACAAAATCCAAGCTCAACCACCGCAGGAAACATCACAGGTCCGTGGGAAGCCGATAACGGTGCCACAGATATCCCCATGATGGCGTATGTTTGGATCAGAGAATTCGGACGAGATTACACCGTCGCCAAATCAAGCGGCGCGTACAAACACACGAATGGAAAAGTCGCGCAAAGTTGTATGGATTATATCGATCCAACCTTCCACAAACCCCCTCCCCCAAGTGATCTCTATTGGATTCAGCCCGCCAGTGTATCCGCCCCCTTCCAGACGTATTGTGACATGAAGACAGAAGGCGGAGGTTGGACCCTTGTGATGAAAACCGATGGAACCAAAAAAACATTTTCATACGACGCAGCACAGTGGACTTCCAAAACACCGCTCAACCCAACAAGTCCAGGGTACGACGCAACGGAAGCCAAACTACAAAGCTATACAAGCCTTCCCTTCGGTCAGATGATGTTGCAACTCAAGACCACACAAACGCGCTCTCTCGTCGTCCCCATCCTCGCGCCCACCTCTTTGTACGACTTAATTTCGCCAGGCACATTCGTACCTTTTAGTGGACTTCGCCCCCACGCCGATTGGGAAGCACTCTTGGGCAATGGATCGCTTCAAAAAGCTTGCACCCGACAAGGACTGAACACAACCAATCCCAATCCCCCAAACCCGGAATCTGCACGTGTTCGCATCGGTGTGATCGCGGATAACTCGAATGATGGGGGACGTTTGTGTTTGAGAAACAGTGAGTCACGTATCGGTATCGGGGGAGCAGGAACACGCTGCAGAATGGATGACTTATCAGTCGGAAATGCGACCTACACGCAAGTCACTTCCGCTTGCACAGGTGCCCGCAATGGACCCGTCAGCATCAAAGCGTTTGGATACGTATTCGTCAGGTAGGTGGCAAGCTCCCTCTTTCACGCGGGATCTTGCCTTGTCAAAAACTTCCGGTTACAATCACCAACGAACAGGCGATACGACAAGCATCCGCCTCTCTACTTTGTTGTTGAAAACGATTACATCCTGAGATATCAAAAAGGTAACAGGATCAAGCATGCCAGAACTTACAGTGTTTTTGAAAGAGAGAATGCTCGGGAAATTCCCGATCACCAAGACAGAGATGTTGATCGGCAGGGACGCGACAAATGACATCCCCATCGACAATACAGGGGTGTCGAGATACCACGCACGTGTTATCTACCAAGATCAGCGCTACTACTGCATGGACGAATTTAGTAGCAATGGAACATACGTCAACGGGATGCAGATCAAAGAGCACCCCCTTGAAGATGGCGATGTGATACAAATCGCCAAATACCACATAGCCTTCTCGTTAGCGGACACAACGCCCCACGCTGTTGGCAATATGGCCCCACAGCTCTCAAGCGCTACGGAGAGCACAACGCTCTTTTCGCTCAACGAGATGAACCAACTCCTCACAGAGGAGAAACAGGCTGAAGCCACAGGGCTTCACAGCAGAATGGCTGGCTTTGAGCACGAACAATCGGAGTTGGAGAAGCAACAAAAACAAAAAGGCGGCTCCAAAGGTAAGACGTTCCTGATCACGTTCATCGCGTTTATCGTCTTTGTCGCGGCCTTTCTGTTTATCTTCCAATATCTCACCCCCAAGTAATCCCCTACCTCTTGTCGTAACAATCAAAAAACGACATGTACGACCAAAATCCCCTTCAAATTTGTCCCCTCCAAACCCCCTCTCCCGGCAATGGACGACATCACGAGTTGCGTTGTTTATTTTGCTTCGCAACAACCGATGTAATCGCCGTCATATTGACGATCGTGTTGATATCACATCCACGTGGTAAGGCATTCACGGGCTGATTGAGGCCGATCAAGATGGGCCCAATGACTTCCATTCCACCGAGGAATTGCATCAGCTGATAGCTGATATTTCCGGCATTCAGTTCGGGAAAAATGAAGACGTTGGCCTCCTCTGTCAGCTCACAGAATGGATAATCTGCGAGGTACTGTGCCGGATTGACGGCGACATCGATCCTCATCTCGCCGTCGATCATCAGCTCAGGTCGCATCTCTTTGGCGAGCTTTGTTGCACGTTGGACCTTCTCGGACTCCTCATTCCTTGCGGAGCCAAAGTTGGAGAATGACAACATCGCAACGCGGGGCGTGATCCCAAGCTGTGAGACAGCGTCAGCTGTGTAAGCTGCGATCTTCGCGAGTTCTTCGGAGGTGGGGCGCACATTCACTGTTGTATCCGCGAAGAATCGAGGGTTCCCCTGTCGATCGATCACCATGTACATCCCACAGACGAGATCGCGTTCAGGTGCGAGTCCTACGACTTGCAACGCTGGCCGGATGGTGGCCGAATACACTTTATCGACACCAGAGACACAGCCGTCAGCGTCTCCCATTTTCACCATCATCATCGCATAATTGACACGATGCTTGATCTGCTGCTTGGCATTTTCGAGGTTGATCCCTTTGCGTTGTCGGAGCTTCATGTACTCTTGCGCGTAGCGCTCTCTTTGTTCGGATGGGCTCCAGACATCGATAATCTCGTAGGAGTTCTCAGGAAACTCCAGCCCTAGCTCTTTGATCTTACGTTGGATCTCATCGGAAGATCCGAGAAGAATGGGAAAGGCAAGCCCTTCATCAGCGGCGATTCGACAAGCTCGCAAAACACTCTCATGACTGCCTTCAGGGAAGACGATGCGTTGACGTGCGCCTTTGCGGATCTGGTTGAAAAATCGCTGTAATACTTCTCTTGTAGGATGAAGGAGTCTTTCAAGCTGCTCGACATAGAGGCCAAAGTCCTCGATCGGCTTGCGTGCAACGCCTGAGTCCATTGCAGCTTTGGCAACAGCCGGTGCGACGCGGTAGAGCACTCTCGCGTCAAAAGGCGTGGGGATGATGTAGTCAGGACCAAATTCGAGCTTTCGTCCGTCATAGGCAGCCCTAACATCATCTGGGACTTCTTCTTTCGCGAGCGCCGCGAGAGCGTGCGTCGCAGCGACCTTCATCTCTTCGTTGATGGTCGTCGCGCGGACATCAAGTGCCCCTCGGAAGATGAATGGGAACCCAAGAACGTTGTTGACTTGGTTGGGATAGTCACTTCGTCCAGTCGCCATAATCACATCATCACGAACCTCCGCAACAGCCTCTGGGGTGATCTCTGGATCGGGGTTGGCCATCGCAAAGATCAATGGCTTGTCAGCCATCGACTTGGCCATCTCTTTGGTCACGATGTCACGGACAGAGACACCGATAAACACGTCAGCACCGACCATCGCATCGGCGAGAGTCCTCATCTCCGTCTCTTGCGCAAACTGTTCTTTGTAGTCGTTCATACGCTCGGTGCGACCTTTGTAGATGACCCCGCGGCTGTCTGTCATGATCAGGTTTTCGCGTTTGGCACCGAGATCGAGGAACAGCTTGGCACACGCGATAGAGGCGGCTCCAGCTCCGGAGAACACGACTTTGACGTCTTCGATCTTCTTGTTGACGAGCTCAAGTCCGTTGATCAATGCGGCACCACAGATGATCGCGGTCCCGTGTTGATCGTCATGGAAGATGGGGATGTTCATCTTTTCACGGAGTTGTTCTTCGATATAAAAGCACTCAGGAGCCTTGATATCTTCGAGGTTGACCCCGCCGAAAGTCGGCTCCATCAGCGCGATGGTTTGGATCAGCAGATCGGGATCTTGGGTGGCGAGCTCAATGTCAAAGACATCGATGTCTGCAAAGCGCTTGAACAAAACCCCCTTACCTTCCATGACAGGTTTACCGGCAAGAGGTCCGATATTACCGAGTCCAAGGACAGCACTACCATCCGTGATCACGGCGACGAGATTGCCTTTGATCGTGTAATCATAGGCAGCATCGGGATTGTTCTCGATCTCCTTACAAGGGACCGCGACGCCGGGGGTGTACGCGAGCGAGAGGTCGAGCTGGGTCGCAGTCGGTTTGCTCGGGATAACTTCGAGTTTTCCAGGTCGTCCAGTTGAGTGATATGCGAGGGCTTCTTTGGGCGTAAAGCTCATAAATCGTCTCCTGATGTGCTGGTGGTATGAAAAGCAGCAACGTTTCGAAACAAATGATTGATGCCTTTATATGTGGTCAGGAGGTTTTTTTTGCAAGAATTGGATAAATTTGTCTTTGGAGAGACACTAAAAAGGTGAGGTTGCTCTTTTAGATGGGAAACCCTATCTTGACGAAGCTTTCTTTCAATCACGATGAGTCCCACACATAGACCCAAGTGCAGACTCCTCTCCGCCGCAGTGGCAGCGGCCCAACAGTATCAAAGCCATCACCAAAAGACATTCAGCCCCTTTGGAGGTGTCGCGTGGCCAAAAGGCATATCGTATTTTGTAGTTTGTTTTTGTTGTTGACTCTTGCGTTCTCATCGGGAGGATGTACCTGTATGTACGTCCTCACAATCGGACCGGGCGAAGAGCTTCCTCCAGACAGTGGCCAACTCGTCGATGCCGAGACGTGGGATGAGCCTGTCACAGAAGAACCTGTTGTCGAAGAGCCCTTCGAAGAAGAACCAGCGTGTGAAGAAGGCCAGCGTCGCAGCTGTAACACAGACAAGCCTGGCGTCTGTCGTCCAGGAGAAGAGATCTGTACTGACGGGAAATGGGGGGCTTGCCAACCATTCGAACAGCCAAGTACAGAGATTTGTGATGGTCTCGACAACGATTGCGATGGTGTCGTCGACGAAAGTCTCGTACGAAAATGTCCATACAGCGGACCTCAAGGGACCGAAGGCGTCAGTCACTGTCGCGCCGGAACCCAGACCTGTCAGGACGCGCAGTGGGCAGAATGTAAGGGTGAGTCTTTGCCACAAGAAGAGGTCTGCAACGGGAAAGATGACGACTGTGATGGCGCAATCGATGAATGGCTCCCCATCCAAACCATCGGAACTGTCCGTGTGTATTCGGACAAGGGTGATCCAAGTCACTTGCATATGACCGCTTCACCGTCGATTGGTTACGCCTTTGGGTGGTCCGAGACAGGCACACAAAAAGTCTACGTGACGCGAGTGCGTCCCGATGGCTCGCGGCTGGGGACAAACTGGCTGGTCACTCCAGGCAATGAGCTCGGCAACATCCACGGGATGTCCTTCACAGGTAAGCACTACGCGGTCGGCTACGACACGGACAACACAGGTGGTGGCACCAACACAGGAGACGCGATTGTCTCACTTATCGACGCCACAGGGAAACGCATCGCAGGACCACAACTGCTCGCCAAAGGTGGTCGGATGGTCAACACACAGATCTCCTCTGGCCCTGGCATCCTGGGCGTCGTCTGGTCGGACTTTCTCAAGCTGCGTATCTACACACAAATCCTCGACATGAATCTCAAACCCATCTCGGCGCCGTTATCCTTCCCTATCTCCACACAAGTCTCGCCTTACCCAGGCTCGGCTTTCAGTGGCGACCGTATGGGTGTCATCTGGATCGACCGCAACAACCGACTACAGTTTGCCGTGATGGATCGTAAAGGAAAACAACTCGGTCAAACCCAACCCATTACTTACAACGGCAGCAGCCCAAAAGACCCCAGCGTGACAGGAGACGCCAACGGTTATCTCACAGTCTGGTCGGACTCCCGAACAGGCAAACTTTGGGGACTCCGACTCGATCGAAACGGAAAAGCTGTCGGACAACCCAACGAGTTCGCCTCTGGAAATGCAGAGACCCCTCTGCTGAAAGCCACATCGTTTGGTGGTGTCGTCGCCTGGATCGAACAACGTCCACAACAAGGCCTGTTTAGACGTGGTATCGCGATCGGACGTATCGACAAAAATGGCAAGCTGTTGGGCACGCCTTCTTGGGCAGCCTTGCCAACGGTCGAGCCCTACCTCGCGCTCGCCTGGACTGACCTGGGCCAAGGAACGGGTCGCGGCGCAATCGCCTGGATCGAACGAAATTCTATCATCAAGGTCGCTCCACTCGGCTGTCGATAAGTACCTCTCTCCCAACGCCCCTCCCCTCCAAGCGTCCCCTTTATGTCACTAGATGTACCCATCGTGCGGCTTTTTCCTGCGAAATGCGCTGACTCTTTCTGTGAAAAATCGCGCTCGCTTCTTGCACTTCGGCCCCTTCCCCCGTAAGATTCTCCCGACATATGAGCTTTGAGGATGCAGGAGAATCCCTATCTCCACTCCAGATGTTGTGAATCTTTGATGTTGCGTGAGGATCCGGTACCAATCACCATGAACAAAATCTCTTACCAACTCACCCAAAAAATCCACGAATGTGAATCCCACAGCACCTACACAGGTACAGCACATCTCCCTGAAGGGAACAAACGTCAGGTCTTGATCAAGCTGTTGCAACCAACACTTACACAAGATCCTCTCATCGCTTCTCATCTCTCCGGCTTTTTGGATGTCGTACGGGGGGCTGTACATAATGGTCTTGCGCCACTTTGGGACTTTGGTCGTGCTGGGGACTACTACTTCATTATTCGCGAATACATTCCTGGTATCCCGCTGTCCAATATCCTCAACAACGCGTCACTCAAACGACCACTCATCTCCCCTGCGCTCGCCGTCTATATCACCATAGAGATGCTGCAAACGCTGCAAGCTCTCCACCGATTTCGCGTGACAGGCGAACACCCCATCTTTCTGTTTCATGGGGGCTTGAGTCCAGAAAATATCATCATCACCCGCGTCGGCAATGTCGTCCTCACAGACATGGGGCTCGACGTGATCTTTTGGCGTAATCGCAAAGTCGTCGAAAAAATCATCCAACACAAACACCATTACCATCCCCCCGAGTATAAAAAAGGGAACCGCCCAATGCGACGGGGAGATACCTATGGACTCGCCTCCCTTCTTTACCAAATGACCACAGGGGCACCGCTCGGTGATGTCCTCACAGCAGAGGAACACACAACACCAATCCCTCCAGCGAGCGCTTACTCCCCACACGTCACAGAAGACTTTGATCAGCTCATGCTCGCCTGTCTCCACCCGGACCCAGAAAAACGCGAGACCAAACTCGACAACCTCCTTGAAGGACTTCGTGCCCCTGCGCTGCTCAAACAAGCGCAATTCAAAGAGCGCAAAGCCATGGAGTTTCTGGAATCACTCACACAAGAAGAGCGATACCAGCTCGATCGAAACGTGGGGGAGCTGCTCTTCGACTACCCCTTCCAAATCGAAAGTCTTCTGCCTGAAAGACCGGAGCTGGACCCTCCTTACAAACGATACCGTCTGCCACTGCACGAGAGCACCGGCCCATTCCACCCATCAGGGAAGAGCGGCGGGAACCAGTCGATCATCATCCAAGAAAACGATATGCGGACGTTTGTCGGCAAAGATCACCCCTTTACAGTCGCAAATGCCCCGATGCCGACGCCTCCCTCCAGTGAGGACCTTCCCAGCGTCGATGAGCACCTCTTTAATACGGACAGCGTGAACATCCCTCCCTCCAAAAATACGGCTCTTACAGACGAGCTGGAGGAAGATGAGGTCCACGCCCCAGAGGCCACTCAATTGGTCTCACGTCACGACCTGATTCCCACTCCCACACACGAGGATACAACAACCCTCGCGCCTGCTCCGACGGCGCCGCCTGAACCAGAAACGGGTAGGCTCACACTTGAGGATTTACACGAAGAACCCGAAGATTTTGATGAAGTGACTGCTCCGGGAAAATTACTTGAAGACATCAAGCCCCCAGCACAGCAAGAGCTCCCCCCACTCGATGACATGATCAACGCACCGACAGTTCTGCGCCCAAGTGAGCTGCTCGATCTTAGCGACCCCAACGGTCCATCATTCAGACAGGAAGAGTCGACCTCACCACAAAGCATCTCCCACGATGACATCCCCTCTGCCAACACTCCACAAAGCAGTGATTCGACAAATCCACACCAAACACCGCTCCCGCCCACACAACCTCCTGCCTCAGAAGAGCCCATTGAAACACTTTCACCACTCGATGAAATTGAATCTTCGGCACCTCATACATTCACCCCGACCATGGACACTCCACCACAAGCGCCAGCCAACACGTCTGCACCTGTAACGGGACGACTCACGATCGAAGACATCCACAATGCGGATAACGATCCGATGGAGCACACCCTCGATCCCAAACAACATATGGCCGCGCCAGAAGCCCCTCCTTCCCCCCCACCTCCCCCAACACCTCCGGCTGAGGGCACAAACGCTCAACTGCCTCCACAAGCGCAACCCAACCAAGACGATGAGTTTGAGCGCTTTGGTAAGTTTGTCCTGCTCAATCGTGTCGCGCTTGGGGGGATGGCAGAAGTATTCCGAGCCAAGTCCGAAGGGATTGATGGATTCCAACGACTCATCGCGATCAAGAGGATCTTGCCCGAGTACTCACAAGATCACAACTTCATCGAGATGTTTAAGGATGAAGCGCGTATCGCAGGCTCGCTTTTGCACCCACACATCGTCCAAATCCATGAGCTAGGTGAGATCGATGGGACGTACTTCATCTCGATGGAGTTTATCGATGGTATCGATATGGCACGTGTCATCAAGCTACAGCGCGCGCTCAACGGCACCATCCCGCAAGAGCTCGCTGTCACGATCTGTATCGCGGTCTGTCGCGCCCTTCATTACGCCCACGAGGCGAAGGATCTCAACGGCAACCCCTTGTCGATGATCCACAGAGATGTCACCCCCCATAACGTCTTATTGTCGAGAAAAGGTGAGATCAAACTCACGGACTTTGGAATCGCCAAGGCCTCACAAAATGTTTCTAAGACAGCCGTTGGAGAGCTCAAAGGCAAGCTCTCGTATATGTCACCAGAGCAATCTATCGGAGCCAAAATCGACAGGAGAACAGATGTCTTTCAGGTGGGGATTTTGCTCTTCGAGATGCTGACCCTCCAGAAGATGTTCGAAGGCACCTCTGATCACACGATCCTCACCAAGATCCAGACGGGACAATTTCCAAGCCTGCGAAAGCTCGCTCCGGGGACACCACAAGAGCTCGAAGATATTGTGATGAAGGCGCTCGCAAGCGCACCTGAAGATCGATACCAGACTGCAGAAGAGATGGAGAAAGCCTTTGTGCGCTTTCGCGATCAACTCCGTGTCCCACCAGAACGCTTCGAAGTTGCTCCTTTTGTCGCACATATTCTCAAGCAACGTGACATCTTGATGAAGCAGTATCAGGCTGCACGACAACAGCGTCAAAAACACACATTCTCGATCTGGGATGCACAATCCTCCCCTCAAACCAACCCTGGACAGTCTATGGCAGATCTGTCTTTGCTCGACGAGCTTCCCGACGCGCTGCCACCAAAACCACCCTCCAAACCTCTCCCCTGGAAAATCATCGGACTCACAACGACCCTCCTTCTGCTCCTTGGACTCGGGGGCATTGTCGGGTACATGTTGTTGTTTTCCAAGCAAGAACCTCCCAAAGTCTTGCTCAGCGTCAGCTCAAACCCAATCGGTGCGATCGTCAAACTGGACGGTGTTGTGATCGGCAAAACACCTATCTTCGAGAAAGAGCTCGCGTTTAACCTCGATCAACATGTGATTCAGCTCTCGAAGCCAACGTACAAGACAGTGACACGTTCATTCCGCTTCCAAAAACAAAGTGGGGACGTCAACATCGCGGTGATGCTTCCCCGACAAAAAGCAAGAGCATCACGCCAAGTGCTTCAACCTCGCAAACAAGCACCTCCGAAAACACAACCAAGAAAACACCCACGACCACGCGCAAGAAAAAAGTAAGGTTCTCACCAGAAGAGCGTTGATGGACTCCAAAAAAGAATTCGATCACGTACATCCGATCCTTGGCTGAGAAACGTACAAGAAGAAGCACAAGAAATGGAAAGTTTTTTTCTTTTGTGTTTCATTGACTTACATTTTTTCTCAGATATCAGTGTGATACTTTTTCTCGCCAGCGGTACTATACTTGTAGAAGGAATTCTGACGAAGAACAGATCTTTGACTGTGTCTGACTTTGGCACGCTTTGCCTAGGAGCTTTTTGATGGATCGTCAAACAGAAAGAAAACTCATCGAACAGATCAAAAATAACGGCTGCGTCGCATCCTTTTCACAGTTGATCAAAGAGTTGCATCTCTACCGCGATGTGTTTCACTTTGTGAAGCGCTATCTTAACAATCCATCAGATACAGAAGAAGTCACACAAGAATCGATGTTTCGAGCCTTTCACAATGTGCACGGCTTCGACCCTGATCGTGGACGTTTTCGTTCTTGGGTGTTTGGCATCGCGGCGCATCAAGCTTACGATCGTCTGAACGAACGCAAATTCAGAAGCCTTCATGAAATCGAAGATCTGCCTCTCCGTCATCGCTCACCAGAAGATATGCTCGCCTTGATCGAAATGGAAGAAGCCCTCGTGCAAGCCATTGAGTCTCTCGGCGAACGATACAGACGCATTCTCGTACTCTACTACGTCGAAGGACTCTCCCACAAAGAGATCGCGACGAGAGAAGGGATCACATCCAACAACGCTGGCACGATCCTCAATCGCGCAAAAGAACGATGTATCCAGTTGTACGAGGAAAATCTGAAGCTCTCCAGAGCACAAGCAAAGCAAGAAGCGACCAAAACACCTTCCCAAGGAACGGTTGCTTTTGCTGACTTGTTCTCTGCCCTTAACCACAAATTCCTACGCTACATCAATAACCACTAAGCACAGACCCTATCGATTCCCAAACGCTGGATGTTCCCATGAATTGTGCGCAACTGGACAAACGACTGTCCGAACCTGGGGCAGTTCCTACAATGGAAGAGATGGAGCACATCCAGGCATGTGCGACGTGTAAAAAACGTCACGGCTTTGGAGCCCTGCTGTCCTTTCACTCTTCAACACAAAACATCAACTCCGCTCCTGGCGAGGATCTCTTCTTCGCAAGACTCGAACATCTCAGCCAACAACAAGACAACACATTCCAACGTGCACAGACACTTCATGAGAAAGTGCAGGATGGAGATCGCCTCTTTTGGAAAGGCGACTACGACGCATGTATCGAGGTTTATCAGGACGCGCTGATGCTCGTCCGTGATAGCCAAGGACGCGTCGCACTGCTCAATAAACTTGGGCGCGCGCAGATGCATCGCTACCACTACAAAGACGCGATCACCATGCTCAACGACGCGCTCGAAGAGCTCGAAGAGCCTATCCCCCCACAGGAAGACGACCTCTCTTGGGCGCTCTTCACTGAACGTCTTCAGCTTTGGTGGTTGCAGATCGCGACAACGCTTCGCCAGCAAGCCCCCAAACTCCTTCCACAAACAACGATATACGGCGATCGCAGTCGCACCGCACAGCACATTTACCGAGAGCTCTCCATCCTCTCACAGGGACACGATGAGAAACTCAGCGAATGGGCACAACTGCGCGAGCTGCAATGGGCCCTCAAATTAGAGCAGCCCCTTGAAAAAATCGTCGCGTGGGGTCGTCTCGCAGTCAGACACGCGAGCAAACAACAAACGCAACAAACCAAACAATGTATCCGTCGTATTGAAGAGCTCACAACGCAACTTGACGAGCCGATCTGTCAAGCAGCTGCAGCCTTTTACACAGGGCGTAGCGCTTACCTGCTCGGAGATAGTGATCGCGCAAGGATCCAGCTCGAACAGACCGTAGCACAGTGTGAACAAAGCAAAGATGAATGCCTGCGCGAAGCAGCACTTCAACACCTTATCCGGATCTATCGACATGATGGAAACTACACAGAGGCCCTTCGCATCGCGAATGAATTACTCAAGCTCCATCACAACACAGGTAATCTCCCACGACTCTCTGCTTGTTGTCGGCACTTTGCCATGATCTACGCGTCATACGGCGATCTACGCTACGCTCGTGCCTGGGCTTTGAGAGCCATCCACGTTTTTGAAGACAAAGATATTCCACAACAAGACCACAAGCTCTCCTTGCTTCGTTGCAATATTCTCCTCGCAAATATCGAATACCGCGGGGGTCAAAGCGAAGCAGCACGCCGATACATTGGTGAAGCCATTCGAATCCAACGAGAGCACGACCTGCCCGCCCCCTTCATCCAAGATGGCGTCGCATTGCTCCGACAAATTCTGGGCAAAGAAGAGCCACAAAAACATTCTCTCTTCTCGACACTGTGGCGATGGATACGTGGAGAAAACAAACTCGGAGAACAAAACCCAGCGCAGGTTCCTGAAGATATCGCATACATTTACCAAGAAAATACGACAACATCCCGAAGTCATGGTCTTCGAGAGACGATTCCACCCTCTTCTTTTGCGCTCTCCTTTTTGCAGGATACGCTCACACCAGCTCAAACCCCCGACAGCCACTCACAAGATCTCCTTATGCCTGTCGGAGCTGTCTCTTCCAGATGGGGACGTGGCAGCCTCTCCAAAGACCGAACAGGTGTCATCACCACACAATTCTCCAACGCTCCAGAGGCTCCTTGGGGATACTTCTTCGCTGATGACATTGGTTGAGTCGCTTCTCCCCCCACCCCCCAAAAAAAAAGGAGCAACAAATGTTGCTCCTTTTTAATGTATATTTGCATTTTGCCTAACGCAAAAGAACTGAAAGCTTTCAATCTGGGCGTGTACATGACACGAACGAGAATTTCTTCGGCGCAGAAAACTCACCCCTCATTGAAGAAGGCGTACCGACCGGGTGGGGTCACTTCATCAACCTTCCCAGATTGCGAGTTTTCCTCAAGCAATTTTAAGGCCAACACTGACAAAGAGATACAAATGTTGATTATTCATTAACAAACCCAAAAAAACAGCTCTCCCCACTCCCTCTCTTCCATTCTCAAATTTGAGAACCCTCACATAGACGATCATTTTTTCTCTATTATCACAAGCATATAGAGCAGATTCTCAATAATGAGAATCGTTCTCATTATTGAGAATACCCCCTCAACAATTGGAAAACATTCATTTTTCTGCTCCCCAAATGGACTCCTTTAGAGTTCAGGAAAGGGGGTTTCCTCCTACGGCTGACTGTGGCACAGTATAGTGATGGGGAAAGTTCCCATCGAAACAAGTCAAGCATGGAGTTGATATGAGAGCAGCATGGACGATTGGAATCGTATGTTTAGTCATTTTGGGTGTGCTTCAAGGATGCCCGTCAACAGGACCCACAAAAAATGATGGTGGAGGACAGGAGGTCCCTACAGAGACGACCAAACTCCGCTCACTTTCAGAGCCCCTCGAAGCCAAAGAGACCCGCGCCGGCCAAATGACCAAAGCAGAAGACATGATCAAGGGCCCTCTCGCGCTCAATCAAGTTGGCGATTGGAAGCTCTACAATAAATACGTGGCTTTCGCGCTCCACAAGGTCACTCCTTCGCGGACGTGGACAGGGAGTCAAGGTCAACTGATCGATGCCTCACCAGTGGATGACAAAGGCATCGCCTCATCGGATCAACTTGAAGAGTTAACCTCTCTGTTTGTCTACACAGGGCTGCGGGTGATCAAGGCCACCAAGATAGAGGTGATCTCCGCGGGGGGTGTGGACAAAGACGCACACATCCGCGTCACAGCGATCGATGTAGGAGTCCCAATTCTCGATATGGCGATCACCTCCAAAAAAATTGATGTCCCCATCCACATCGATTACATCCTCAAACCTGACGCCAAAAGACTGGAGATTACGACAAAAGTGGGTGACGGCAGGATCAAACCCATTCGTATGTGCGATGGTGTCATGCTGGGTAGCCAAACGCGCTTCTTCTCTCCTATCGCCGGGTGGGATGTCGGCTCTTCTGTCGGAAAACAGGTCCCTTGGATCGCAGGTGTTGGCAAAAACGTCTCCTACCTGCTCACACACAAAGACACCTCTAACTCGCTCTCCATCCTTCTTCAGCAGGACGCAATCATCCCAGTGCTCGGCAAAACTGGCGACGATGCAGATGCAGAAGTCCAATACACACGTTACCTTTACGTCGGCCGTGGGAGTCTCGATGAAGTCCTCACGATGTACAAAGCACAAAAGAACGAAACAGCTCTCAAAACGTGGGCTGGACAGATCACAGGATTACAAGCCAATACAAGAGCTGAGCTCCAGCTACTCGATGATAAAGGAAAAGCCATCAACCACGCATATTCGGATATCAAAGGTGTCTTCTCGCTTCAGGCACCAGCCGGAACATATACGCTCAAGGTACAGGCACCAGGTCACGATGATCTGACTTACAAAGATGGCCCCTCTGATTCGATCAAGTTGGACTTTGCTCCTGCTTCCAGCGTCCAATTCAACATCACGGAGACAGCCGCGGATGGTACAAAAAAGGGATTTGTCCCCGTGAGACTTGAGCTGCAAGGCCCCCAAACGTTGCGCGTCAATGTGATCGAACAGAACCAACTCATCCCACTCAAACCAGGAACGTACAAAGCTACCATTTCCAGGGGATTAGAGTACGAATATGTTCAGGTTGATATCACACTCAAGGCTGGGGACAAAAAAACACAAGATGTCGAACTTGTCCATTCAATCGAACCTATTGGATATGTAGGTGGAGACATGCACCTACACGCGAGCCCAAGCGCGGACAGTGACCTCCCCCTTCAACAAAGGGTTGGGGCGCTCGTCGCAGAAGGCCTCCAATTTGCAGCCTCTAGCGATCACGACACTTCATACGATTACATGCCGTTGGTGCGTTCCCTCAAGCTCACACCCTACATCAAAACAGTCGCAGGCGAAGAGGTCTCTCCTCTCCCCTTCCATACCAACGCATATCCCATCCAAAAACCCACAGACGCGCCACTCTACTTTGCGATCCCATGGGCGACGTACCAGGACAACGAATATACAGGTTCACTCCTCGGCCCCGCGATTTGGAAACTCTTACGTGACAATTACCAAGCACAAATCATCCAACTCAACCACCCAAGAGACAAAGGGCAAGGATATCTCAACCACATCGACTACGACGCGACCAAGGGTGTCAAAGCGCTCAAAGCCAACACCTTTGATGGTAACTGGGATGCGATCGAGCTTTACAACGGCTCGGGCAGAGACACCTTCCTCAATACGGTCCTTCAGGACTGGTTTAGCTTGCTCAACCAAGGATACATGAAGACCGCCGTCGGAAACAGCGACTCCCACTCCGACGGGAGCCGCCCTGGTATCCCCCGCACACTTATCGGCTCGAAGGAACGCGCAGGCGATAAACTCTCCACAGAAGAAGTGATCAAACAACTCAAAGCCGGCAACGCGATGGTCTACGCTGGTCCATACATCAAAGTGACCACAAAAAACAACGCCCCACTCGGTGCCACGATCAACGCAAAGAGCTTGGAAGTCACCATCGAACTTCAGGCCCCATCCTGGATCTCCGTCTCCTACCTCAAGATCTATGCAAACGGAAAACTTCTTCAAAAAGTCGATGTCAGCGAAAGCAAAGAACGCTCACGCTTGAAGCAAGCGTTTACCTTTACGCCGACAAAAGACACATGGTATGTGTTCATGGCGGGCGATGACAGTAAGGGAATGGAGCCTGTCTACCCAGGACGCAAGCCGATCTCAATGACCAACCCACTGTATCTCGACATCGATGGAAACGGATTCAAAGCGCCAGGATTGGAGTGACCAGAACAGTCAGGCGCCAAAGAGGGGGAAGTCAGGCGCTTTCGGCACACTCATCACAACGACCGTACAGAATAATCTCATGAAACTCTAAAGAAAATCCCTTAGGAGTCAGATCTGCGATCGAACCTCCAACACATCCTTCTATCTCAAAGACTCTGTCACAAGTTTTGCAGTGAAAGTGATGATGATGTTCCTTCCCAGCGACTTCATAACGACTTGATTCTCCGGGAAGATCAACGACCGTCAACCACTCATGTTCCACGAGCGCTTTGATATTTCTGTAGACGGTTGCGAGACCGATCTTTGGCAGCTCACTTTGCGCCCCTTCAAAAATCTCTTGGACACTGAGAGGACGATCGGCTTCTTTGAGGACTTTCTTCAGGACGGCGCGTTGCTCTGTTTTTCTTTGCATTTTGATTCTATTTACCCTATGAGCGACATTAGCGAGAGAAACGTAGACGAACGCGAAGGGGTCTTGACAGCCCGACACGCTGTAAACGGAAAGGTGTCTTCTCCAGTTGGAAATCGACGCGTGCTTTGGGAACCTTCAATCCAAGCAAAAACTCCACAATACGGGTTGCGTCCTTGCGAGCGATTTGTCGCAGGACGGATTGCTTGGAGCGATATCGTTTGCGATAACGCATCTTGAAACGATGGAAAAAGGATGGATCAGGGTGGTACAGTGTCGACGCAATCCACACACGTAATTTGCCGAGCTGAGGCGCGATACGAACAAGCGCTGCGATCTGCGAGAGCAGCGGCTTGCTCTGTGGCAAGATCGTGTGACTGTGCAGCGCGAAGTGGATTTTCTCTTCCAGTTTCAAGAAGCGATCAAAGACCTCCCGGATCTGTAGGGGCTGCGTGCGGTATGGACACCCTAAACGCTCAGAATGTTCTGAAGAAGAACTCTTTGCCCCTGCACGTAGCGGACACTGATCGAGAAGATCGACAACCCCATCATTGTCAGAGTCCGAAGAGACAAACTGTTCTTGGGTGATCTTGCGTGGACCGATCGCGAGCTGTCGTTGAAAAGAACGACAAAGATATCGCTTACCTGCGATGTTTTTGCCTTTCCCACCGCGACAAAGTCGCGCTCGATTTTGCCGCACACGTAAACGTCCTCCATTGACTCCCCGCTTGATCAGCCACGCACGCAGACGCTCTGCGCGCTGTTTTGCGAGGAAGTTGGCATCGGGCTCCTCGCTTTTATCAGCAGCACCAACAAGCGCAAGCTGTACATCTTTGTTCCCCTTGAGATACTTCAGCAAAAGCGGAAGCATGTGCGTTTCAGCATGTTTTGATAACGACCAATCACATCTCCGGAAGAAAAACAGCGGCCCCTGGTAAGACACTTGGATAGACCAAAGTGTCGAAGGTGCAGCAACACTTGCGGGATGCCGAGTCGAAGATCGTGCGAGACACTTTCTGGCTTTTCCGCCTTGTGACCGCATCCAATGTGCCCAAGCCAACTCATCTTTTCCAGCGGAGAGCTGGCGACGGACATCGCTCTTACTGCTACGTTGCCCTTTTGCGCTCAAGGAACGGTACCACAACACCATCGCCAACCACTTCTCTTTTCTGGACAGTGACGCTCGTGCCTCTTTCGCAAAGAAAGAAGCGCGCGCAGTGCGTGACTTTCCGCCCAAGAAGGAGGCCCAATGTTTGCTAGCCTTGTCATACTCGTGGTGATGATCGTAGAGCAAACCAAGACGTTTGCGGTAAAATGACTTGCGTCCACCACGTTCGAGCAATTTTGTGTAAAGCTGAATCGCGATCTTGACGAGACCGTGTTGGTAAGATGTCGCTGCGAGTGTCTCGTGGAATGTCTTTGACAGTTTTCCATGACGCATTAAACGTGTGGCCAGCGCACGTTGCTGATACGAACTCAAGCGAGACACGATACGTTGGAAAATTTTCCCCATAGACTGGCTACCGTGTTTACGAAAACCCATCCACAACAACCGCCCTGCCATCTGGCGTTCGTTGTTTTCCTGGCAACATGAGCGCGAAAATGTTCTGAGTTGGGAGAGAGAATACTGCTCGGGGTGCTCTTTTAGCCAGCGAAACCAGAGAGCGTCGGCTTTCTTTTGCTGCCCAGGAAGCTGATCGAGGATCACCGCGAGGCGCTTGATCGTTGCTTGCTCGGGTTTGCGCTTTAACAAACGCTCAAGTGCCACTCTCTCATTCTGAATGTACCCACGCTTGTGTGCAAAATCAGCCATCCATTGGAGCTCTTTGGGACGACGAAGCTTCTTCGTGACTTTCGCCAACCAGCGCTCGTGAACGAGCTGTGCGTCAGAAGGTAACCAATCGAGCAATTGGAGATCAGCGAGCGCGCGACGCTTCATCAACCAAGAACGCAACAGACGGACACCTCTTTGTTGAAAGCGATCAACTTGTAAATATTGTTTGAGTACAATGCGATAGACATTGGGGAGACGTCTCTTCGCCTGCTCAAGTCCCGTTAAAAAGCGCTTCTGTTCAGATGAATCGTTCTCTGCGAGCTCGCGCAGATGAAACGCAATGGAAGCGTCCCACATTTTCGCATGTTTGGGCTCCTTCCTTCGTTTTTTGATCGCCAAGACCAGCAAGCTGCGGTGATACGACTGCAACTTTTGGGCAATATTCAAGGGCAATGTGGGATCCAAAAAGACCTTGTTTTTCGCGATCAATTCGAGCAAGGCGTCTGGTTTTCGCTTGTATCTCGCCCCTAATGTTTTGACCCATCGGATGCGCTGTTTGGCAAACAAATGATGTGTGGAGATGGCGTGCATTGCACGAAGCAGGGGTCCATGAGGCGCCCGGCGATTACGTACCAGACGAGCCAAAGTGCGCTCGACGTCGAGGCAGCTACCTCGCTGTCGACAGAGGATCTCAATCGCCTTAGAAGCAACCTTCGCTTGCTCCTTGGAGCGTGTCCGCAACAACCCCATCACGATCTTCGTGTGCGCAAAAAAGCCATCATCCATTTGAAACTTCAGGTAGGACAACAGGATATCCATCTTTCGTCGCTGTTCGAGGCGACGGAAGATTCGTTTGAGTCCCATCTTAAAGCGATATCTCATAGACACTTCGAGGAGTCGTTCGAGGCCTTCATTCGAAGGGGAGATCTTTTTCACTGCTTGGAGAAAATACCGCTTCGTTTTGCTGGATCGACCACGACAGGTCAAGAACATCGCCCCTAGCTTAGCCACCATAAATGGGCGCTTTTGAAGATCCCGGGAGCGCAGAGAGCGCACAACACCACGTAAAAATCCTTTGATCATTTTGCAGGCTTTTCGTCGCTTACGTGTTCGACTCTTTGGAGAGTCAAAGCCGGAATCTTGGTGGTAACTGCTCTGGTTCATCGTGCGGTATATGAAGTCCGCGAGCAGCTCAGCTCGCTTGGGTGCAATCCGACGAGGTCGCATCACCCGACGAAACAGGAGCATGAGTTCACCATCACGCCCCCGCCGACGCAACAGCTCCAGGACCTTGATCAGTTGGCGCGTTTCATCATCCGTCGCGCGGATCAAACGCTTGCAAGCGATGTCGGACTCTTTGCGAAACCCATAGCGATCGAGTAGTTCTTCGATTTGTTGGAGTGCATCCCAGTGTTTGGGGAAACGTTTCATACATGTGGTGAGAAGTTGTTTGGCTTCCTTGACCATCTGCCAGCGTTGTTTGTTGGCCTCGTACTTCTCCCAAAATCGCCACTTCTTTTCTCTACAATCGTCCCAATTATCGCGCTTTCCACGACAAAAAACGTTGGCTTGGACTTTGGGGTTTTCGCTGTTTTGGGCGTGCTGCCGAACGTAGGTACCATCAGGCGCATAAATCCGAGCCCAAGAAGGTTTCCAGCGAATGAGGGAGGGACGCAAAGAGCTCTTGAATAAAAATCGTGCGAGTTGGATATAGTGGCGAGGTTCTGCATTCTTGAAGCGAATCAGCATTTTGATGTGTTTGCGGGCCTTCGCGTCCTGGCGCTTTTGGAAGTACCACGCGATCAAGCGAAGTCGAGGCTCTCTCGCGGAAGGTTTCATTTTGAGCGCCCGTTCGTACATGCTCTTTGCTTTGGAGAACTGTTTCAACTCATGGTGCAATTGTCCAAGTAAAAAGACCTGTTGGTACGTAGAAGAGCGCTTCCACTTTCGCTTCAACCGTTTGAGTAGCTGTGGGAGTTTCTTTAACGATCGATGGACCTCGATCAATTGTGAGAAGACCTCACGGCGCAACCATTTTTTGCGAACATTTTCTTTGTAGGCCCGCTCACTCCAGCGTAACGCCTGCTTTTTATTTCCAGCACGTAGCTCAGCCCGGCTCAATGTCAACAGAAGATTAACCCGCTTTTTTTGTCCAACTCGTCTAAACAAGCTGCGAAAAAGGGGTCTCGCCTCTTCGACAAACTGTCGGTGTAACAGCATTTTTCCCATCGCGACCTTCGCGCTTGTCGAAAATCCTCCCTTGCGTATCTTCTTGAGGACTTTTTTCATCTCAGCGGTGTTTCCGTCGAGGAGATATGCCTGAAAAGAGAGTCGCAGAACCTGCCGTCGTCGTTTCCCTTTCAAGGAAGGTAACAAACGACCATATATTTTACCTGCCTCATCGTACTTTTTAAGGCCTCTCCAGCACTTTGCTTCCCCCAACAACGCAGGAAGCCAACCTGTGCGTTTTTTATTGACCTCTTGAAACAAACGCAGCGCTCCAGACCACTTTCGTTCTCGCGATAAGATACGCGCGAGCACAACCTTGGCCCCCAACCGACCGGGATGGCGCTGAATCGTTTTTCGGTATGTCCGGATGATATAAGCTCGATTTGCTCTAGCCTTGTGCAGTTTCAATAGTTTTTGCAAGGCATATTCAGAGAAGGGCTTGCTTTTGAGCATCTTCATCAAGCGTGTCGTGACGATCTGATTCCGATCAGTGCGTTTTAACTGCCAGTCCTCCGCAGCGCTCCGATGAACAGGAAGAACCAAGACACATAACAGCACAGCCATCAACAAGCATTGCGGGCTTATTTTACTCACCAAAGTAAACCTCCTTCGGGCAGCCTGACCAGGCGACTACCATCATCCGCACATATCCCATGCACGCATACAGCGCCTCTTTCTTCCCATCAGCAAAACATCTTTGTCACTTTTCTGTCAACTGCTCATTGCATATAGACTGTATGTGTCTTTGCGAAATTCACGACACATCTCACAAAGAGCAAGGAAAAACACAGAAGATTTCTACTTTTTAAAGACGATCTGCAATTTCTCGGGTGACATAAACGTCAGATAGATTGACAACTTTATCTCAATTGCTATACATCTTGTGCAGTTTGCCATCCACAGCAAAACACAACATTGTCATCAACAGAGGTCATGTCCTCCAGGTCATACGGAGCTAAAATGCCAGCACTCTTCCACGACATCTCCAACATCCATACAAGCCCCCGCCGCCTGCCCCATCAAATGTTGCGCTGTTGCTTTGTGTTCATCGTTCTCATCGCGCTACTCATTCCCCAAAGTGGCTTCGCACAACAACAGTGGCAAACGAGTAAATACCTCGAAATGGCCCGAGAAGCCCTCGCCCTTGGTGAAATGGTCAAGTGGGAGAAAGCACTCAAAATGGCTGACAAAGCCTTTGAGTCCGAAAAA
>MDTC01015406.1_pt1 | contig 78461 bp, 75 predicted proteins | sample 811181 | NCBI WGS metagenome assembly MDTC01 (sample SAMN05326644, study PRJNA326480) | marine metagenome | isolation source: seawater | place: Pacific Ocean: North | collected 2011
CATTCTTCACTTGGATATGTGAGCCCAGTGGAGTATAGAATAAAAAACTGTCTTGCTGCTTAGAATAGTGTCCGTGAAAACAAGGAAAGGTCACAACCAATATGAAGGCAGTGTTTCCGGCTGCAGGCTCAAAAATGATGAACCTTAGCCTCACAGCTGCTGTTCGATACTTTGACCTAGAGAACACCACCAGCAGCAATGTACAAGAGACCGCACAAATGATCGGCCCTGGCCTAGGAATTGATATACAAATGTACATTTTAAATTTTGGTTATTCTGTATATATGATGCGTGCCAGACACCAAAGCGTTGGCCTTGTATCCAATAATTTAGAATACACCTTTATGCACACAGGCTACCATGCAGGCCTCATCAAAACCTTCCGGGCTTTAAGCCTTGGTCTCATCTATACTAGCTCGACCGGCAGCATAGAAAAAAGTGAAACCAATTTATCAAAAGATGTTGATTTTAAAGAAGAGACCATCTGGTTTTTATTAAAGTATGATTTTGGCACATCCACCAAAAAATTCCTAAATTCCTTGGTAAAATAAACTAGGCAGCAATGTCTTTTTTGTTCATATAAACAAATAAGACGTAAAGCATATGAACAAAGACAAAACCGGTAACGTATTCAATACCGCCGCCGCCAAATCCGTAGGAGTGCAGCCCTGCCCCTAAGACAAAGTTCACCCCGTACCAGGCCATAATAACCAAGGAAAAGGAAACAATGGAGCCAACAAACATACCAAATGATTTAAGTAGCCCGGCAAGCCTTGCATGCAAGAGAGCCAAATAACCAAGCAATGCGATTAGTGCCCAAGTCTCTTTTGGGTCCCATCCCCAAAAACGTCCCCAAGAATAATCGGCCCAGACACCGCCCAAAATGGTTCCTGCTGCCAATAAGACAACTCCAATTTGAATTGCGCGGTAACTGGCATCGGCCATGGCCTTGATCTTCTTTTTGGCGTCTTTTGGGGGTCTTAGATAATAGAATAGTCCAAAATCTGAGAGTCCAAAAGAAAGTAAAAATGCGGAGTAAGAAATGGTTATGGTAAGCACATGTACCGTTAGCCAAAGATTGCTTCTTAGCACTGGCTCTAGGGGCTGCAAGCTGGGGTCCAATACATTGGGCGCAAAATCCGCCACCATAAAGCACAGGCCGCCCATTAAGGAAGAAGCAAAGAGCACATATTGGTTTTTCTTTAAAAAATAAAATATCAAGGCAAAGAACAAGGTTCCCCACGCCACCCAGATGACCGATTCATACATATTCGAAACTGGTGGGCGCCCTGTTAGGTATATTCGCAGAAGAAAACCATAAGCCCCAAGCACCAATGCGAAAATATTCAGAGCAAAAGCGGAGTGCAAAAAAACTTTCTTTTTTAAAATCCAAAATAGGAAACAACAAATCGTGGCAATCAGCAATGTGATCCAAACCCACATAAAGGGATGAAGCTCATTGAAATGAACTTCGGTTACAATCTTGCGTTTTAATCCTGCATCTGATTTTTCATAAATCTTGGCGATATAAGCTTGGATTTTATCTTTAGAGGGATCGGATTGATTGGCAATGGCATTAACAAAACTTTCTGCCACAGGCCGAAACAGTTCTTTATCTTCATCACTCATTTCGGCAAGACTTTTCCAGCCCCCCTCTTGCGGTATAAAGCCTGGCAGCTGCCCTTGCAATATGGCGCTCAATACACTCATTTGGTTGGAAATGCGCTGCATACCTTGAAAAAAAGAATCCAACTTTTCCTTGCCCTCGACACGAATGTTCAATTCTTGAAAAAAGGTTGGCAAGCGATCATTGCTCGAAAGCTCTCGCAAACTAAAATACTTTCTATTTGTATCCAGCTTTAAGGAGTCCTTTATGGCTCTATGATTGATTTCAATGATTTTCGTATCCTGCCAAACATCTGGAAAGATCATCCAAGTAATGACCACTTCCGTTGCCTCTAGCTTTCTTCCCTCTGCGTTTTTATATTTTGTGCGGCCATAAATCAGCTGCATGGATTCCCTAGCAAAGGTATCAAAAGGTTTTTCCCTGCCAGCATCCTGTACGGGAATATACTTAAAGGCAGTGAAATCTGTAGAGAAGCTAAGCCCTAAGAAGGTGGCAAGTAAAAGTGAGATCATGAAGCACTCCGTTTTTTCATATAGTATTTGCGCATATAAAACAACATGCAGGCACCTAGTACGACAAGCAAAGATCCTAAGTACTTCCAAGGTCGTCCTGGGTCATAATTAACCGATAGTATACTGGCTATGGGCCTTCCCAATTCATCTTGCTTGTAAGATGCTTGGTAAAAGGTAAAGCCATTGTGTTTCAATGGTTCATTCATGGAGATAAGAGACTGTTGATCCTTGTTCACCAGCTTTACCAAAGATGCGTAGGATGCTGCGCGGTCGGTTCCAGGATATTTTTCCATTTGAAAATCCACAAGCTTTAGCGGCACACCAATATCCAGTTGCTGATTGCCATAAAGAAATACATAGCCGGCCGACTCGGTAAAGACGCGAAATAAAGAATTGGCCTCCACCCAATGTTTTTGCCCCTGAAACTCCACCTGCACGGCTTCGGTAGTTAAATCATTTGGATAGTCCCGCTTGATAAATTCTACTTTTTCCTCAGCCCTTGGATAGTAATTGATTAAGTGAAATTTTAGGCCCATCCAGCCCGTATCTTTCACATCCCCTTCCTGGATGCTGCCAGTTTTCGTAGGGCGATCTCCGTAGTAGATTTTATATGTAAGGCGCTCTCCTTCAGAATATAAAACCAAAGTGTTTTCTTGGCTTGCCTGAAAGGATTTATCTTTCGTTAGAATAATTGTAGCCGGACCTAAAGCCATGGTAGCTTCGCGCGCCGTGCCTTTGTGCAACAGCCATTCACTAAGATCCACTCGGTCGTTGCGCAGTACAAAGCGCACCGCTGGTCCACGCGTGCTGTCTTCACTTTCAATGATTTTAGAATTCTTCAACGCAAAGGGAATATAATCCACTATTTTAAATTCACCATCTGGCAAATCAATGCTCATATTGGGAGGATTTTTATAAAAATCTACTTTTTCATTTATCAAACTAACAAAGCCATCACCATCTTGGCTCATAAATAGTTTTACTTCTCTTTGCGGCACAGAAACAAATTGGTTGGATTTGTCAGCCCCTAGCACGAGAGTGCCATCAATTCCGTAGCGCATGGTTAACCACGAGCCAAAAATAAGAACTAGCAAGCCAATATGTGCCACAAGAAATGGAATATGCTTTCGGCGCCAGGGCCATCTATGCAGGGCCGATAAAATTAGACTCACGCTTAAACAAATTAGCGCAACAATCATATATGGAGATTTGTAAACTATGGCCTGCGCAATTTCGGCGTTGTATTTGGATTCGATGATGGTGCCAACAGCCGAGATGATTGCTAGAGCTAAAATCACCAATACGGCAAACTGCAAAGATCCTAAGAATTTATAAAGCCATTTCAGAATTTTCATCTACCAGGAAACTACGAAAAAGCACGTTGATTGCCAATGAAATTCGGTCAAATCCTGAGCTACGGATGCCAATTAAAGCCATAATAACGAGCATAGACTTATTTCTTCAATGATTGCGGCTTCGGCTTTTGCTCCCATGGGCAATGGCGGCATTGATTCTTGCAGCAGTAGCCACGCTTTTTTAAATAAGCCTCTGTGAAAACCATGAAATCATTTTCAAAATAATAGTCTTCACCCTCGCTTAACGCCAAATCCTTACATTCTTTTTTCTTTAACAATTTGACCCCGCAACACACCGTCCATACGCGACTTCATACTCGTATCATAGCCCAATATCTTAATTTTGTGCTCACAAAGGTCACTTAACTGATTCAATCCTTTGACAGCATCTAAATGTACCGTCCAATAATCTCTGGTTATGGCCTGGGGATTTTTGTATTTCTTTAATAATAAGGCCGACTTCGTCTTGCCTACTTGCTCTACGGCCTTCTGGGCATATCTTTCCTTACTTAAGCTGCGTAGCAGGTGCGCTCGCCGCTGAATTTCCTGCAGGGGCAGCTTCTGTGCATAATCATTGGCTTTGGTGCCAGGCCGATCGGAATAGGGAAAAACATGGATTCTGGTCCACGGCGTAGCGGATAGCCGATCAAAGGTATTAGAAAATTCCTCTTCGCTTTCCCCAGGAAAGCCCACGATAACATCCATCCCAACAAAGGCTCCTGGAATGTATTTTTCGATTCGTTGCAACGCAGATTCTACTTGATGGGCATCATAATTCCTTTTCATATCCTTAAGCACTTTGGTATTTGCCGATTGAATGCTCATATGAAAATGCGGGCACATAGCCTCTTCTTGGTAAAGCTCCAGCAAACGATCGCTAAGCTCGGGCGGCTCCAACGAGGACAAACGAATGCGGGGCATATTGGTTTGCTTAAGGATACTTTCCACCAAATCCTCTAAATAGTGATACTTTTCTGGCGCTTTTCTTCCCCTAGCAGCTGTTAGCAGATCCTTATGATCCTTGCGAGAGGCATAATCTCCGATATGCACACCTGTTAGTACCAACTCACGCACACCTTGATCATAAAGCTCTTGCACCCGATCTACCAATTTTGGAATGGGTATGGAGCGCGATTTTCCGCGCGCAAAGGGAATTACACAATAGGTACAAAAAGAATTGCAACCATCTTGGATTTTTAAAAACGCACGGGTATGACCTTTTTCAATGCCGCCGCCGCTTTCCAAATCCTCTTTTTTAAAAATATTGGAATGGAAAACCTTCTTACTCAGTTTTCCTTTGAAATAATCCGATATAATATTTTCGATTTCCCCTTTATGCGAGTTGGCAACGACCAGATCCGCCCCAGGAACTTGAAACTTATCGGTATCCACTTGTGCCGCACAGCCCGTTACAACCACGGTGGAGTGGGGCTCTTTGGCTTTTATGCGCCGGATTTGCTTTAAAGCTTCTTTCGTTGCCTCTGCAGTTACGGCGCATGTATTCAAGATATGTACTCTTGGCTTGTCAGCAATTTGAAAACCATGCGCATCGAGCCGCTTTTGTAGAAGGCCAGTATCGTAAGTATTTACCTTGCAGCCATAAGTATGAATTTTGTATGAGGATTTAGTTTCTAACAAACCAACCTCCTCCCATCAATGCATTGTCTTTGTAGAATACGGCTGCTTGTCCTGGCGTGATGGCTCTTTGCGCCTCTTCAAAAACAATATCCGCCTTATGATTGTCTTTGATTCGAACTCTTGCATAAGCACCTTTGTGTTGATAACGAACCTTCACCTTGAGACGGTCGTTGTCATTCACTTTTGCCAGCAGGTGAACGTCCTCAATTTCCGCGGTAGGTTGATAGAGATATTTTTCTGGTCCCACCCAGACTATATTGTCTTTTGGATCCACTTTAATAACAAACAAGCTTTCATGATGATGAATCCCAAGACCGCGCCTTTGACCATAGGTAAAGTGGTGAATGCCAGGGTGATCCCCTAATACCTTGCCCGAGGGGTACAAACAAATTTTTCCAGGAGAAAACTTATCTTCTCCTACTTGCGAGGAGATAAAATCCGTATAGGAATTATTGCCAACAAAACAAATGCCAGTGGAATCTTTTTTGCGAGCCACAAGCAAATCATTTTTTTCAGCATATTCCCTTACCTGAGACTTTTGCATATTCCCAACAGGAAATAAAAGGCGTGGTACAATCTCAGGCTCAATGGTAAATAAAAAGTAAGTTTGATCCTTACCGTCATCAGCACTTGTCACGATTACATCTTCTGAGTTTTTATTTTTCTCCACTTTGGCATAATGCCCGGTAGCCAAATAATCGCAATCCAGCTCTTTCATCTTACGTATTAGATGATCAAACTTAAGATAGGTATTGCAGTTTACACAGGGCAAAGGAGTACTACCAACAAGATACTGATTCACAAAGGGATCAATGACTTTTTCTTTAAACTTTTCCTCGCAATTTAAAACATAAAATGGAATACCCAACTTATCTGCCACACTTCGCGCATCATCCACATCAATGGAGGAACAACAAGTGCCGTTGCCTTCCTCAATATTACAATTGGAATAATCCCAAACCTGCATGGTTACACCAATGACCTCATAGCCCTGCTCCACCAAAAGTGCCGCAGCCACAGACGAATCCACACCGCCACTCATGGCCACCAAGACGCGCTTTTTCATATCTCACCTCTTGCGATCTTTCTAACATGCATAACAACCTCTTTTAATGTTGTAACAAACAAATCTATGTCCTCTTGGCTCGTTCCCCAACCCAATGACAAGCGTAAGGAGGACTGCGCCTCTTGCCGGGAAAGGCCCATGGCCAATAATACAGGTGAGGGCTCCGGATTGCCTGAGGAGCAAGCTGCCCCGGTAGAAACCGAAAAGCCTTTTACATCTAAGTTCATCAATAAAGTCTCCCCGTCAACACCCTCTAGGACCAAACTGGAAGAGGCACCAATTCTAGGGGCTTCTTTGCCAGTAATGCTCACCCCATCTATCTCTTTTAAAATTCGAGACTCCATATAGTCTCTTAAGTTCTCCACTTCCTTTGCATAGGCCTCGATCTCATCTTTTCTCTCTGCCATTCTACCAAAGCTGGCTATGGCCAAAGTATTCTCGGTCCCGGCTCGCCGCTTTCTTTCTTGTGCCCCACCATGAATGAGAGGATCAAGATGGCGGCCCTTTTTGATATATAAAGCTCCGACCCCTTTTAAGGCATAGAACTTATGCGCTGAAAAGGACATATAATCTACGCCCAAATCTTTTACATCTACGAGGGACTTACCCAAAGACTGCACACCATCACAATGAAATTGCGCCCCTACTTCGTGCGCCATACTCACCATTTCTTTAATGGGAAATATATTGCCGGTTTCATTGTTCGCATACATGATGCTGACTAGAGCGACTCTCTCATCCAAATGCCTTTGATAAAAATCCATATCCATGAAGCCATCACGATTCACGGGTATCTGAATGATTTTGTAGATACCCTGCTCTTCCAAATATTTTAAAGTACGAATCACAGAAGGATGCTCTACCGCAGAGGTTAGAACGGTTTTTCTATCACCATTACGAAAACCCTTAAGAGCAGTATTATTCGCCTCGGATCCGCCACTGGTAAATACCAGCTCCAATGGATGGGCTCCGATTAATTCAGCCACTTGCTTTCTTGATTCGCGGAGAAGACTCTTGGGATGGCGACCATCTGCATGGATGGATCCTGCATTTCCCCAGGCATGAAGGTCGCTAACAACCGCTTCTCTCACGAAGCTAGCAACGGGGGTGGTTGCATTATGATCCAAGTAGATGTTTTTGCCACTGGCCCGAAAAGCCTCCCGCGGTAAAGGCGCGGAACTTTTCATGCTGTCTTTCTTAACACAAGGCCCCATGGGGCTCAAACTATAAAATCTTTTGCACTTCTTTCATCATTTCCTCAGGGCTTGTCTGAGGAGAAAAACGCTTAAAAGGCTTTCCATCCTTATCCACAACGAATTTCGTGAAGTTCCACTTTACGGCTTCTGTGCCAAAAATTCCGGACATTTCAGATTTTAAGTATTTATAAATGGGATGGGCATCATCACCATTCACTTCTATTTTGGCAAATAATGGAAAACTAACGCCATAATTGACCTTACAGAACTCCTGAATTTCTTCTTCCGTGCCAGGCTCTTGCCCCCCAAATTGGTTGCAAGGAAAGCCCAATACCACAAGGCCCTGGTCTTTGTATTCTTGGTAAATTTTTTCTAAGCCCTCGTATTGCGGTGTAAAACCACATTTGCTGGCCAAGTTCACAAAGACCATGGTTTTACCTTTGAACGGCGCAAGCGTAGTTTCTTCTCCATTTATGGTTTTCACTGGAATTTCATATAATTTCATATTCGCCACCTTTTTACTGGGTTTTACAATTGCATCCTCACAGTAACGGATTTTGTCGGATTTTAATACCTGCAGCCGGTCATAATTCTCACAAACGCTTTTGTCTAAACTTTGCTTAGAGGCCAGATAAAAATACAGCGGCAGCAAATAGTTTTTTACTTTCTCTGCTACGGCTTTGGGTTTGCTCGCATTCGCATTTGCAAAGCCCCTTTCGCACATCTCCTTGTTAAAGACCATCGAAGGATCTTGTTTCTCAATCAAGACTCGATATAGGCCAGCGATAAGACCGGAGCGATCTTCCCCAGCCGTACAATGCAGAAGGGTTTTATTTTGCTTTTGTGCTAATAATTTTACTGTTGCCAATGCTGATTCGCATAGGCTCTGATCTTGCTCCGCGTCCTTCCAAGGGAAAACAATATGCGCAACATCACTGATGCCAAGATTTTTTAAAGCCTTGATTTCTTGGCGATGCTTGTCCTCTTTGTGAGTAGACAGAATGATCACCGACTCGACTCCAAGCCTGTGAATCTCTTTGTAATTTCCCTCCGGTGAGGCCGAACGAAATCGTTTTTCTTCCTTATCAAAGGTGTGCAAATTGCCAAGCTGGTAGCCTTTTACGCTAGAATCCAGAGCATAAAAACCTTTCCCCTCGGAATGTTGAATGTAAAATGCATGCACAAAACTTAGAAACAATAAGAGCATGGGCTTATTATTTCGTTTTCTCTTAACTTGTAAAGTCAGAACGTAGAGTCATATGGGAGCTGTCGAATCTCTAATCGCTAGCTATAATAATTGCAAAGAAAACGGACAATCTTTGTGATTTTCAACACTTATGATACATTGCCTTTTATACACAGAGGGACGAATTTTGTTGGTAAGCAAGACACAAGCAATCGACATTCTTAAGGGCGGCGGCAATGTCGCCATTCCGACGGAAACCGTATATGGATTGGCTGGTCGCTATGATTCTCTTAAAGCGGTGGAAAATATTTTTCGCATCAAACAGCGCCCCTCTTTTGACCCGCTGATTTGTCACATTTCAAACCTAGAACAAATTGATTTATTGACCAAAAATTTTGATCCCACTAGCCAAAGGCTGGCAAAAGAGTTTTGGCCGGGCCCTCTAACCATCGTTCTACCTAAATCGAAAAACGTGGATTCGTTGATCACAGCCGGTCTTGATACAGTGGCCATTCGCATGCCAAAGCATCGCCTTTGCCAGGAAATCATCGAAGAGGTGGCTAGCCCGCTTTGCGCTCCCAGTGCAAATTATTTTGGAAAAACATCCCCATCCAGCATGCAACATGTAGAAACGGAATTTGGCGGAAAGCTTGCCGTGGTGGACGGCGGCGACTGCGAAATCGGCATTGAGTCTACCATCGTTGAGGTGATCGATGGCCAGGTGTTTATTCATCGTAGCGGCATGATTAGTAAGGCGGATATGGAAAATCTGGGTTTTGAAGTATTGGACAGAAAATCCAAAAGCGCGCAAGGGCCCGGAAGTATGCAGGATCATTATATGCCCAAAGTCCCCTTTTATTTGATTAAAGAAAATAAAAAACAATATCTTGAAAATAAGGAAAGGTTAAAAGAATGGAAATTGGAGGATGATCCTTATTTAGCCGCTCGTAATTTGTATAAAAACTTGCGTCATCAAGCCGAAACCACCAGTGGTTTTTATACCTATATATCGGATGAAGATGGCCACTGGGAAGCGATCTGGGATCGCTTAAAAAAAGCCTCCTACAGAAAGGACTTGTTTTGATTTTTATTTCTCTGTTTTTTAGTTTTGCTATGGCGCAAGATTGCGAGATTCCCTTTCCTTTGAAAACCAAATCCGGTTTGCAGGCGGCTTGCCTAACTTATGAGAAATCCTACACAATCGGACATATCGTTTTTTATACTTTCCCCAGAGCTAGAACGGAAAGTGACAAATGGCCCTACGAGTTTCAGTATTTTCAGGACAATAAATCCACACGCAACCGCCTCTGCCGGTTATTTGGTGCAAAAAAAGAGTCTCCTAGATCACAAATCAGTGATCCAGCCAAAGAGGCTATCGTATACGATGAAAATGGTTTTCATGTGGAGCCTGCAAGCAAAAGCCTTAAGGTGCTAGCTTGCAGTTTGATCGACTACTAAATACTATCCCAACGAATTTTGCACTCTTAGCAATTGATTCAAAATCTCTTGTACTTCGCTATGTAGAATGCCCAGGTCTTCTAAGGTCTTGGCCGCACTTTCTGCATGCGCTTGATTTCGCATATTGATCTGTTTGGTGCCGCCGCAGTTAACAATTGAATGATGGTCTTCAACTCTGCCTCATGAAATTCTCTTTTTAACATTAGCTCCAAACGATAAAGTTGCATGGGTATACTAGATTTTACCGCAGGATTGGAGGCTGTGCTGAGGCGCTGTCCTTGTTGAAAGCCTATGCTTTCTTCGACTTTCACCTTATGAAAGAATTCAAACTCAAAAACTCGACCATGAAGTGATACATCGGCTTCTGATAATAAAAAGGACTCACTCGTTTTTGGATCTAACATTAACCAATCGGAGCCGTTTTTCACACCCAAAGCTAAATAGAATTTCTCGGTATATAAGGATCTAGCGATTTCAAAGCCTTGGTTTTGCAAGCTACTAAAATGCATGGCGCCACTTTTCGCATACTTTTGCAGACTAGCCTCGTGCAAAGAATAAATCTCCCTAAGGGAAGAGGGCAAATCTTCCACAGCAGGTTTTCTAATGATTTGCCGAGAATCTACTATTTTATCCCCTTGCAGGTACATAATGAATCCATCCTCTGCTAGGAGCTTCACATCCTCTTTAGCATGCAAGCCGCGAAAGGTAGAATTATCCAGCTTTCCCCAGCTCTTTCCAGGCATTATAAGATCCGGCTTTGCAAAGTAATAAGTAGACTCACCATGATGTAGCAAAAAGGCCTGCTCATTTTGGTTCATCACCTTCACTCTTTCAATCATAAGCTTGTCTAAGGATTCCACCGTCAGATGACTCTGCTGCAAAAATTCTTCCACCGCTTTTTGGTGAGAAAAAATCAAGTCCTTCGCATATGGAGACTTTAAGCTTTGCACCAAGTCGTTATTAGGATTTAAATTTTCCTTTGTATATCTGGGTGCAATGGAGACATTGCCATTTTCATAGTAAAAAATAAAATCGGAATTTTCTAATTTTCTATTAGAATTTGCCAAGAAACCTATGCCATTTTCGCCCTGCCATATTTGCGGCGCCACTTCTTTGTTCGTAGAAAACAGATAAAAGTTCTCGCCTGCGTAGAACAAATAATACTCTTGATTGTTTTCCTTATTCGTTACTTTATGCACTTTTGCAAAAGCCACATCTTTTATTTGTAATTCCCCATCAATCATAAGTTTACGAATTTCTGCATCATACTTTTGCAATAATTCTATTTTTTCAGGCTGTGACACATTTTTTGTTTGTAAATAGGGATTCTGAACCTGAAAGCTCTCTTCATATTTAGCATGGGATTTTTTTGTTATCTCAAATAAAGATTCTACATAGAATAAATCATAACACTGTTTAGCAAAACCAAATGACATGAATAGTGTGATTAGAATAGTCAAAGCATCCCCCCCGGGTCGATGGGACTAAATTGAATCCTCTTTGTGAAAATTACTAGTTAAGTGGGTAAAAATGTAAATTTGCCAATGAAGTGCAACATAATAGAATAAAAAGCTTACTAGAATAGCCTGAGCTTTTTGTATGTATAAGATACGGTTTTAGAACGGAAAACCGCCTGGGCCCTTACCGCCGCCCTTCATGCCAGGAAAGCCTCCACCGCCGCCAAGTCCTGGAAAGCCCCCGCCTCCCATACGCATCATTTGCGACATCATCTTTTTTGCCTGCTCAAACTGTTTGATAAATTTGTTGATGTCTTTCACCTCGGTGCCGCTTCCTTTTGCAATGCGGGCCCTACGTGAACCGTTTAGAATTTTTGGCTCGGCACGCTCTTTCGGCGTCATAGAACGGATAATGGCCTCAATTTTTTTGATCTCATCATCAGGCGGCGCCATATTCTTCATCTGCTTTTTCATCTGCCCCATGCCAGGCAACATATCCATGACACCACTTAGTCCGCCTAGTTTTTTCATTTGCTGAATTTGGGCCAGAAAATCTTCCAGGGTGAATTGCCCTTTGGACATTTTTTTTGCCTGCTTTTCGGCTTCCTTTTCATCCACAAGCTCTTTGGCTTTTTCTACCAAAGATAAAACATCCCCCATATCCAGTATACGAGAGGCCAAGCGATCTGGATAAAAGATTTCAAGATCTGCAACCTTTTCTCCTGCACCCATAAATTTGATGGGGATTCCTGTGGCTTCACGAATGCTCAAGGCTGCCCCGCCGCGTGCATCCCCATCAATTTTTGTAAGAATCAGGCCGCTTAGAGACATTTGCTCATGAAAAGCTTCTGCAACATTAAGAGCCTGTTGCCCTAGCATAGCGTCCGCAACTAGCAGGCTCTCTTGCGGCGGCAGAGCTTCTTTCATATTTTTTAACTCGCTCATTAAGTCCGCATCCACCTGCAAGCGGCCGGCAGTATCCACAATCATCACTTCTATCATATTGTCAGCCGCCCACTTTTTTGCTTGCTTTAAAATCTCTAGGGGATCTTGAATTTGGCTTGAATCAAAACATGGAAGATCGTTCTTTTTTCCTAGCGTGAGCAATTGATCTTTTGCTGCCGGACGATAAACATCTGCTGGAATCAAGCCAGGTTTTTTAGAATATTTCTTCCGAATATGTAGAGCCAATTTGGCAGCCGTAGTCGTTTTACCCGCACCTTGTAGACCAACCAAAAAAATTACCGCCGGCTTTTCTCGCAAATTAAGCTCACTTACCTCTGAGCCCAAAAGACTGGTCAATTCTTCATGCACGATCTTAACAAATTGTTCACCGGGCGAGACCGAGGCCAAAACCTCTTGGCCAAGAGCTTTTTGCTTTACTCTTTCAATAAAGGTTTTGACCACCTTGAAATTCACATCTGCTTCTAAAAGATGAAGGCGTACCTCTTTAACGGCATCCTGGATGTTCTTTTCGTTAATCTTGCCTTTGCCTTTTAAATTTTTAACAACACCGGTCAATTTGTCGGATAGTGATTCAAACATGGCAACTAACTTGACTGTCTTTTGCTTATAGATCAACCTTTTTTTATGATCAAAGTCCTACGAATTGTGCTAATGTGGTCGTGGTTTGTTATAAGCACTAGCATTCTATCGCTGGTATTAATTTTTCGCCGCGGCAATGTTCATAACGGAGTATTCATCACGCATCCTGTGGGGCAAGTGGTGCTAAAAATCCTCGGCTTAAAGCTCGACATTGAAAATTATGAAAAGCTCGAAACCTCACAGCCCTGCGTTTATATAAGCAATCACCAAAGTCTTTTGGACGTATTTACTTTTTGTGCCTTTTTCCCCCATAAAACCTTTGTGGTGGCAAAAAAATCGCTACGTTATACGCCGTTTTTTGGGTGGGGATTTTCCTTGAGTAACAATATCTATATTGACCGCAAAAATCGTAGCAAAGCGGTAAAAGAAATGGCCAAAGCAGAGGAGCGCATTCGCCAAGGCTGGTCGTTTTTTGTTTTCCCCGAGGGCACTCGCTCTAGAGGTAAGGGATTGGGGCAATTCAAAAAAGGTGCTTTTCATGTGGCTATGAATACCGGAGTTCCCATTGTGCCATGGATTTGTCAGACCTATCGGCACGATTGGAATTCGTTAAAAACGCAAACCATCAAAATGAAAGTTTTGGACCCTTTTTATTTAGATAAAAACAAAAATCTAGATGAACAAATACAAAAAATTAGAAATTCAGTTCTTGAATATCTGAATGAGGAAAGCCCCGGTAAACAGCCGTAACTCGCTGGTAAGAAACTTGTACCAAGGTTTCGAGATGTCGCTCTCTTTCTACATGCAAAGGCTCTAAAAAACTTAGTTGCAATTTGATTTCCTTTTTCAAAAGAAGATTGAAAAAATGCTTAGGAAATCGCATATCGCCATACCAACATATCTCATCGCGGTTGTTTTTAGAAACTGGGACTCCATCAATGCTCAAATACTGCAAACAAAAAGGTTGAATGGCTTTTTCTGCGTAGATGGCCGCATTGTAAAGGGGTTTTCGAAAACGCAGAATTTCATCGCCGTTGGTGCTAGTTGCCTCAGGAAAAATGGTAACGTTTAGGCCTTTTTCTAAGCCTGTGGTAATTTCTTGAATTTCTTTTCTAAGGTTTTCTTTATTTCGTCTTTCCACAAATAAACAACCACCTATGCGGCAAAGAAAGCCTAAGATTGGTACCTCACGAATTTCTACTGATGTAACAAAATTTGTGGGCACGGTAGCGGCCATAACAAATACATCTAGATAGGACATATGATTGCCCACCAAAAGATGATTCTCTTTTATGGGACTGCCTTCTATGCTAACTTTCACGTTCATATAACGTAGAGCTTTTTGACAGTGATTATGCAGCAAGAGAGCTATCCGTTTTCTTGTTTCCCATGGATCTTTTGTTGTTAGGTGAATCCATGTGGCATACAACAAGTAGCGGCTAAGATAGAAACCAAAACCAATCAATCTAAAAAACAATCTCATATATAGGACCTAGAAAAATAATGCTTTTGATATCTTTTATCTAAATCCTTTACATCAAGCAATGTGAAAAAATCAGCGCACTTCCATGCCTTGTCCCAGGCGGGATCTGATACCACTTTGGCACCAGCTCGAAGATAGGATTGTAGCAAGCCAGGCAACTCTGCCTCTTGCTTATCAGAAGCCATAATGGGATAGTTAATAAGTGGACGGATCCCATACATTGGCTCTTGCATATATTTGATCTTTGCCACCGTGGCCAAGCAATCTTTTGAATTTAAAAATATAGAGGTGCAGCCAAACAGATATTTCGCGTTCAAAAAAGTCATATAAGCGGCAATACCGCGCCATAACAAATCAATGCTTCTGCCGCTACGGTAATCCGGGTGTATGCAAGCCCGGCCCAACTCGATTTTCACTCCCTCAGTTTGTAAAAAATCCCCCAAATCAAACTCCGTTTCGGAGTAAAAACGGTCTGAAAAAACATCGGATATCATTCTATAGGTACCAATCACTTGTTTTTTCTCTAGGTCTTCAATTAAAATATGATCGGCAAAGACATCGAACTCATCCACATCAAGCCGGTCTTCATCTTGCAGGAACACGCGGCTTCGAAGCTGCAAGGCCTTGTACAAGCTAACTTGATCATCCGCTACATAGACTCGGTATTTACCAAAAATAAAATCGAAGTGATTTTTAGCGCGAAAACGCCTAGTTGATTCAAATTCATTAACAGGAAATAGAATTTCCATAGCTAGCCTCCATGCGCTGGGCCAAGCTGTTGAGCAAGCTACAGAAGGCCTCAGATCTTGTTGTTAAACTAGGTATGTAGACACTTTCATCTTGCCTATGCATACCGTTGGCGATCGGTCCAAATCCGTCTAGACACACATTGTTTTTAGTATTGAGATAACATAAATCCGAAGCACCGCCACTAGCCGCTATATCTGGCCGTCGCTTCTCTAATCTTTCTACAGTATCCAGATAAGTCTGTACAAAATCATAGGTGGAATTTTGATTTCGCATGGGAGGGCAAAAATCGTGGACTTCAAAATCATATTGTACACTTTCGCCAAAAATATTTTTCGCAATGTCTGCACGAAAAATACGGTGAAGCTTTGGCAAAAAGACATTCAAATCCTCTATTTCAGAAAAACGTATATCAATTTTGGCTCGCACCAAGCCGCAGACGATATTAAATGTAGAAGTGTTGGACTGAATACTTCCCAGATGTAGGCGTAGATCATTATGCGGTGAAACTTGTTTTAACAATTTTTGGTATTTTTGCGAAAAATCATGGAAGGCATTGAGCTCTTCGCCCTTTGCCCGGCCACAATGCGCCTCAATCCCCTTGGCAATCACCTCTACCCAGTAATTGCCATTTCTTTGGTTGATGATATCGCCATCACCCAGTGCGGGCTCAAAGCCAAAACAAAAATCCAGGTTCTTTTTAATTTGCTGAAAATAATTCTGAAATGAGGGAGAGCCGATCTCCTCTTCTGAGGAAATGATCACCCGTATTTCGAAGGGAATGCTCTGTCTAGCCACCAAAAATTTACGAAGTGCCGCCAACATGGTAATGATACCGCCTTTATTGTCCGCAACTCCTGGCCCTATAATATAATCACCGTTTATTTTAATATGTCTTTTCCAACGAAGTGTGGCTACTGTGTCCGCATGGGCAACTAGGGCGATCTTTAATGGATTTTTAGCATTGGATTTGTATGTGCTTTCCAGCAGCGGCACGTTAGCATTATCACCTTTGACAAAATGATTTTCAAAGCCCAGCTTTGCCAGCTCTTCGGCAGCGTAGGCAATAACCTTCTGGATTCCTCGAGCTTGCGAGCCCGCAGAGGCGATTCTTGAGACCTTGTACAATTCATCCAGTATTTGGTTCTGCTTCCTTGCAAAAATATTGGTTAACAATATGCCTCCTACTTGTTTTACAATTCCATTCCTTCATCCAGATTCTGTTAGCAATATGTTAGATATTGATTAGAAAGCAAGACTTTTGTTATTTTTAGACATGAATAACCAGAGATCTTAGAGCAGCGAATAGTAAAAAGACCTTAGCGCTCATAAGAGGTGAGCTGTGCCAATGTTTTTACCTTTCCGTTTTTTACAGATTTCACATATAAGGGCAAGGGCATTTTATCACTTATGGCGATCATGAACTCTTCGTTTGATTTACCCGTATTATATAGAAGAATTGTCTCATTTTGAGATGTCATTATTTTTTACGAGTTACAATTTATGAACAATTAAAAACCACTGAATGCAATTTATAGACGTTTAACAGGCATCCGAATTGCACCAAAATTTGTAGGGGGATAAAAATGATCGCGCACATTCCAATACTATTAAGCCTGATTTTATACGCCCAAAAGACTTCGGCTGATCCAAACGAAATCAATACACGCAGCTCACAAGGAAAAACCGAGGGTGTATCCGTAGAGATGCGCAGCCCTAATGCAGACCTAGAAACGCTTGATAAAATGCAAAAATTAACTGCACTACGAGTTTCTATCGAAGTTCTTGATTCCTTTGCTTCGTCAGAGGACATGGACCAGACTAAGATTGAACGTTTGATTGAAGAATATGAAAGACTGGCTAGCACTTTGGATGAATCGCAGCTGACAGAGCTAAAACTGAATGAGCAAAACTCACAAAGTCAGGGCTCTAGCTTTGAAGAAGTCATACAAAAGTACAAGTCAAAAGCATCTAAATAAGAGCAAGACCTTTATTTTTTAGCTTGGCAAAGTCCGTCGAGAATTTGACTACCCTACTACTTCTTAGCTAATCGATGTAAAAAGAAAGCAACCCCAATAAATGCGGCTAGCGATACAATCTCTCGTACAGCCTGCGCTATACCATCAATGGCAATATTGAAGTTCAAATATAGCACCACCGCTACCAGCACGCCCATCAAAGCTTCTCCAGCAATAAAGCCACTAGAAACCAAAACGCCAAGATCTTTCGCCTCGGACTCTTGCTTTTTCTTTTTATGCACATAGTAACGAATCAAGCCGCCCACCAACATGGGAACCGCAAGAGTAATTGGTAAGTAAATCCCCACCGCTACCGGCATAAGATGCAAGCGAAAGCTGGATTCCTTGCGCTTTAAAACACCATCCATCACCAAGATGACAACGCCAATCAGGGCTCCGTAGCCGATCATATTATAGGGCAAATTACCATCACCAAATAGCGCCTGGGTGATCGAAGCAAAAAGTGTTGCCTGAGGTGCTTTAAGACCTTCACCAATAACATAAGCTTCATGAAGAAGCGTAAGAACGGGAGCAATCACAAAGGCGGGAATGGTCACACCAATGATCTGTGCAATTTGTTGCGATCTTGGTGTTGCCTTCAAAATCGCGCCAGTTTTTAAGTCTTGCGAGCAGTCTCCAGCTGAACAGGCCGCACAGCAAACAACGGCTGCCACCCCTAGGGTAGCCAAAATTGCCGACTCTCCCTTAAAGCCCAGCACCAAAAAGAACGCAGCCGTACCCAAAAGTGCAGAAATTGTCATACCAGAAACAGGGTTGTTGGAGCTTCCAACCAAGCCCACGATATAGCTAGAGACCGCCACAAATAAAAAAGAGACCAAAAACATCAAGCCCGTAGTTAAAACCGATAAAAGGTGATCCCCTATAAAGATCTCGTACAAATAAAACATCACGATCAAACACAGAAGAAATATACTTAGCATGGCAACTAGGGAGATATCGCGATCCTCTTGTACAATATTATGCGCTTGATCTTTTTGGGAATAGGCATCCTTTAAGCCCCCTATTCCAGAGGCAATCCCCTTGCGAACAGAGACTATGGACCATAAACCTCCCACGATCATGGCTCCTACACCTAAATAACGAATTTGGCTTGACCATAAGGTCCAGGCTATATCCAAGGGGACCTCTGCCTGCAAAGCTTCAGGGATGCCAAAAAGCGGTATCCCCACAAGCCAACCTATTGAACCACCAATAAATACCAAAACAGCGACTTGCAGACCCACAATATAGCCAACCCCTAAAAGTGCCGGCGAGGCATCAAGGCCCAAAAAGCCGATTCGCCCCATGGCCGAAAAAGCGATGGCTACTTCGCCAGTAAAGATTTTAAAGCCGCTAGAAAGCAATTTAAAAATCGCTCCAACGCCAACACCTTTTAGGATGGTGGACAAACCAATTTTCGCATCTTCGACGCTACCTTCTGCCGACTCCAATACCGTGGCACAGGCAACGCCCTCTGGATAAATCAAATCTTTATCTTCGACTATAAGGGCACGTCTTAAGGGTACCATAAAGATAATACCCAAAAGACCACCGCTAATGGCGATTGCCGTGGTTTGAACAAAATCAAAATCCGACCATGCACCAACAATTACAAGCGCCGGCAAGGTGAAGATGATCCCTGCAGCTAAGGACTCACCTGCTGAAGCCATGGTTTGTACGATATTGGATTCATATTTGTTGCTTTTGCGGAAAATGCCCTTCATGACTCCCATGGCGATTACGGCAGCCGGAATGGAGGCAGAAACTGTCATCCCTGCATAAAGACCTAAATATACGTTGGCGGCAGTCATAACAATGGCAATGACGATGCCCAGGCCAATGGATAAGGGACTTAATTCTACTAGTTTTGCCGGCTTCTGCATAAATTACTCCTATGCCAAAATGAAAGCGGCAAACTAATGGAAAACCAACAGATATGCATCAAATGATTGCAATTTTTGAAATTAATATTGGGTTATTGCTAAGGCTTTAGGCTCCTTCCACAGGCGCTAGCCGAGGACCGTGGCATTCCTTCTTCATCGAGAAAATAAAATTTGCCACCTTCCGCAGGCGCTAGCCGAGGACCGTGGCAAAATTTATTTTCGAGAATTACCAGCGCGTATAATGCCCCCGATGAATGGACCGCAATGCTAGAGCCAATAAGAAAAACATACTAATGACCAATACCAACAAAGCTTTTGGAGCGGATACATCCGAAACCCCAATCAGGCCATAGCGGACACCATTGATGAAGTAAAGTAGCGGATTGAATTCTGATAGCTGGCGCCAAAATGGATGCAAAATATCTATGGAGTAAAACACACCGCCCAAATAGGTTAGCGGCAAGAGAATGAAGGCGCTTACCGCTGACATTTGATCAAAATTTCTCGCCCAAAAAGAAACGGAAATCCCTAGAAAAGCAAAGGAGACGCCGCCGATTATCAAGAAAGCCAAAAGGTAGATGGCCGAATGTGGAAATAAGAAGCCCGCCTCTTGAACGTAGTAAAATATACTGCCCACAATATACGTAATAACTCCCACCAACAAACCGCGGGACAAACCACCAAAAGCATAGGCCCAAACAATTTGTATGGGACTTAGTGGAACGGTTCTCAAATCTTGCAGGTCACCATGAAATTTCGAGGTCACAATGGAGGATGCTGTATTCTGATAGGCGTTATTCAATACCGACATCATAATCAAACCTGGTATCAAAAAAGCCAAATAGGAATATTCACTATCCATATTGATACTGCGGCCTAAACTAACCCCAAAAATTAACAAATACAAAAATGAGTTAATGACAGGAGTAAATATGGTTTGTCCGATTACTCGAACAAAGCGCCCCACTTCTTTTTTGTACAAAAACCAAAACGGCAAAAAAACAGAGGGTTTATTCATGATTTCCATCTCCTAGCACCCGCAAAAAGGCATCTTCCAATTTGCCTTCACGAACTTTGAAATCTTTGATGTCTTTAATATCAATTTGCACATTGGATAAGAAGCCACCAAAATCCATATTGGATGGTACGCGAAAGTAGTTGATCACCCCTTCTTTTCTAAGAAAATAAGGATTCTTTGTCATGTCTACTTTTTCATTGGCTAGTTCCAATTCAAATTCTTTTTCGGTAAAATCTTTAATGATATCTCGAGTCTTTCCTAAACGTAAAAGTTCACCATGATTGATAATGCCCACACGGTCACAAAGACATTCTGCCTCTTCTAAATAGTGGGTCGTTAGCAGTATGGTACATCCATTGCGATTAAGCTCGCGCACAAAATCCCATAGAGAATTACGCAATTCTATATCCACCCCAGCTGTTGGCTCATCCAGTAAAAGTAGCTTTGGCTTATGAACTAAGGCCTTACATATTAGCAAGCGGCGTTTCATGCCGCCTGATAATTGCGAAACTTTTTTATTTCTATGTGGGTATAGCCCCATATTATGCAATAAATAGTCAATATGCTCCTGATTGTTAGAAATACCATAATAGCCTGACAAAAAATTGAGAATTTCATTCACAGTAAAAAAACCATGACTTACAATCTCTTGCGGAACGACTCCCAAAAGGCGTTTGGTAAGAAGGTTGCTTCTTGCCACCTTACTGCCAAATACTTTTACCTCACCGCTACTGGCCTCAATCAAAGTGGTGATAATGGAGATCAAAGTCGTTTTACCGGAGCCATTTGGACCTAGTAGACCAAATATCTCTCCTTCATCTAAGGTAAAACTTAAGTTATTAAGAGCTAGTGGCCCTTTTTCATATTGTTTTGTTAAACTTTCTACTTCCAATGCGTGCATCAGGTATCCTTTAAATGTAATTGATTCTTCACTTCATCCTCATCGCATTCCGTTTTGGGAAACTCTTTTGCTAAATCCCCTGTCACAGCATGAATCGTATCCGTGAATGCCGTCTGCATATTTTTTGCCTTCGCATTCTGAATATAGACATCCAAGAATTCGGCAATACGTTCCTCATCTAGTCGATTAAAGATTTTCTTGTCACCATATAGAATCACCAAATGCTCGCGCAAAAAACCATAAATTAAAAAAGACTCCTTTTTTTTCGTTTGAAATTCTTTTGTCAAAGAAAAGTCATTCTTTACCTTTGCATAAGCAAAAATCTGATACAGGCCTTTGGGTAAAATTGGATAGGGAAAGTACCAAAACAGGTAGTAAAATATTGCATAAAGCACCAAGAGGCTTAGTATTTGAAAATAAATTGGATTCCACCACAAATCGTACAAGCGAAATACCACAGAAGAAAAAAAGAAGGTTAAGGTCAGAGAAGGAATAAAGGCCAATACAGCTTTTAAGAGTTTTAGGTAATAAATATCCCCCAAACCAGCCGCAGCAGATTTTTCAAGCACCGGGATGATTTCCACATTGGTTTGCTTCTCCGCCTTGGTTACTGCTGCCGATATGGCTTTTAAGTCCTCGGCATTCAACACCTTATCATACCAGTTACCACGAGCCACTAGCGCCTCCTCCGGCAAAACCGCCGCCGCCCCCGCCGAAGCCGCCGCCAAAGCCACCACCGCCAAAGCCGCCGCGGCCAAAACCACTACTACCACCAAGTAGAATGCTGCCGCCCAAAATGGAATTGCGCCTTTGCGAAAACCGAATTCGATTTAAAAATAGTACCAGCAGACAAAAAACTATAAAAAGCGTGTTGGATGTGCGCTTGGCACTTTTATTTAATGATTTAGGTCCCGCTGGGAGCTGACTTAGATCCATCGGCAGGTAAGTTAAAGTTTTGCTTAAACCCGAATGCAAGCCGCTAGAAAAATCTCCGCGGCGAAAATACGGTAAAATCTGATCACTGATAATTTGCTTAGCTCTTGCATCTGGAATATCGCCTTCCAGGCCACGTCCCACTTCGATGCGAACCTTTTTTTCTTTTAAGGCAACTAGAAAAAGCAAGCCCAAATCCGAGCCTTTCTTGCCCAATTGCCACTTGTCCACAATTTGAATGGAGGCGCCTTCTATGCTCTCGCCTTGCAAATCCGGCAGAGTCAAAACCGCGATTTGTACGTCTTCATTCTTATTGATTTGCTGCAATACCGGCGTCCAATAATCTTTAAAACTCGCATTCAAAACCCCCGCCTGATCCATAACGGGAGCACGAAGATCCGGTACTTGAAAGGCAAAGGCTAGAGATAAAAATAGAATCATAGATCAATCTCAGGGGCTTGTTTGTTTTGCTCTTCATTGGGGTCTTCCCACTGCGGCATTTTATCAAACTTGTAGACTAGAGAATTTGTCCATGAAGTGGGAGGCACCGTAACCAAATTATTAAATTGTTTCACACTTTCGATATAGCGATTGCGGGCTACAGCAATTCGGTTCTCACTACCTTCAAGTTGTGCTTGAAGGTCGCGAAAGTTTTGATTCGACTTTAATTCGGGATACCTTTCTACGGTGACAAGCAATCGGGATAAAGCGCCGCTTAATTGTGACTGGGCCTTGTTAAATGCTTGCAAATTCTTAGCATTCAAATTGTCCGCGTTGAGATTCATGGAACTTGCCTTGGCTCTCGCATTGACTACGGCTTCAAGGGTTTCCTTTTCATGCTCCGCATAGGACTTCACCACTTTTACCAAATTGGGAATCAAGTCGGCTCGACGCTTGTACTGATTGTTAATTTCTGCAACCTTGGCTTCCGTTTCATTTTTTGCTTGGGGTATGGACTGAATACCGCAAGCGGTGAATTGCAAAGCAAACGCTATGATTAAAATCTTCTTCATTTTCGACTCCTACCTTGTGGGTTGAATGGACGTAGCAAAAACCACATCGGGGTTTTCTCTTTCTGCCCAATTCAAATCCCATTCTTTTTCTAATAAAACGACCTTCTCATCGTACATATCCACAACGTTGAGCATAGAACCCTTAATCTCCCCAGTATAGGCCTCCCCCTCTTTGGTTCGGGGCCAGCGTGCTACTGAGTGAGAGGTGCGCTCCAGTTTCACAGATATATTGTACTCTTCCTGCATGCGGTGAAGCATCACTTCAAATTGCAACTCCCCCACAACCCCGATGATGGGATCTTGCCAGCCAACTGAGGGCTGCATAAAAAGTTGAATGCTACCTTCTTCGGAAAACTGTCTTAAAGCTTTTTCCAAATGTTTTTTCTTGCCCATATCTTGCAAACGAATTTTCGCAAAAAATTCGGGGCTAAATCTTGGGATAGCGCCAAAAGCTACTTTCTTGCCCGTGGTCACATTATCCCCAACGCGCAAATTGCCCGTATCATTCACTCCCACAATGTCGCCCGCATAGGCCTCATCTAAGGTTACTCGCTCATCGGCAAAAAATTGATTGGAATAGGCCAGACGAATTTCTCTGCCCAAACGCATATGTTTGACTTTCATGCCACGTTCAAATTTGCCCGAGCAAATGCGAATATAAGCCACCCGGTCGCGGTGACGTTTGTCCATATTGGCCTGCACCTTAAAGACAAAACCGCTAAAATCCTTGCTACAAGGATCTAAGTCCTCGCCAAAGGATTTTCTTGGCACTGGCCCCGGGGCGTAGCTTTCAAAAATATCCATAAAATTGGTAACGCCATAATCATATTTTGCAGAACCCCAAGTAAGCGGGCTAACCTTGCCGCTCAATACATCTTCTGGGGCCAAGTTTTCCATGGTGGCATCCACAAGCTCCACCTCTTCGCGAAATTCGGCAAGTACATCGGGCTCGACTTTCTCATCTAATATGGGGTCATTAAAATCACTTACGGCATAGTCCTCAGTATGGAGCTCTCCATTCAGCATTTTCGAAGCATAGACGCGTTTTTCGTGGCGATGATAAAGTCCGTAAAAACGCGAACCAATGCCAATGGGCCAAGTAATGGGATAGCAGGACATTTTCAGTGTAGACTCCACCTCATCCATTAGCTCTAAGGGCACCTTCCCCTCGCGGTCCACTTTGTTGACGAAGGTAAAGATTGGAAGATGTCGATAGCGACAAACCTCATACAGTTTTTTGGTTTGCGCCTCCACCCCTTTGGCCACATCAATCAACATCACGGCCGAATCGGCTGCGGTCAATGTGCGGTAGGTATCTTCCGAAAAGTCTTTGTGGCCAGGAGTATCGAGCAAATTCACATGCTTGCCCCTATATTCGTACTGCATAACCGAGGAGGTAATGGAGATGCCGCGCTCTTGCTCCATGCTCATCCAATCGGAGGTGGCAGCTTTCGCCGTGGCCTTACCTTTTACCTCGCCAGCTTCGTGAATGGCACCGCCGTGATAAAGGAGCTTTTCGGTTAAGGTTGTTTTACCAGCATCGGGGTGAGAGATGATCGCAAAAGTACGACGCCTTTGTATCTCATCAGCAAGTTTTTTTGTCATGAGCGGCAAATTAGCAGAGAAAGCGGGTGCAAGCTATGGCGCCTTAGCAGATGCGCGCCGCACTACAAATCGATGCGGCTGGTCTCTTCTACTTGTATGCTTAAAGGAGAGTCGATAAAGCCAGGCTTTGACTCCTTCACAATGATTAAAAAAGTGGAATGCCCCTTGGAATGCACACCGCTTACGCGGCAAAAACCCACTTCCGGACGATAAGAGTAGGCGGAAAAACAGCGCAAATTCTCATCCAAAGTGATATCCTCCGCAATGGCCCGAAAACCGTAAAAGGCCCGTGGCAATTCCTGTAAGACGTAATCCTTCACTTCTTGGTCGGCCGGGTGGATGCCCGCCTGTAAAAATGGGCTTACGAATAATAAATATACAAACGTGAAAATCTTCATGTCCCTTAGCATGCTGAAAAAGCCTCCCCTTGTAAAAGATCATTTTTTTATAGCAGTGATAGCTTTTTTGTATCATGCAAAGTGGGGGCCAAGCTCTAGGGAGGCACATCTTGGATCTTATATCCGGTAATAGGACTGAATCCTATTACTCGGACAACAGAAGACAATGACTCATGGACAAGCTTAGATGGGCTCGATTTTTACCCTGGTTTTCAAGGCGTTGAAAATCTGCTGGTTTTCAAAATACCATTGGCGCAAATCCTGTGGTAACTTCTCTGGCTCAAGATCCTCAAACTTTTTCCCTGCAAGACCACTATCTAGAAGTTCTTGCATCTCTTGTTTCAAACGATGGTTCTGCATAAAGCCCCAATCTGGATTGCGCGAGCGACCCTTTCGCAAAAGATTTGCTGCCATTTTTCGAATCTTTGGGTTGTAAGTAAAAGTCGGCACGGAAATGGGAAGAATTTTATTCTCTTTGTCTGTTATGGAAGACACCAAGTCTTCACCACTTGTAGACAGCAAGTAGTGCCTAGCTTGCTCCTCTAGCAAATCCGCAAAGTCTTCTGAAAGTTCAGTATTCGCCAAATTGGTAGCTTGGTTCAATTGCTCTAGATACAACCGGCGCGCCGCTTTATCCAATTGTTCGTAAAACAAGGCGGCTCTTGCCAAAATAATATCTAGGTCTTCCTGATTAAACTCGTAGCCATTGCCACCAGGCCCTTTGCCCTTACGGTTTTCTTCTTTAAGTAATAAGGTTTTAAATTTTTGAAACTCTGATTCTCCAAAGTTCTCTGGTAAGGGCTGGATAAGAGCTCGCAAACCACCAGTGGACAGAATATCTGCTTCAGCCGCTCCGAAATTGGCTTGGCGAACCACCGCTTGATTTAATTCATCCACCACATCATAGGATCGATGGACGCTGAGTAGCTTGGTTTCTTTACTTAGAAGTTCCATGACCGTGCCCGCTTTGGCTAGCAATTGCATGGCCTCCGCCTTGGGCGACAAAAAGACCTCCGTCAAGGCAAGCTTGCGATAGCCCTTTTGCGGATCTTTAGCATGAACAAAGGCTTCCAATGTTCTTCTAGCCAAGGTCTTTTGCAAATTCTTTTGGCTATACTTCGCCTCTTCGGATCGAGTGGAAAATAAATCAAAGCGTTGGCAATCAATGTATTTTTCTACGTGAGAGTCCGTACAAAACAAAGGAACCTCCGCCTTGGTGAATTCTTTGCCATAGTATAGATGTTCAATGGCGACTTTATCATAAGGAAAGGCTGTCGTGTTTGGACTACGCATAAGATTTCCCATCATGGCCGATTCTTCAAACGCATTGTATTCCATGGTTGAGCTAGATGGTAAAAGCGTTTCCTCCACTTCAAAATCTTTGAAGTACTTCTCTACCAATGAATCGCGCTCATCGGCTCCATAAGTCATACCCAGCGAGCCAGCAAAATTATGTCTTAGTCCCAGTGTATGCCCTACCTCATGGGCTACCACTTCACGAATATAATCAGCCGAAATCTCGCGAATCTTTTCTTCATCTTCCAATTCCACCACTTTCGCTAAGGCTGCGGCCATACGCTCGCTTGGCTTTCTAAAGCAAAAAGCTTTTTGCTCAAAACCTTTTAGGGCAATTCTTTGCTGCGTACCGGCTTCTTCCTTTAAAAGATTCAATAAACGCCTAGCGCGCTGCTTACCACTAAGAGCAAAAACAGAAGTAAACATTACCTGTGCGTTTTTAATTTCTCCTGTTCTGGGATCGGCCTGTGCATCTGCATAGGCAAAACCTGCAGTATCCCAATTTACCCATTGAATGACGTTGTAATCCGGATGCGGCGCCGTTACACCTTCGGGCGCATCCACCGCTCTTACCACCTCTTTACCAAAGGCTTTGTTCCAATAAAGGATTCCATCCCGCACGGCTTGTTTGTATTCTTCTGGTGTGTTGGCAGATATGGCAAAGTCAATTTTTTTAGTATGATCAAATTTCGTGGCCCATACATCTTTGGTACCATACTCGTTGTAGCGAGGGGCGGTTTCAAAATATCCCATGCGGCGAAAATTCGTGCTGCGGCTTGGCTGGAAATTTTCATTCGGTCTATAGGGTTCCAAATAATACCGCGTCTCCACCGGTATTACTTGATTCTCCATACCTAATTGTGCGACTTGGCGAATAAAAAGCCTGTTGTCTTTTTCATTCAAACTAGCCTCTTCAATAAAGCTAGACGTAACCGTGGCAGCTTGAAAATGTTCGGTAAAATTGGGGGCCGAGAAGTCCGTTGCATGCCAACCGCTAAACGTAAAGAGTCTAGACATTCCCTGATTAAAATCAAAGGTAATCAAATCATTTTCTTCTTGTAAAATTTTAAACTCCGCTAGGATGATCGAGGCAGGAATGTCCTCTCTAACAATATGACCGTCATTTGCCTCTAACATAAAAAGGCGATCCTCCACCTTTTTGAAGGCCACCACTCGCGATTTTTGATTGGAAAACATCGGAACGGGAGATTGTTGCAAAATATTCGAGCTAAGCAAAAACTCTTTTTCTAGCGCAGTTGATTTGATAGAGATCCTTGCTCGGTCCACAGCATGAATGAGCCCTTCCTGATTGACCACCTTTGCAGATTGAACTTGAAACGCCGTGTTCACCGCATCTGGCGCACGAACTTCTGGCCTAGAAGCATAGGGTCCAGAAGTAGAATCAGGAATGGGTGAACAAGAAAGAAGGAACAGTGAAAAAAATAAAAGTATACCATTGATTTTAGATAACATAACCCCTCCCCAGAAGCTGGCTAAGTTCTATCTAAAATTCAACTTACTTGCTAGTAGAGTGCTGCAAAGGGAGGTGATTTCACTTTATTATGCAGGGGCAAATTGTCACCTAAGCTAAAAACTTCCATCCATTGCTATAAACTGCGGCGATTATCGCTTTAGTGTGAGCGAGCCAAATCCCGCGTTATATTCTTCTGGTGTGCCTCCAGAGTGCCGCCACCAATTTCAAGTAGCTTGGCATCGCGCCAAAAACGCTCCACATGGTATTCGGCCACATAGCCGTAGCCGCCTAGCACCTGTATCGCACGATCGGCGACATTTTTTCCCATCGTGGTAGCAAAAAGCTTCACACCATCCGAATCCAAACGCCCAGAACTATCTTTCAGATTCATTTTTCTAGCCGTCTCATAAATATAGGCTTTTGCCGCTCGGTATTCCGCAAAGGAGTTCGCTATATAGGATTGTATTTGGCCAAAGCGAGAAATGGGCTTACCAAAGGCCTCACGCTCCTCGGCATATTTTGACATAACATCAATGCAGCGCCGGGCAATTCCCAAGCTTTGTGCTGCCAAGGTGACGCGCTCAATCTCGAGGTTCTTCATCATATGCAGCATGGAATCCCCCTCTTCACCGATTAAGTTTGCCACCGGCACCTTGCAGTTTTCAAAAACGATTTCCGCCGTATTGGATCCGCGCATACCTAGTTTGTCTTGAATTTTTTGACCAACCGAATAGCCGGGCATGCCTTTTTCCACTAGGAAAGTGGAAATCATGGCACGGCCATTTTTTTCTCCCGTTTTCGCATAGACCAGCATCACATCGGCAGCCGTACCTTGCTCATCAATGGCACCGTTGGTGATCCACATTTTTTGCCCGTTTAAAATATAATGATCCCCTTCTTTTACCGCGGTAGTGGACATGCCGAGAACATCGGTCCCCACATGTGGCTCGCTCATGGCCATGGCGCCGACCCATTCACCACTACATAGTTTGGGCAAATACTTTTCTTTCTGTTCTTGGTTCGCATTTACATTGATGTTGTTGACTGCAAGCATGGAGTGAGCCAAATAAGCCAAACAAAAACCAGGATCCGAATAGGATAACTCCTCATGGGCGATTACCGCTGAAACGGCATCCATTCCTGATCCACCAAATTCTTCATCCGCTGTGATGCCCAATAAACCTAATTCACCCAATTTGCGAAAAAGTGGCAAATTGAACTCTTCTTTTTTGTCGTATTCATGGGCTTGGGGCTCTACCTCGGTTTTGGTAAAGGTGGCCACCATCTCTCGTAACATTTTGTGTTCTTCCGTTGGGTTGTACAAATCCATTTCTTGATAGCTCATTTTGCTGCCCCCTCGTTCAACCAATCTCTTGGTTTTAAATAATCCAATAACTTTGCCTCTTCGCTTCCTGGTTCTATCTTGTGATCATACCACCACTGCGCATGCTTGGGCAGTGACATCAAGATGGACTCCACCCGCCCATTGGTTTTAAGGCCAAACACCGTGCCGCGATCATAAAGCAAGTTAAACTCCACGTAACGTCCTCGTCGATATTCTTGGAAATCTTTTTGTTTACGGTCAAACTTTTCTGACAAACGCTTGTCCACGATGGGCAAATAGGAAGGCAAAAAGGCATCGCCGCATTTTTTTACCATTTGCCAGTTGGTATCACTTACCTCTTGGTAATCAAAAAAGCAGCCACCTACTCCGCGCGTTTCTTGCCGGTGCGGCAAATAAAAATACTTATCACATTCTTGTTTAAATTCTTGGTACCTATCACCCAAGGCTTCACAAATGGTGGAATGAAAATGAATTACGTCCTCATGGCGCGGATAATAGGGCGTTAAATCAATGCCGCCACCAAACCAGCCGCTTGCGCCGCGCTCTAGGTAGCGAAAGTTGGCATGAATGGTAGGTACATGTGGATTCTCTGGATGCAAAACCAGGGAAATGCCCGTTGCATAAAAATCCAAGCCATCGCCAATGGGTAGGCTCTTTGCAAAGTCCTCACTGAATTTACCATAAACCTCTGAAAAGTTGACTCCACCTTTTTCCAACAGCTTGCCGCCACTAAAAACGCGGGTTCTGCCGCCGCCGCCGCCAGGGCGCTCCCACATATCTTGCTGGTAAGACTCACCATTGTAGCCAGTTAAGGAATCGCATATTTGATCTTGTAAACTTTGAAAATACTCTTTTGCCTGATCTCTCATAGTCACTAAGGCATAGTGCATTTTTCGTGAATTGGCTAGAACAAGCTTGTGCTTAGATGTGGAGCAGACAAATGCAGATCTCTGATATACTGCCATATAATTTGGCCTCAGCCGCGCAGGTCCTGACCTAGGTCTGGCTCTACTTTTTTACTGCCCATAAGGGTGCTTAGTTGCTAAACTTTTCTTAGCAATTATAGGGGTTTAGATTGAAGAACATCTGGAACAGCATCAAAGAGAAAATCTCTTCGTCTAGTAGCCTGCAAAAGGCCTTCGAAAAAGTAAAAAAATCCTCTACCGGTCCCTCCGCAGGTAGCGGCGGATCTTTGTTCAACAAACTGCTTACCACCAACCTAAGCCCTTATGAAAAATACTACCCCTACATCATCAGCGCGGCCCTTGCCTATGGTGCGGCCGATTTAACCAATTCCTACGTTCGAGTTTTCACCATACCCAGCCCGCAGCAAGTACAAACGAGTGATGGCCCACAACGCTTGGGAAGTCAGGCTCGCCTGCGCTCCGAATTTGACCCCATTGCCAGAAGAAATATTTTTAATTCCGATGGAGTCATCCCGCCGCCATTATCTGGAGTTGACGATGGCGGGCTTGGCGATGCGGAAGGACCTGCCGTAGCCTCTAGCTTACCTTTGGAGCTAGTGGGCACCATTGTTCACGCCAATCCCAATCGCTCGGTTGCCACCATTCGGCAAAGCGGCGGCAATCAGGCCGTCATCCCCTACCTGGTAGACGATGATATTGTCGGCATGGCAACTTTGTTAAAAGTGGAGCGCCACCGCGTGATTTTTCGTAACAAAAACAATGGTCGTTTGGAATTTATTGAAATGCCTCACGATTTAAAATTCAAATTAACATTGGGCGCCCCGGCTGAGCCAGCTATTACTAGCGCAACGGGCATTCAGCAAAACGGCAATACTTTTAATATTGCGCGCAAAACCATCAATCAGCACTTAGAAAATATCGGCCAAGTCTTGCAATCCGCTCGTGCGGTACCGAATCGCGACCCGATAACCGGAGAAATCAATGGCTTTCGCGTTTTATTTATCAAACCCGATAGCATATTCAATGAACTAGGTATTAAGCCGGGTGATATTTTGCAAGAGGTAAATGGACAAAGAATCACTAGCATTCAACAGGCAATGGAAATGTATCAAAATATGCGAAATGCCTCCGATATTTCCATTAACCTTATGCGTGAAGGAAGAAACGAAACTTATAACTACAATGTAACAGAATGATCTAGCCAAGGAAGGTTCAGATGAGATACAACTTAATCATATTTTTTGCTTTTAGCATCTTTTTGTCTTTGCAGCCCAAGTCTGCCATTGCACAAGATTCTTTTTCGCCACCACCTCCACCGCCGCCAGGCACCTTTGTTTCGGAGGAAGAAGAAGGTGACGATATGTTGGAGGAAGATGTTGCTCCCGAAACGGCAGAAGATGCCGCGCAAAATCGACGTCCAGAGCGCCCCAGATTTGGCGCGCCCCCTTCTCGTCCTAGTGCTAGAAATGCCGGCGTGCAAAGCGGCAATGTCAACCCTGCTTTCAATACCTTAAAAAAGCGCAAACCAAAAGAGGCGACCCAAGAACAAAAAGCTTTGGCAGAAAAGGGCGGCACTGACATCCCTTTTAGTGAGGCGCAGCCCGAGGACATTACCAATGAAAACTATCCTGATCTTATCGAAAGCTTTGATTACCCCAATGCGGACATTGCCGATGTGGTAAAGGCAATCTCCGAGCTAACGGGGAAAAACTTCATCATTGATCCCAACATTCGCGGCAAGATCACCATACTGGCTCCCTCGCAAATCACCAAGGCCGAAGCCTATAAGGCCTTCTTGTCAGCGCTAGCCATGAACGGTTTTACGGTTGTACCCTACGGCAACTTTTTAAAGATCAAAAGCGTCAATGAGGCAAAGCGAGATAGTATCAACACCTACTCTGGCAGCTACTCCCCCGACACCGACCAACTCATCACACGCATCATTCACTTAAAGCATATTTCCGCCGAAGAGGTAAACCGTTCCCTAAGAATCTTGGTTTCGCCAAAAGGCGAAATGGCCCCCTATCCACCAACCAACTCCCTTATCGTGACCGATTTTGGTGCCAACATTCAAAGAATCATGAGCATCCTAGGACAATTGGATGTTGCCGGTTTTGAAGAGCAATTGGCTGTGATTCCCATTAAGCACGCAAAAGCCAAAGACATTGCGGAGTTGATCGAGCAGATCATTGACCAAGAAGCCGCTGGCTCGGCTAACAACCGCAATTCCCGTAGATCCCGTTTTTCCTCGCGCATATCTCGCTTTAACGGCGCAGGAAGTTCCTCCGGCGCGGCTTTTTCGCAGGTAATTCCAGATGAAAGAACCAACGCCATCATTGTTGTCGGAAACAATCAAGGTATCGACAAGATCCGCGGTCTGGTACGTCGCTTGGACTACCCACTAAATCCTGAAGATGCTGGCGGTGTATATGTTTACTATATGAAACATGCGGAAGCAAAAGCCATTGCCGATGTTCTAAATGGAGTAGCACAAGACGTAAAAGCACAGCAAGAAGAAGATGACGGTGCTCCCAACAACCGTAGAGCCCGAAATATCGAACTTCCTGATGGAACCAATGAGACCTTCTTTGGTGGAGATGTGAAAATCACCGCCGATGAAAGCATCAACTCCCTCATCATCACTGCCAATCGCCAGGATTATGAGTCGGTAAAGAACCTACTCACCAAACTGGATATACCAAGAAACCAAGTAAATGTAGAAGTGATCATCATGGAGATCGCGGCTACAGGCTCCAGAAACTGGGGAATGTCCACATACAAATTCGAGGATACCGGCAATCCTGACTCCAATGGAATTGCTAGAACCGGTTTTAATGCGGGCAACTTGAATCAGATGATCCAGAAAGATTTTTCTAGTGACGGCTTTGTCTTGGGCTTTGGCGGCGGCGATGAGATTGAAATCGACATTGCTGGTACCGACATTACCATCCCGAACTTGATCTCTTTTATTAGCTTCATTCAATCCGTAACCGATGCCAACATTATGTCGCAGCCAAACATTACTGTACTAGACAATACGGAAGCCACCATTGAGGTAGGTGAAAAGATACCGGTTGCTGCCGAGCAAACCCAAACCAATCAAGGCGCAACTACCATATCCGTACAGCGAGAGCCCGCCACCTTAAAACTGCAAATCAAACCGCGCATTAGCCCCGGATCGAATGCAGTGAAATTGGAAATCAAACAAACCATTTCGCAGCTCTCCAACACCACGGTGAAGGCGCAAAATTTGGCCGAAAATGCAGTGGCCACCTCGGAGCGCAATATCGAAACGCAGATTGTGGTGAATAACAAGGATACCGCCGTCATTGGTGGTCTCATGCGGGAGGAAGAAACCTTTAGCGAAAGAAAGGTGCCTTTCTTAGGAGACATTCCGGTTCTAGGATGGTTATTTAAGGCCAAACAAACGGAAAAACGTAAGTCCAATCTGGTTATGTTTATCACACCAAACATCATCCGCTCAGTGGAAGACGTTCGAGGTCTTCGTACGGAGAAATTGGATGATAGAATCGATTTTATTAAACGCAATATGGGAGGCAGAGATCCTTTTGGTCGTCACGTAGATGATATTGCAAAAACCAAGGCAGAAAAGCCCATAGAATCGTACAACGAAGAAGACACCTCGACCCTTGAAGAGATTCAAGACGAATTCGATGGTGATTTTGACGACAATTTCGACTACGAACTTGAATGATCCATAAGCCTTTTTGCGACTCACCTCGTCGCAAAAAGGCGCAAAGTACCTTTGCGTCATTCCTGCTTTTATAGTCTAATTATTATGTATGCAGAACATCGAGACGCTACTTCTTAAGAACACCAGCTTAGAAAAACCACAAGTGGAGGCCCTGCTAAATTATCCGCGAGTGGGCGGCGGCAATATTCATGAATACATTGATCGCATGCAGCCCGATGACATTGAAGATGTACTAAAAATTATTTGCCAAGAATTAAATCTCGAATTCATGCAAGACATCCCCGTAAATGAAATACCGGTGGACTTGATTCGCAATATACCAATTAACTACTCAAAAAATCATGAAATCCTGCCTCTTAAAGATGAAGGAGAACATGTAAAAGTATTGATGTCGAATCCTATCAATATGGAATCGTTAAATGATTTGCGCGCCTTTTTTAACAAAAACACCAAGGCTGTGATTACCACAAGCCCGAAAATACAGGATGCCATCAATAAGGTTTACGAAAAATCCACCGCAGCACTCGACGGCCTGGATGAAATTGAAGAAGAGGACTACGATCTAGATGAACCAATCATCGACCTATTAGAAGCCGGAGATGATGATGCCCCGGTGATCCGCCTAGTGAACACCCTATTATTTCGGGCTGTAAAAGAAAAGGCCTCGGACATACATATTGAGCCCTACGAACGAGAACTGGTGGTGCGTTTTCGCATTGATGGCCAGCTATACGATGTGTTCAAGCCACCAAAAAAACTGCAAAACTCCATCACCTCTAGAATTAAGGTAATGGCCAATTTAAATATTGCCGAAAAACGCTTGCCGCAAGATGGACGTATACCATTGAAACTTGCAGGAAAAGACATCGACATTCGTTTAAATACGGTGCCTACCGCCTTTGGCGAACGCTTGGTGATGCGTTTGCAAGATCGGTCCAATTTAATTTTGGACATTAACCAAATAGGATTTCCGCAAGAAAACCTAAAAATGATCAAAGCCATGTTGCAAAAGGCTTATGGAATTATCTTGGTTACCGGCCCTACTGGTTCGGGTAAATCCTTCACCCTTTATTCTTGTTTAAAAGAAATTGTCTCACCAGAAAGAAATATTATCACGGTGGAAGATCCGGTGGAGCAGCGAATTCACGGGATTGGGCAAATCCAAGTAAATTCAAAAATAGGACTGACCTTTGCCAATGGGCTTCGCTCGATTTTGCGTCAAGACCCCGATGTGATCATGGTGGGTGAGATTCGTGACTATGAAACAGCAGAAATTGCGATCAACGCCTCTCTAACGGGTCACTTGGTTTTGTCCACCCTGCACACCAATGATTCGGCCGGTGTCTTTCCGCGTTTGATGGATATGGGCTGCGAGCCATTTTTGATTTCTTCATCCCTTGTGGGCGTCATTGCACAAAGACTTGTGCGTGTTCTGTGTCCACATTGCAAGGCACCCTACCAGCCTTCAGAAGTGGATCTACAGGCTCTAGAAATCACCGCCAAGCAAGCCCAAGGAGCAAAATTTTATAAGGCCATTGGCTGCAACCAGTGCAATCAAAAAGGTTTTACCGGTCGAACCGCCATCTCCGAATTGCTAGTGGTGAATGATGACATTCGACAACTGATACTGCAACGACAAGACGGTGGTACCATTAAGAAAGCTGCCATCAAAAATGGTATGCGCACCGTACGTACTGACGGTGTACTCAAGGTGCTGCAGGGGATTACCACCATCGAAGAAGTATTGCACACAACGCAAACGGATGATTGATTATGCCTCTTTATGAATATCGTGGTCTGGACCGCAGTGGAAAAAGCATAAAAGGTTCCATCGATGCAGAGAGCGAACGCAGCGCCAGACTTCGTCTGAAAAAAGATGGCATCTACCTGCAGAGTCTAAAAAACCGCCAAAAAGCCAATGCGGCCAAAAAACCTGGATCTGTCAGCATTCAATCAAAAGTCACGGTAGAAGACATGTCCCTTATGACACGTCAGTTAGCTACCCTATTAAAAGCCAATGTACCACTGGTGGAATGTTTGACCGCTGTTGCTGATCAAATTGAAAACCCTTATTTGCGATCGGTTGTGAGTGACATTCGTGACCAAGTCAATGAAGGGGTTTCTTTTCATAAAGCCATGAGTAAATACCCCAAAGTTTTTAACCGTATCTTTATCTCTATGGCAGAAGCTGGTGAAGCCTCGGGTACTTTGGACATTATTTTATTGCGTTTAGCAGAATTTTTAGAGTCACAAAATGAATTGCAAAACAAAATCCAGTCAGCCCTAATGTATCCAGTGCTGATGCTAGTCTTTACAGCCCTACTGCTAATTCTGATGTTTGTTTATGTAATTCCAAAAATCACCGAGATTTTTGATCAATTTCCAAAATTGGTTCTTCCCTGGTACTCGAAACTCATCATTGATATCAGTGATTTTATGCTGACCTATTGGCAATTTCTTATTTTTGCCACGGTGGCTTCTGCCATCTTATTTTTACGCTGGAAATCGACACCCAATGGCTCCAATCAATGGGACGCAATATTATTAAAATTCCCTGTTGTTGGGAAACTCACTAGGATGATTGCTGTTTCTCGCTTCACCCGAACTTTGAGCACATTACTTACAGGCGGCGTGCCCATGCTGCAGTCTATGGACATTGTTAAAAATGTAGTCGACAATCATGTTCTAGAAGTTGCCGTTAATGCAGCCCGCGACAATATTAGTGAAGGGGAAAACATTGCAGGCCCTCTCAAAAAGTCGGGGGAATTTCCTCCCTTAGTGATACATATGATACATATTGGTGAAAAAACGGGCGATTTAGAAAATATGCTAACGCAGGTCAGCGATGCTTACGATTTTCAGGTGCGAAATAAGGTCGAAGGCCTAACTAGCATTCTTGAGCCAATTATGATAATTTTAATGGGCGTAATTGTAGGCATTATAGTTTTTGCCATTATGATGCCTATCATGCAACTTACTGATATTAGCAACTTTTAGGAGATAACAATAATGAAAATGCTACGTAGCTCTTCGGGGATGACTTTAATTGAAATTATGATTGTTCTTGTGATTCTTGGCGGTTTGATGGCCTTATTAAGTGGTCAGTTTACCGGCCAATTGCAAAAATCAAAAGTTAGCACCACAAAAATTTAATTTGGCGAGCTCTCAAAGTCCATTCAACAATACCAATTAGACTGTGGCTCCCTTCCTTCAACAAGTGAGGGACTGCAAGCGCTTGTGCAAGGTGGTGGTTCTTGTCAAAATTGGGGCCCCACACCTTATGCAAAAAAGAACTTGCTTGTAGATCCTTGGGGTAACGATATTATGTATGAAAGAAACTCCAGTGTTTCCTTTACCCTACTATCTTATGGTGCTGACGGCGAGCCTGGAGGCGATGGCCTAGATGCCGACATTAGCTCCGAAGATTTATAAGAATTCCTCTGCTGGTATGACCTTGATTGAGATTATGATCGTTATGGTCATACTCACCGGGGTCATAGTCCTAGGGGCCATGAGCCTTCGTGCCCCGAGCTCCGATGTCCGTAGCGACATTCGCAAGCTTCTCATTCTTAGTAAGCGCCTCAACCAACAAGCACAGCTAGATCAAAAGATTTACCGCCTTACCCTATCCTTTGATAAAGAGCAGCCATTTTACTATGTCGAGACTACCGATAAGAAAACCATTGAGACGGCAAGCACGGATGCCTTCGACGAAGACCCCGATAGCAGCGACTTTAAGATCGCGAAAAAGTTTACCAAAGATCGCAATTCCCTACCGGAAGGCTTTTTCTTTAAAAAACTTTTATTGCTCGAACAGGGTGTTTATTTTGATGAGGGAATTGCCTACATTCACTATTTTCCGCAAGGCATGGCCGATGCTAGCGCCTTGCAAATCACCAATACCGATGAGACTTTATCTTGGACACTAATCGTAAACCCTTTAACCGGCGCCACACGTCTTGTAGAGGGCCTATACGAGGCCGCTGAGCTAAGCCGCGAATAGGTATATACCTAGACATCCAAGCATTATGCCCTACAATATTCTTATGAGAAATGCTGGCTTCACACTCATGGAAGTTTTAATTGCCATGCTGATTTTGGCAGGCGGCCTAATGGTTTTAAACAATTCCTCTTCCTCTAGCATTGGCACCTTGCAAAAGGCAAAAAAAGTGGAACAGATTGCTCGCCTATTGGAATCGAAAATGACCGAAATGGAGCTCAACACAAGAGGTAAAAAATTTGAAGAATTGGAAACATCCGCTGCTGGTGATTTTGGCTCTACCTACCCCGATCTGCGGTGGACCATGGAAATCAATGATTTTTCTGCGCCCAACTTTGCCTCGATGATGAACCAAGATCAAGCACAGAGCGACATGGCCCTTTTGATACTAAATAAATTCACGGAACATTTGGAAGAGGCCGTAAAGGAAATGAAGGTCAGTGTGATTTGGACAGTGGATGAAAACAAGTTGGAATATTCTGTTACAACCCTATTGGTAGACTATGAAGCAAAAATCACCATGCAACAATAGCCACGGCTTTACGCTAATTGAGATTATCATCGCCGTACTGATATTGGCGTCTTTATCTTTAATGACTGCCACCAGCATGCAGAACACCGTAAAACTCAAAAGCAAAGTACAATCACGCATTGACCGAGGTGAAGAGCTGCGCTCAGCCTTGAAAGTCATGAAGCGAGACATTCAAACCGCTTTTCATTATAACAACTATAATTTACAAATATTAGAAGAGATCAAGCGAGAAATTGTCATTGCGAAACAACAAAAAAATAATCGTAACACCAATCAGTCCAATTCCAACAACCAAAGACGTAACAGAAATAACCAGCAAGAGGAAGAAGTCACAACAGAAAGTATCATCAACAATTACATTCGTTTGTATCAAGGAGAGGCTAAGAAAACCCATTTCTTAGGAGAAAAAGACGCCCTACATTTTACCAGCGTCAATCACCTAAGGCGATACAAGGATGCGCAAGAGAGCAACTTGATGGAAGTGGGCTACTATCTACAAAACTGCCGATCCCTACTAAAGGAAGAGGAGCGAAGCAATTGCCTGTGGCGCAGAAGCACTCCTTTTTTGGATGAAGAAACGGATGAAGGAGGTAGCGCCGCCGTACTCCTGGAGAATGTACAAAGTCTCGATTTGCAATACTACGACTTAGAAACAGAGGAGTGGTTGACCCGCTGGCTAACGAATGAAGATGGTTCGCAAAGCACGCGTGGAAAGTTTCCAGAGGCCGTTAAAATTACCATCGAAGTAAAACAGGGCGAGGAAAGTGTTCGTGAGGAAATGGTGGTTTCTTTATTTTTTACCAACAACCCCGAAAAGAAAACGCCCGGAGAAGATGCGGAGGGAGCCGATGCAGCACAAGCCCCATAATAACAACAAAGGCATTGCGCTGCTGATGGCCATGTTTACGGTTGTCATATTGTCCTATCTTGCAGTGGAAATTTCCTACGAAGTGGCCGTGGAATATCGACTTTCAAAGAACGAGTATGACGATTTAAAGGCACGCTATGCGGCCAAATCGGCGGCACAAATCAGCCTGCTGCGAATTGCGATGTACAAACAAGTATTTGATCAATTTGGTAATAATATTTCCGACCCTTCCATGCTGGATATGATCTGGAACTTCCCCTTTTCTTGGCCTCCGACTCTGCCCGAGGAGGCAAGCATGTTGGCCAAGGATGAACTGCAAGCAGTACTGGACGCTTCCGCGCAAGATACCCAATGGACGGCGGTGATTGAGAGCGAGGGAAATAAACTAGATCTTAATGATCTTAACTCCCCCTCAGAAACCCTTGCAAAAGCTACGGAAGAAAACTTGATTCAATTGTTGCAGAAACGTTTGGAGCAAGATGATGAATGGGCTAGAGATAATCGAGGGTTAAATATCAAAGAAATTGTGGCGAACATAAAAGACTGGGTCGATCCAGACGATAGAAGCCCCCATGCAGGTTCAGAAAAAAGCCTGTATTCTGATATATCGGAGGTGGAATTGCCGCCAAATGCGGACTTTAAAACCATGCAGGAGCTGCATATGGTGGCCGGGGTTACTGACGAAATTTACAATGTAATCGCACCTGTTACCACAGTGTACGGGATCAAGGGGATCAATGTAAATTATGCTGACAAAAAACAATTGCAAGCCATCGATTACCAAATTAACGAAGAGGTTGCCAACGCCATCCGCACCCGAATCAATGATCCTGATTTGGGCCCCTTTCAATCTTATGAGGAGTTTGAATCCTTTTTAGCAGGCGAAGGATTGGATATGGATAACTTTAACCGGGCAGAATTGCCTTTGCGCTTTGGCAAGGAATTTAATTTCCGCATTAAAGCGGTGGGCATGTATGGTTTATCAAAACGCCAAATCGAAGCCATTGTCTATGATTACACCAATGCAAAAGTGCAACTTAGAAGCCTACTAGATAAACAAGTTGCCAAAGAAAATGAAGAATTGAACGAAGATGAGAGTGACGACCAGCAAGACGAAAATGCACGGGACAATTCGAATAATACCAACAATCAGGAGACCTTTGATCGCGGTAAACCGAGAGTGATTTTCTGGCGCGAATCCTAGACCAATGACCAAGCAATCCGCTTGTACTAAATAGCCGATTTCGCTAGAATTTTACTATAGGGGAGCTCTATGCGCAGCATTGGTATCGACATTGGCAAATACAGCATAAAAGTAGCCGAAATCGAATTTTCAGCCAAAGATACCGTACTCAGCAATTACCAAGAATTCATCTTGCCCGTAGAGGGTAGCAGCGACACCTATGTAGATGTCATTGAAGCTTTAAAAAAAATCATTGCAAAATATGATCCCGACTTTGATCGCTTCATCGTTGGCCTACCGCAGGAAATGGTTTGCAATAGAAAAGTAATCTTTCCTTTTAAGGAAAAGTTCAAAATTCAGCGAACCATTAATTTTGAATTAGAAGATGACTTGCCATTTGATATTGACGAAGCCATCATTCATCCAAAAATCATTTACACGCGCGATCACTCCTCATGCATCATAGCTTTTGCTGCATTAAAAAATAATATCGCACGCATATTGGAACTCTTTCAGGATGTAGGAATTGAGCCAGATATCGTCAGTAGTGATGGCGCTGCCCTAGCAAATTATTTTGAAAACTGGCAAAGGCCCTGCCCCACTTATACCGACGACCAGGATCTTCCTACTAATGCGAGTGCGTTTCTACATATCGGCCATACGCATAGCATTCTTGCCGTGGAGATGGGGGGTCACCTAATCTCCCTTCGAAGCATCATGTATGGCGGAAGGGATTTGGCAGACTCAATCTCTAAAAAATACAATATTAATTTGGTCGAAGCATACAAAACCTTAAAAGAAAAAGCTTTTATTTTACTTTCGCAAAAAAATGCTACTCAAGAACAAATTACCTTTTCCAACCTTTTATCTGCTTCCCTGGATAACTTAGCCTCTGAAGTGAAGCGTCACATGATATCCATCGAGGCAGAGGAGAAAATCCATATCTCCGAGGTTTTTCTAAGCGGCGGCCTGTCGGGCATCAAAGACATCTCGCCTTATTTCACTCAAGCCCTACAAGTGAGCGCCAATTTATTTACCAAAGATTTTATGCAAATGCCGATGCTCGAGCAAATCGCGGCTAACAAACGCAAGTCGGCCATCATCGCTGTAGGCCTAGCCATCGAAGGCGTTAAAAACTTTAAAAACCCAGCCGTTAACTTTAGAAAAGAAAATTTTGAAAAGAAAAGCCATAAACTGGAATTGTTTTATTCAAAATGGGCCTACACGCTAAAAACTTTGGGCATTCTATTTTTCATACTTTGTGTATATTCTTTTACCGCCTCCATAGTGACGGAGAAAATTGCCTACCAGTCCAATCGCAAACTAAAAAGCCTTGCTAGCAATGCCGGTCTAAAAGGCAGAATGTCCACCACAAGAAATATCGACAAGTACATTCGCGACAAAAAACGCGAGATAAAAGCAATGGACATGGTTAGTGAGCTGCAGGACATTAACTCCCCGCTCGATATACTTTTAGAAATTACCCGGCAGGTACCAAACAAGAATGCAATTACACTAGATGTTCGCCATTGGTCTTTGCGCGGTAATGAAGTTACCATGGAAGGCAATGTGGAAAACTCCCAACAATTAAGTTTAATTAAATCTGCTTTGGAGCAAGTGGCCACCGATGGTAAGGCTCGTTTACTACCGGCTCAAATTAGCAAAGAAAACGTTACCAACTTTCGCTATCAGCTAAACACAAAAAGAAATGTAGGAGAACTATAGTGCGCCTCGAGGATCTTTTCGAAAGAATCAAAGAAGAATTGCGAGCCACATGGGAGCGCGTGCAATCCTCTAGTCTTTATGTTCAGTTCATGGAGCGCTTTGAAGAGTTGGACCCAAAGGTGCAACGCTTAATCCGCTACGCTAGCGCCTTTCTCGTATTGTATTTTGTTCTAAGTTTTCCTTTAGGCTGGTTGTCCACTGCATCCGACAATCGAGCAAAATATGAACGCAATCGACATCTTATTGAAGGTCTTCTAGAGGTAGAAGCCAAAATGCAGTCGAGCCCGAATATCAGTGTGGATTTGGATATGAGCAAGGTCAGTGCGGACGCAAAACAAACCATCGAAAGCACCGGCATTGCCCCGGATCAAATCACTTCCTCCAAAATGATCAGTGATAAGGAACGAAAAATGGAATTCCTCCCTGAAGGCGTTAGTTTTGAAGGCGTACTCATTCGTGTAGAAAAAATCAATGTGAATCAAATCTTAGACGCAGGGACTCGCTTGCAAAATCTAAACCCCTCCGCCAAGCTAGTGGAGATGGACATTCAAGCTGCGGAAGAAAATGATCACTACTATGACGTGGAATACTTACTTGCTGGTTTCAAGGGTGCAACTGAGGCTAAGGAGAAGTAATTGAAGTTTTCACTAAAGCCCTATTTAGGTTTATTTTTTAAAGTCTTTCTCCCCTTGTATCTGCTTTTTGTTCTATTCACCTTTCCCACAGATGACATCAAACACGTCATACAACAAAATGTCAGCAAAGCCACCAAGGGCCAAATACAATTGCAATTTGATTCTTTTGGCTTTGAAATTCTACCAAATCCGGGTTTGGGCTTTCGCAATGTGAGTGTGATTAGCCAAAGATACTCGCCGTTAAAGATGCAAGACCTACATATTGCACCGGCCTATCTAGCGCTTTTATCCCTAAATTTAGGGGCTCACGTATCTTCCAATCAGATATTCGATGGCAGCTTGGATCTAAAAGTTCAAACGGCTGGTAAAAATGAGCAAGGCAATCCTATTCAGCAAATTCAATTGCAAAGCCAAAATTTAGAACTAGAGGAATTGCTAAAGTTTTTTAATGCCAAACAACCTGTTAAATCCAAGATGGACATCGATTTACAGGCGCAGGCAGACCAGCAATTAAGTGGCCCCATTGACGCTCGCCTGAGTTTAAAAAGCCCCTCGCTGCGTCTTAACGACACCAGCATCCCGACCCAAATGGGTGCCATCAGCATCCCGGCCTTACGAATTTCGGATATTGATCTACAATTGGATATGGAAAAGAACCGCTTTGAAATCATAAATGGTAAAATTGGCGACTCCGGAGATACGATCTACGGAAGCATCTCTGGGGATGGGCAGCTACAATTTCGCTCTACAGCCCTTGGACCGAAGCTAAGTGAGCTATCCTATGATTTAATCATAAAGTTCAACATTAAAAATGCTTTCCTCAATCGCATGATTTTTAAATCCATGATAGAATCCTATCTTCGCCCCATTAATAATTCCGAAAGCGCCTTAAATATACGCGTCAGCGCCAATCGTTTGGGAGCTCCGCCGCGAATCAGCCGACTGCCATAAGTAGCGGCATAATGGCACCAGCGAATCCTTCAGCTGCCAAACGTTAGCCATTGACCCCCTGCCCATTTCTCATTAACCTTTCCTACGAACAAAAGAGGGGTTTATGTCAGGAGTAAATAAAGCAATAGTAGTGGGCCGATTGGGCAATGATCCAGAGCTAAAGCAAACCAGCACAGGGCAAAGCGTGTGCACATTTAGCATGGCCACCAGTGAAAATTGGAAAGATAGCAATGGCGAGCGGCAAGAGCGCACCGAATGGCACCGTATTGTGGTATGGGGCCGTGTTGGAAAAAACTGCGCCAAGTATTTGGCTAAGGGTAGACAGGCTTTTGTGGAAGGACGTTTGCAAACTCGTTCTTGGGAAGGCCAAGATGGTCAGAAGCGCTACACCACCGAGATTGTCGCTCAAAATGTACAATTTCTTGGAGGAGGCGCACAGACGGATGATCGCCGCTCCACAAACAGTGAGCCAGATTTTCAATCTGAGCCCTATTTTGATGCTAGCGAGGAAGTTCCTTTCTAAATTCTAAATCTTATCGCCTTTTATAATGCCAGCCTAGCGCTGGCATTTTTTTTATGATCGCCGTTTTGCATTTTTTCAAAGCCATGATTTTATTTTGCCAGCAATAGCAATTCCCCTTCTAATCAACATATTCATCTGGGGGGATGGTATATGCTTTACTTCATCATGGTTTTCATTTTATCGCTAGGACACACCTCGAGCTCTTGCGATCCATTATTCACCACCACCCCGCTGCAACGCCTGCAACAACAAGCGCCAGGCCATCTAAGTTTTATTTACCGTGATTTATTGGCTTATTATCAGCGCCGCTCCCTAAAAGAGCTCAACGAATACCTAGTAAAGATCATCGAAAAACCCGTTTACCATGACTTGCTCGCCGCTTACCACCGCGGCCATTTGGACCAACACAATTTGGCAAGCATTGCCGCCTACCACAACCTACTTGAAGCTAGCTCACTGAAAAAAGTCAAAAAACTAGATATTAAACTACAGTGGGAGCAGCATGGTGAAAATCAATCTGTATTTGTGTTGGCAGATCTGAAGCACGCTCTACAAAAACCTTCCAATAAAATTACCTGGCTAAGTACACGCGACTACTTCAAACGCAAACAAGACCAAAATAGAACCTCGTACAAATTTGTCTCGCCAACTTGGGTGCCCCATACTTTTACGAAAACGGAACTTTTGCATGCACTAGGTTTAAAAGGCTACCAATATTATGAAAAGCACCACCAATTGCACGTATACCGATTAAAAACTAATGAAGACTTACTAGCGGCCTTGGAGCCAAAGATTCCACTGGTTTACCGTAAATTTGATTCGCAAAGCAAAACTTATAAAGATGCCGATAATTTTCAAAGCAATGTCATTCCAGGTTATACAGATAACTGGCTACCAGAATGGGTGGTTCGTAGCCAACCACTCTTAGACTTAGTATTAGATAGCCGAATAGACAATAAAGATCTGCTACACTATTTACTACTTAGCAAATAGCACCTATAATTTACCACTGAAAATCAGGAACATTTCGAAACATATCTGCTGGAACTTCTGGCTTTCGAATTACATTCAATTCTTTATTTTGTGTCCACAGATACTCAGCCGGTCTCTCGCGATGATTGTAGTGCGAAGCCATGCAAAATCCGTAAGCTCCAGCATTATGAATCGCAAGCAAGTCTCCTACCTGAGCTTTTTTTAGTCGGCGCTCTTCAGGAAAGACATCCGAATTTTCGCAAATCTGCCCACAAACATAGTAATTTTCTTCGTCTTTGGCTTGGTTCAGTACTTCTATATGATGATAGGCCTGGTACATGGCCGGCCGCAAGAGCGTGGACATACCGGCATCCATACCAAGAAAACGACGATAGGACTCTTTTATATGCTGCACTCGAGCGACAATGCATCCTGCATCCGCCACTAAGTAGCGGCCCGGCTCCATTGCCAATTTCGGTTGGCCTATATTTAGCTTGCTCAAACGAGAATCGAAAACACTTTTAATGTTTCGAAAGGTGGCCTCTAGGTCTAAAGTTTTCTCTTCAGGGCGATAGGGAACCCCTAGTCCGCCACCAATATTGATAAATTCTAATTGAATGTTCAGAGGACTAATATGCTCCTCAATAATATCAAATATACGCTCGGTGATTTGCAAAAAGTGCTCTGGCTCTAAGACGTTGGAGCCGGTCATAATATGAATTCCCAGCTTTTTGGCGCCCCTTTCTAGGGCCTCACTATAAACCTCACCACTTAGCTCATGTGGTATACCAAACTTGGCTTTCTCACCACCAGTAACAATGCCTTCATGGGCACCACGACCGATTCCTGGGTTAATACGAAACGAAAGCACTTCGGGAATTTTTATAGAAAAGACCTCGGCCATACGTCTGGCATCATCCAAATTCAAGATGCAATCATACTGCAATACACGCTGAAAATCTTCTTGCGACTCGTAGTTACCCGTATACAAGCAGTCCTCAATGGGAAAATCGATTCGATGCGCTAGCTCCAACTCTACAGGAGCACTACAATCCACCGAGACCCCTTCTTGCTGAAATATTTTAAGAATATGCGGATTGCCATTTGCCTTTAAAGCGTAATGCAAATGAAAATCAGGAAAGTACTTCTTTCCCGTTTGCAGAAGATGTTGAATGTTGTTTCGAATTTTTTGTTCAGAATACAAATAGAAAGGACTTGGCAGTTTGCGCAAGTCCTCTATGTCTAGGTCAGGAAACAGGCTTAAAAAGTCTCTTCCCATTCACTTTACTTAATCTCTTTGTGCACAGTGTGTTTGTTTAAAAATGGATTGTACTTCTTCAGCTCCAGACGCTCCGGATGAGTTTGCGTGTTCTTTTTTGTAGTATAACGAGATGGGCTTTTGCCAATTTTTCTCGCCTCTGTACATTCCAATGTGATAATACGCACTTTACCTTTTTTGGCAGCCATATCCAACTCCTACCTAAAATTACATGAACACTTGTTCTAAAGATTGCTGTGATTTGTGTCAATGAAAATTCCACTTGTTTGGTTTTTCTACTCATTTCAGCCAACAAGGCCTAAGAGCTCGTAATTTAACGCTTTTCTAGGTTTTATCTGAGCCAAATCGCGCTCTTATATCGAGAGCCAAACGCAAAATTGATAGGACCATCACCGCCACCATATAGATGCTAATCAAATCCCACATAATATTTTCGTTTCGCTGCAATGTTTTCGACAAAAGCAGAAACGTATAGAGTAGGTACAAACCTACAAGAATCATCCCCTCAAATTTGGTCATTCGCATCTGAGTATGCAAAATTGGCAATAATATGCAGGATGTGAAAGTCAACACGACCATATCTTGGGCAAAAAACTGCGCTGCCATGGGGATAGTATCGGTAAAAAAGACAGATCCCCCTAAAACCAAACAAATATTATAAATATTACTACCTATAACATTCCCAATGGCAATATCTGCTTGCTTTTGGCGAACTGCCGCCAGCGATGCTGCCAACTCCGGAAGTGAGGTACCAATGCTAACAATGGTTAGGCCAATGATCACCTCCGATATTCCTAAAATTCGTGCTAAGTTTTCGGCACCATAGACAAATACGCGTGAGCCGCCGACCAAAAGAATTAAGCCCAAAATAAAAAGCAAGGCTTCTTTACCAAGTTTTAATTCGTGTCTTTCAACTTCCACCAGATCTCCATTCTCCGGAAGCTTTTCGAGACGCGAAAAAAAGTATTGGATTACATTGAACAAGACAAACAAAAGAAGAAGACATGCTCCTTCGTAATTATTTAACTGGCCATTCAAAAAGAAAATTAGCATCAGCAAAGTTACCACGATCATAAAAGGCAGCTCAGCCTTTAATAGTTTTAATTCTACGCTAAGTGGCTTCACAATGGCCGTAATGCCTAAGACAACGAGAATATTAAAAAGGTTGGAGCCAACGACATTCCCCACAGCGATTCCGGCTTGGCCATAGTAAGTGGAAATCCAACTCACTGCTGCCTCGGGCGCACTGGTACCAAAGGCTACAATGGTCATACCAATGATCATGGCGGATACACGAAAATACACCGCCATGTGGACGGAGGCTTTGATGAACATGTCTGCGCCGTAGCTGAGCACGACAAGACCTACGATCACGAGTACGGCAAACAAAAGCATAAGTGCTTATAAATAAATTCTTATCTTGTGGCTAGAGTTTTTTTTGCTGCCTTTCCAAGAGTTCCGCCCCAGCCAAACTCAAATCCGTCCAAGGAATTGCTAGGAGCCTCGCTTTTTCAATGGGCTCTTCCGTAACGCTACAATAGCCATATTCGCCCTGTTCAATTTTCGCTAAAGCTTCATCAATTTTTTTTAAGCGAAGACTAAGATCTCGGCCGCGGCTCAATTTATAATTTTCCTCTTGCAAAGAAGAGGCTAGCCCGGCGCTATCATCACGTTGCACCTCTTTAAGATTGCTATTTAAATATTTTAAGGCATTCAAAGCCTCTTCTCTTTGTTGCAATAGATTTTCTTTGCAGACCTCTAAAAAATCTAAATCGTAAGCGTGCATGTCCCCCCCCATCTAGTTGCGAGTGTGAAGTAAAAGAAGACTGGTTAATTTGGCAAGAGAAAAAAATCTGAAACATGTCTGTAAAATTGCGATAGACTTGAGCAAAAGCCTTCGGCTTTGCTTACGCGAAAGCAATATACAGCAACTAGACTTTTGTAACGCTTAAAGTTTGGCTCGATTTCTAGCGACTAGACAAACGTAATGAGTGTTCAATAACGCTACATTCGAAGTATAAAAAGCAGCAATTTTTTTTAAATATGCGTCCAGAAATGCATAGAAAGATTCAACATTCCGAATCTGCAGGCCGACAAATACATGAGGAGAGACCTGGAAAATGGCCAACTGGACGAAAAAATTCAAAGCCGGTGATTGCATCTTTCGTGAAGGAGATACAGGCAATCAAGCCTATATTGTGGATTCAGGCAAAGTAGAAATCCGTTTGCAGCAAAAAAATAGTGTGAAGGTCATTTCCTCGCTCACAAAAGGAGAAATCTTTGGCGAGATGGCCATAATCGATGGCTCCCCCCGATCAGCTGACGCCTTTGCTGTGGAAGACACTGAAATCACCTGCATTTCCAAAGATCAGCTCATTGAAAGAATCAAAAAAGCCGATCCCGCCATCAGCTTTTTAATTACGGTTTTATTAAATCGAATTCGTAGCAACTTAAAAAGCATTAGCAAAAACAAAACCATCAAAGAAGAGCTACAAAACATCGAAAAAGAAAAAGAAGATGACAATACCTTTATTGAGAAAATGAAGTTCGAAAACGAGCTGATTGAAGCCATCAAGCACGATGAGTTCATTATGTATTTGCAGCCCATCATTGGCATTTCCAACCAAGACGTAAAGGGTTTTGAAGCTTTGATCCGTTGGAATTCACCAGTAAGAGGTTTTGTTCGTCCCGATCTATTTATGGGCTTAGCCGAAGAAACCTCTCTGATCATTCCGTTAGGTCAATGGGTTTTAAAAAATGCCTGCAAACAATTTTCAAAGGTTCTGCGACAAACTGGCAGACAGGATCTATTTGTCAGCATAAATGTTTCAGGCAAACAGCTACAAGATGATGAGTTCTTCACCGTCTTAGAAAAAGCCACGCAACAGAGCAATATACATCCTGAACAAATCAAACTCGAAGTTACTGAGAGCATTTTAGTTGAAGGCGATATGGTCTTGGAATGGCTCAAAAAGTGCAAGAAAAAAGGCTATAGCATTGCCCTAGATGATTTTGGCACTGGCTACTCTAGCCTAAGTTATTTAAGTCAAATGACCTTTGATAATATTAAAGTAGATAAGTCTTTTACGCAGTCCATGCATGAGGATCCAAAATCTTATGTCATCGTAAAAGCCATCATTGAGATGGCCCAAGGCTTAAAGATTCCTATCATTGCCGAAGGTATTGAAACGGAAGAGCAATACAAAGCTTTAAAATACTTGGGCTGTGATTTTGGCCAAGGATACCTCTATTCCAAGCCACTGGCTGCGGAAGAAATAATCACTTGGTTGGAAACGTACAAAAAAACTGCCTAGTATATTTTACCGCATTTCAGCATAAAAAAAATATCCCTTCCCTTTTTCATTATATTTAAGAAACAAGCCATATTTGCCCAAGCCTAAATCAAATCTATGACTAGAATGCAAAAATACTGTGATTCAGCTCATGCCGCAGTCCACATAAAGTATTTTTATGCCTACATAAAAAAAATTCAATTTGTAAAAATCACAGCCTCCCCCTAAAAAGATTATAGCTCGGGGGGGCTCTATGAGAAAACCAATCTATATAAGTTTCGTCTTAGTTCTTTTAACTGCATGTGCGCAGCAAGAGAATCCACAACATAACAAAGAAAGAGAATTAGGTGCCATCGTCAGTGGCCTAAGCAGTGAGGATCAAGCCAAACTTGCATCTGAAAACATTGCTTACGAAAAAATCTCTGATATTGCAGATACCTATTGGGTAAAGGATATTCGCGCCGAAGAATTAGAATCCATTATAGATAATGAAAATATCATACAAAACCGTGAAGCGGTTTTTCCAGAGCCAGGTGGTAAACCCAAAACTGGTGAAGACTTATTAAATAAGTACGAGAATTCTTTAAGCAACGAGGATGGCGAGGAAGAACAAGCCCGAGTAGTACCGCCAAATTGTAATGAGACAGCACAACGTCCTATAGCGGTATTAAAAACATTAAGCCATCCCTACTCTTTGCGAATGAAGCTAGAAAGAGAGGATCAACCCAAACTGCTTGCCAGTGGGCTGCAAAGTGTTGATGCTAAAGACGCCATCAAAGAGCGCAGCTTAGTACGTGATGGCAATCTTAATCTTAAAACTCCGCAAGCTGTAGATGCCGCAGTTAAATACAAACTTCGCAAATCAGAAGAAGCAGCTACTGAGGAAGATGCCAATCTAAAATATTACTGGTTAGTAGATATGGGCGTAACCAAACCGCAACTGTTTGCAGGCCCAAAATTGGAAATGACTTTCCCTATTATAGGCTCCTACACATTGGGTTTGATCGTGCAAGATCAATTTACCCAAGGTTGCGCCTACGATGTGATCGAAATCAAGCTAACTGCCAATCCAGAGCTAGTGGCGCTAAACTCAAGACCTAAAATTCGTCCCGAAAAAATCAAGGATTTCGTTCACCTAGATAAGCTAAACACCCTTTATCTTAGCGCCAACCAAAACGGTAAAGACACTGTCGTAGCTGTAATGGACTCTGGTGTAAATTACAATCACCCTTCACTAAGACCGAATATCTTAATGAATCCCAATGAAATACCTGGCAACGGTTTGGATGATGATGGTAATGGCCTAGCAGATGACATTGTTGGTTATGATTTCGAAAACGAAGATGGCTACGCATTTGATGATGGTGGCCACGGCTCGCATGTTGCTGGCATTGCAGCCGGCGCTGATATAGGCATAGCCAAGCAAGCTAAAATACTACCACTTAAAACAAGGAGTTTTCGCGACTTCCTAATGGGCATGGAATATGCGATCAAGCGCGGGGCAGATGTTATCAATATGTCTTTTGGCTTTCCGGGAGCTGCGGCAGAACCAAAACTAGTCGCACTTACAAAGCAATATTTTCAAGCCTTAAATCAAAATAATGTGATAGTGGTGATGGCAGCTGGTAATGATACGTTAAATATAAATGTTACGGATTCTATACCGCAGAACATGCGTGAGCCCAACCAATTGGTTGTAGCAGCTATCACAGAGGATGATGTCATTACTTCGTACTCTAACTTCGGTGACCCTGCGGTGGACATTGCCACTTACGGAGGCTCTAGAAAAAAGGCCATTCAATCGGCTTCTTTATACGATGAGTTCGGTGTTTACTTCATCGGAATGAGCGGCACCTCAATGGCCTCACCGGTGGTAGCTGGGGCGGTAGCACTTGTTCGTCAAGTTTATCCCAATATGCAACCAAAAGATGTGATTGCTATGATCAAAAAATCGTCTAGCTACAATGCCAATTTAAAAGGCAAAGTATCCAATGCTCGACAGCTCAATTTAGAAAACCTTCTTAGCACCATGGCTCCATCGCCATTGATGCTCTAATAACTTGTGGTTTTTCATGCATACCAGTAAATTAAGGTATGCATGAAATTTCCTTCTTAAAAGATTTAGCCTACATTCTAATCACTGCCGGACTGGTATCTCTTATATTTAAACGATTTCACCAACCAGTCATCGTCGGCTACCTAGTTGCAGGCTTTTTGATTGGCCCTAATTTCCAGTCTTTTTATAATGTTTCGTTAAGTAATATTCAATTATGGGCCGATATCGGCATTGTCTTTTTACTTTTCTCACTAGGTTTGGAGTTTTCCTTTAAAAAACTCATGAAGACAGGCATCTCCTCAGGAATTGCCGCCAGCATAGAGATCCCCATTCTCTTTTTTATCGGATATACATTTGGCTCGATTATGGAGTGGGATTATATTGCCAGAGTTTTTCTCGGCGGCATGTTATGCATTTCCTCTACGGCCATTATTTACCGCTCCTTTAATGAGCTCAATCTAAGGGGAAGATCCTTTACCCACTTCGTATTTGGCGTATTAATTTTTGAAGACATTGTTGCCATTCTACTACTAGTTTTACTCCCGGCTTTTGCCGTATCACAAAGTTTCAGTGGCTCGGCCTTATTTTTTCCTCTGGCAAAAATGATGGCGTTCATTATTTTGTGGTTTGTGGTGGGTATTTTTATGCTTCCCTCACTCTTTCGTAAAATCAAAAAACTTGCCGATGATGAACTCTATGTACTTCTTAGCCTAGGATTGTGCTTTGCCATGGTTGCTTTTTCCGTGTACGTCGGCTTTTCAGCCGCCCTTGGAGCCTTTGTTATGGGCTCACTACTGGCAGAGACAGAGGAAAAAGAGCGCATTCGCAAAGTATTTCGCCCAATACGCAATTTATTTGCCGCAATTTTCTTTGTTTCCATCGGTATGTTGATCGCACCAGATATTATACGTGAACATATACTCAGTATCTTGGTGCTATCTTTTTTAGTACTAGTAGGAAAAACTTTGGGCCTATTACTAGGCTCCCTTGTAGCAGGGCAAACCGTTGGCAATGCTATTTTATCCGCCTCTAGTATGGCGCAAATCGGTGAGTTCTCATTTATACTGGCTAAGCTAGGGGTCACAAAAGGCCTGGTAAATGAAGAGGTCTTCCCCATTATTGTTGCCGTTGCCATTATTACCACTTTTATCACACCCTACTGGATTAAAACGGGTATTCGTCTATCCGACTCTAGTGAGAGCTGGATGCCGCCAAAAATCAAAATTTTTCTGGCCCGATATGATTCATTTTTTCATTATTTATCGTCACAAGGCCAGTGGATGAAAAACATCCAAATGCTATTTTTTCGCATGCTGGTTTTTTCTGTAATTACTTTTTTTATTTTCCTTATTACCAAGTACATTCAAGACCGCATAAACCTGTCCAATACCATTAGTATACTTGCCGCGCTCCTGACTTCCGCCCCTTTTATCTGGGCGATGCTATTTAAAAAAAGCAATCTAGAAGGCTATTTAGAAAATATTATTTTTTCCATGCGATTGGTTTACACTTTGTTTTTCGTCTTAGGACTGTGCTCCCTGTTTTTTATTCCTCTACAAGGTTACTTGGTTGTGCTTTCCCTACTAGGCCTATTTCTGATGTATTACTACTCAAAGTATTTGTCTCGCTACTACCAGTGGTACGAAAAAAGATTTTACCGCAACTACCATGGGCCGCAACCAAAGAAAAAGGTGGAGATTGCTCCCTGGGACATTCATATCTCTGATTTCGAAGTTTCCCCTTTTGCCGCAGTTTTAGGTAAAAGCCTTGGGGAGCTCAATATTCGTAACCGCTTTGGCGTAACCGTGGCCTCTATTAAGCGCGGAGATATCAATATCTTTGCTCCCTCTGCAAAAGAGATGCTTTTTCCCCACGATCGTCTCTCCTTAATTGGTGGTGATAAGGAAATCATGCATTTTAAAGAGGAAATCCTAGATCCTGAAATTCATGCAAGCAACAATGAGGAACAAAGCTTACAAAAGACATTGGTTTCAGAAGATTTGCACAACAAATCCATACAAGAAGCAAAAATCCGACAGATTCATGGCGGTATAATTGTTGGAATAGAAAGAGAGGATCAGCGAATCTTTAATCCGACCCCCGATTTTGTTTTGCAATCGGGGGACCTAATGTGGCTATTAATTCAAACGAAACGAACGAATTAATTTTCTAGTGATTTTTCTACTGCTTGAAATACATCTACAACACCAAATCCGTAGGTATTGTTCGGAATTGCACTAAGAGCTTCTCCGCAAGATCTCGTGGCTTTTTTCTCCGTTGCGGAGCTCATAATAAGCCCTGCTGTTCTGCTAACATCTCCTTGCAACTCCGGTTGGATGGACCACATAAGAGCCACTTGCCCTGCTACATGGGGACCTGCCATGGACGTTCCACTCCAGCCCCATTGAGCATATTGTTTGCCCGGGACGGCAGATCGAATATTAACTCCTGGAGCAACCACGTTTGGACCAATTCTGCCGTTAAAGGCTGATGGACCACGCGAAGAAAAGCCAGCAATTCTATCATAACGGTGATCATAGGCACCTACCGACAGAACATGCTCCGTATTGTGAGCTGGCGCATTGGCAATGCTGGAGCATGCAGGACCTTCATTGCCTGCAGAAACCACAACCATGATCCCCACATCCTTTAGGCGCTTTAAAACAGGAATGAATTCATCTCCTGCACAGCCCTCCGAGGCAGGGCAGCCCCAAGAATTGTTAATTACATCGGCGGCCAATTCAACTTTCGCATCTTTAAATTTATCGGCACCGTAGGCATAAGGTGCAAAAAAGAATTCAAAACACTCAATATAGCGGGCCGGAGTACCAAATCCATTATCCATATTACGGCAACCTATCCACTTGGCCCTAGGAGCAACACCTATTTGATTGATACCATGATCATCACCGACAACAGTTCCTAAGGTATGAGTACCATGTCCATTATCATCACATGGTGCTTGCGCTTTAGCGCCACAACGGTTGCTACTCGCGTTTTTATGAATGGCATCATGCCAATTGTAGTTATGGTCCACGCCGTCTTTTGAATAGCCTCGGTACTGCTTAATAAGAGCGGGATGATTCCACTCAATGCCGGTATCCTGTCCAGCAACAACAATGCCTTCGCCTCGTTTATTGTATTTGTCCCATACTTTTTTAACGCCAATATATTCTAGGCTAGATTCAACGCCAAACGAGCCTACGGACTTTTGAAACGGCGGCAGACTTTCAATTTCTGGGTTAGCAGAAATTCTTCTTACCTTTTCATTGCGTAGTAAATCGCGAACAATATGAATATTCGAATCATAAACGGCAATCATATTGGTAATATAGTAAGAGGTATATTCAAGGTTAGCCTTATCCAATTGCTGACGAACTTCAAACTGTGTGCGACGGGCATGCCAAGTGAGAATTTCATACATGCGTTGGTGCTTAAGTTTTTTATCAGCAATCAAGTCCGTTTCACTTAGATCGGCCTCATCTAAAAAAACTAGTATGGGAACTTCTTGCTCCGATTTACTATGCAAGAGTTGCCAAACCAAAGGATCCACTTTTTCAGATTGGGAAAAAGCTGGAACTGCTAATAAAAACAACAATAATGATAAAATAATTTTCATAGTCCCCCCATAAGACAAGTGATATTCCCCCGTTCTTTTTAGCGGGTCAATAAAAGCTGTATACTTAGCACAAAATGACACCAATCTACGGCAGACTTCTAAGAATTGAATTTTACATCAAAATTGCCTATTCTGCCCAAGATTGAAGGAGAATGAACATGAGCGATTACAAAGTCGATATAATCAATCACCTACCCCATATCCATCCCGAATATGTGGGCTCTTTGCCAGAATCCATGGAAATCATCGATGTTCGCAGCGAAGAGGAATACCATAGTGAATTGGGCCATATTAAAGGCAGTAAACTAATCACCAAGGGCCCTGAATTAGAAGAATATTTAAAGCAATGCGGTCCTGATAAAGAGATTCTTTTTGTATGTCGCTCCGGTAAGCGTAGCGGCGACATGACCCATTATTGTCATAACGAATTGGGCATGAAAAACACCTATAATATGACTGGTGGAATGCTGCTGTGGAACCAACTAGAATTTCCCATATTGAGATAGCCTCCATATCTTAGTTTGATACGTTTACCGGACTATGCTGGCAATAAAAGTCTAGCAATGTTAAGCTGGTAAGAAGCATGTACGTTAACGATGGTGGTATATATGACGGAAATATTCAAAGTTCTAAATCAATATAAAGAAAATATTCCTTATAATGTTCCCTATGTAATTTTAATTAATGAAAAAATCGTACATGCTTCTAGTCCTATTAAGAAGCTATTTAAGCAGGATCCCACAGGTATGGATATGGGTACCTTTATGACCGCTGATGATAAGAAAATTCTATCGGAAAGAGGCCATCTAAGTGAGGGCGAGAATCAGCAATTTTGGAAAATTGGCAACCAAATCATCCAAACTCAGGTGGATATTAAAAACAAGGCCTTCGACACGCAAATCATCAGCCTTGTCTTACTAAAAGCAGCACAGCTGCAGGCTTCCGCTGCTTAGTCGATGGATAACAGACTACAACGAGTATCTTCTGTCCAGTATTGCACGCCTTCTGGCCCGCGGCTTCTGTAATCAATGAGCGAGGCAAAATAAAGGTAGTCCCCTTCGATTTCCATACTTCCTCTGCCCGCAGCTTGCAGTGAGCGCAACCCGCTATTATCGCGACCTACCATGCGCACATCGTAGGCCAGATAATCCATGACATCATCCTGCCAATCAAAGCGCTCATAAGCCCTTACATTCCAACGAGCATTGCCCGTTTGCCGCACACTTTGCTTGCCATAGACAAATTTATTGCCATTTACCCACATGGAGGAACAATCTTGCTGCTCAATTTGCCAACGAACAACATCTGTTTGACCGTTGGGCAGATTACAGGTGCCGCGCCAAAGACCACTAAAATCGGTGCAATCAGCTGCAGATAAGGGAAAAGCAAAAAAGATAAGAAAGAGAAAAGAAAGATACTTCATGAAACCCCCCAAATATAGCTGCGATCATAGGGCTTATGGATGGTAACATCAATCAAATGCCAATAATGCTGCGCAATGAGCAAGCATGGCAAAGTGCTCCCTTTTATTGTTGATAGATCCTTATAAAGGATTGCAGCAGCCTAGTTTTTAGCAAAAACTCTAGGCTTTCTCTAAAATCCGTAGCAAACCAATAAAATCACTAGTTTTTTCTTAATACCAACAACATCAAAAGGGAGCAGTTTGGAAAGCTTAGGATACTTTCAACTTATAATTAGGATTAATTTTAGCATAAAGCTTTAACAGCTTATCTGTACTAAACTTATCGATTCTATGATTAAAAATACGGCTCATATCTGCCTTTGTAATTTCTAGATATTCCGCCATTTCTATATCTTTCATTTGCTTCTTCTGCGCATACTTTAAAAGTTCCTGGCAAATTTTAAAACGAAATCGATCTAGCTCTTTAGCATCAGGGGCAAGCATTTTAAAGCCGTCTACTTTTTCAAGTTTTTCACGCATTTTTTTTAGCTTACTTTTATCAGGGAAACTCATTTTAACTTCCTCCTATGTGCATTAACAACACCGATATACAGTTCATTATCTTGTAGCAACCAAACAAGCTTATAGGCCTTTTCATTAACAATAAGATTATCTGTAACAAAATACTCATAGTCTCCGTCTCTTACCTGCACAGGAAATATTCCCTGGTCCAGAAGTTTTACGAGACTAAGAATCAATTCATCATTGATAGACTTGCTATGCTTTATCTCGTAATGCGGATCTATAATTACTTTAGTAATACGTCGCCCATTCACCTCTATATTGATGTCGTATTCTCGCCGCTTCATCCAGGCTTAATTATAACTTAAGTTGTCTTATATGACAACTTATATGTGGTTGCAAATTATGATCAATCCAGAGTGATATAGGCGCAAATTTAACGAATTGCCATTATATTTGATCTGAGGGTATTTTTAGGAGAATTTTATTAAAACTGCTCCCTTTTATTGTTGATAGATCCTTATAAAGGATTGCAGCCGCCTAGTTTTTAGCAAAAATTCTAGGCTTTCTCTAAAAGCCGTAGCAAATCAATAAAATCACTAGTTTTTTCTTAATACCAACAACATCAAAAGGGAGCAGTTTGTTTACATTAGCCTAAAAAGGCTTTAGTCTCTGGCAACAAAACCCTGGAGCTAGTATGCAGCCTTTTCAAGCAGATAAATGGACCCCTGTTGAGGGATTTGAATTTACCGACATAACATTTCACCGCGCAAAGGAACAAGGCACCCTAAGGATCGCCTTCAATCGTCCGGAATGTCGGAATGCTTTTCGCCCACAAACTGTAGATGAATTGCTCACTGCCCTAGAATACGCACGAACTGATGCTAAGGTTGGTGTGGTTCTGCTAACTGGCAATGGCCCAAGCCCTAAAGATGGCGGCTGGGCCTTTTGTGCCGGTGGCGATCAAAGAATACGCGGCAAAGACGGCTATCAGTATACTGGTGAGGATTCGCCTGATGCAGCTAAACTTGGTAGGCTTCATATTTTAGAAGTACAGCGACTCATTCGCTTTATGCCCAAAGTTGTTATGGCCGTAGTTCCTGGGTGGGCTGTTGGCGGTGGGCACTCCCTTCATGTGGTATGCGATCTTAGCTTAGCTTCCAAAGAACATGCCATCTTCAAGCAAACCGATCCAGATGTGGCAAGCTTTGATTCGGGCTATGGCTCTGCATACCTAGCGAAAATGGTCGGGCAAAAACGCGCCCGAGAAATCTTTTTTCTAGGCGCAAATTATAATGCCCAGGAAGCCTTTGAAATGGGGATGGTAAACAAAGTGGTGCCCCATGCACAGCTTGAAGAGGTCGCTCTTGATTGGGCAAAGGAAATGAACAGCAAGAGCCCCACAGCCATGCGAATGCTAAAATATGGCTTTAATTTGATGGACGATGGCCTTGTGGGACAACAACTCTTTGCTGGAGAAGCCACTCGTTTGGCCTATGGTACAGAGGAGGCGCAAGAGGGCCGAGATGCCTTTAATGAAAAACGCGCCAAAGACTTTAAGCGATTTCCATGGCATTACTAGCTAGGTAAGTGCTTCAAAATATCATGTAAACTTTTATTACTTTTAGGAAAATCTAGGAAATTATTCCTCGCTGTATTATGTCTCCTTATATTAAGGGGCTATATGTTTACATTCTTATTTAGTTTTTTTCTTAGTTTCGCTCTTGCTGATGACGTTGACACGAATCCTTTGTCGGAACTAAAAAATGAATTATTAGAGACGACTAAATCGGTAGAGCAACTCAAAGAGCTCCTTGGAATTCCGAAAGGACATTTCATCCAAATCCATACTGGTGAATACCCTCATCTTATGGAGGAGTTTCGTCTCTACTCCCGAATTTATGAAAAAACTCCAGATTATGTTTTAGAGGCAGAAGAGTCTGTGTTTCGCAAAGTAAGACTACTTGGGAACCCTGAAATAAAGATAACTTCACAAGATGTTCTAGCTTTTCTCAAAGAGACAAAATCTGTGATTGCCGAACAGACAAAGCAAATCAATGAACGCGAGTTTATTGACCTGGCTACCCTTGAGTTTGACCACCTAGCACGTTCCTTTAGCCGTAAATTTGCTACTGAGATCTATCAACATGGACGTATTAGTGACTCCAGCATCGACAAGATGTCCCAGCAATTAGATCATTCCATTGCAAATTTATACCCAAAAGACATCAATCAATTATTTATGAAAAAATATTTAGAGATAGCAGACAGATATGAGTCGCAGCATAGAATTCAAGGCTCCGAATTTTTGTTTCAGCTATTTCATTCTATGGCTGAATTTAGTGTTTATCGCAATGGCACAGATTTTAATAGACAAAAATACAATTCTATTTTCTTTGCAGTTATCAATACTGTTTTGGCTGAGCCCGATATGTACTTTAGCAATCGTGCCGATTTAAAATCTTTTTTATCCGCATCGCTAAAGGCCGTGGAACTGCACTATCAGGTCTATCAACAAATATCTCAAGAAAAGGATTCTCGCCGCGAGAGTCTATCGAAGGCAGAAATGCAAAAAGCGGCTAAATTGCATGATGCTTTAGAGGCATTTTTATTAAAAACATTCCCCCATCTAAATACCCGAATGAGCAACCGAACTTGCCGCCGACTTTTTTAGATCTACAATGCCCTTTACTACTAGCCTGTTGTTATCAATAAAAAATTGTACATCATATTGATAGAACTGCATATGGTATACTTTATCACGGCTTTGATAAAGATATGGTCTAGGATCTTCTTGTAAAATTTCAGTAAGGCAGGTCCTGATGTCCTGAAAATCCGGATAGTCCTTTTGTATTTCTTTTTCCATACTCAATAACTTCGTCTGCAGCATATCTTCAAAGATCACCTGCATTGGATTTTGCTCTTGCCGCCAACTGGCAGATTTTGCGTTCATAATTTTATCGTATTCAGGTATATAGGGCTTAATATCAAATAGCGGGCTATGATCCAAAAAGTCGACTCCCCTAAAATGCAAGCTTCGTCCTTCTACTCTTAGTAATTCCACGCAGGAAAGGGCAATGGGATTGGGTCGAATGGGGGACCTAGTGGCAAAACAGCCGCGTTTTTGCCCATTAAGCTTGGGCACGGATACCTTATTTTTATTGCGTGAAGCCTCATGTTCATGAAAGGCCCACAACAACCATATATGGGAAAAGCCATCTAAACCATCCAATATGGAATCAAAATCAATAGTCGGTGCTAGCTCTGCCATTCCAATACAATGAGCACTATATTTTGTTTGCCGGGGTATGCCGAAACGCTGTGAAAAAGGTGATCGAAGAAAGCCTATAGGGTTTATCTGCATGGGAAGTATTTATAATAAGCTTGCCGCTCTTTCAATAGGGATTGCCTATTGGGCTATTTTCCCCTAATAATTTCCGTGTACGGACCGTAGCGCAGCCTGGTAGCGCGCCACCTTGGGGTGGTGGAGGTCGCTGGTTCAAATCCAGTCGGTCCGACCATTTACAAATTTACCTATGTGTCGGGAAGAACCATTTCTAAAAGCTATATATGAAAAACTTTTTTAATAACAATAAAGCTCTAGGCATCTAAGTATTTTTCCGTTAGGTTTGAATAGAGGTGGCTGTGAAAAATAGAAAACCTATTATTCCCGTTTCAAAAAGCTTTGCTAGGTATTTAAAAGAAGCGCGGCTAAATGCTGGTCTAACACAAACTTATGTAGCAGAGCAATTAGGCGTAAAGAACCAACTTATATGCAATTGGGAGCGTGGGGCTTCATCTCCAAGTTTTAATTTTCTACCTATATTGATTGACCTTTATGGCTTGAGCAAAATAGAAGTTATGGAGCAACTCCTTAAAGAACATAATCGTATTTATACAGAAGCTCTAAAAATTCGACGCAAGTAAAGAGCGATAAAAAATCATTTATTGTACTAGACCAAAGTAAATATTTTATATTTACTAAGCATCCTGCCCTAATAAATTAATTATATTAATTTTTGATTTAGTTTTTCTGTTTCTGGCCGATACATTGACTGAAAATATAATAACAAAGGAATTCTATGAATTTCAAATCTTATATTATCAGTGGCCGTCGAGATCATAATATCGATGAAGAAATTTATAACAAGGCTTATCAACATTGGAAAAAAATATGGATTCCTGAAATTTTTAATAAGACCGAGTTTTGTTCAGATTACTTCATAAAAATGCAAAATTTGTTTGTTATTATGAGTGATGATCGAGTTGCAGCCCTGGCGGCTTTTAATTTTTACGATTTATCACAAGAGTCAGATCGAGATCTAAGCTATATTCAATATCTACAGAAAGCTGGTTTTTTTGAAAAAAGCAAAAAAAATCCATTATTAATTTCAGGCGAATATATTTCTCGTCACCCAATTTTTTCTGTCAAAAATACCGGTATTTCTCTAGGTAGTATTCTTATTGGTATGATTCAACAAGCATTTATACACTCTATAGCCGATTATATTTTAGGAACCACATTTATTTTTCGCGGTGTTGATCAAATGGCTAAAGAGTTTGGCTTTCAGTCCGTTGCAAATATCGATCGCTTTGGCATTCCCTGCGCAATAGTTTTGAATACTAGGGAAGGCGCTAAAACTCACCCTGATGCCAAGCATGCTTATTTAATTGAAGAGCTATGGAATACTTCCATCAATTTAAAAATATATAATTCACAGGAGACCCATTATGACAAACTTACGAAAAGTATATGATGAGTGCATGACTGATATGGTTAAGGCAATTAAAAGCTTCCCATTAGAAAATAGGCATGCTTATGCTGCCTGGCTACGTGATATATATGAATACGCAGAACACTCTACTCGTATACTAGCACAAACTGCATCAAATATCCCCACAAAATACAACAATATATCCAACCGTTTTATTCGTCATGCGGCCGAAGAAACAGGACATGAGAAACTGGTTGAAAAGGACTTAAAAGCCCTTGGTTTTGATGTACAACAAATGGAGGCAACAACGGAGTCTAAGTTTTTTTACCAAAGTCTATATTACTGGCTTTCAAAACACGCTAACCCTCTTGGCATTATGGGATGGATCCTAGCACTTGAAGGCGCTGCAGTAAATGCAGCACCCTGGGCATATTCTATAGTCAAGGAGGTACATGGCAAAAAAGCTGGCTATTTTTTAAAAGTACATGGTGAAGAGGACCCAAGTCACTTAGAGGATGCTTTTAAAACTATAGAAAAACTCGATCAGGCGGACGTTGATTTGGTAATCAAGTCTCTAAAGCAATACAGCATACAATATGTGAAAATATTGGAATCAATTAAATCTTCGACAATACATGGGGTAAACAACCAAGCTGCCTAAATATTTTCCACAGGCTCATTAAAAGCTTTGTATCCCCCTTGCTATGCTCAAAAAAATGGCTTACTATTCGCTCAATGTTGGAACAGGAATCACAAAGCTTTATAACAAATGACTTTCGTAGAAGCTGCGAGGAAATTTGCCAGATTTTGTCTGACTATGGTCATCAAGTACGGCCATACCAAGATCCAAACTTAGCCATTTTTGGACGCCTAGATTGCGCTCGGCAAAACCAAGCGTTAAGTGATATTCGTATCTACTTATCATCTATCTACGATACTAGAGGCCTCAAAAAAAATCCTAATCTAGGTATGCAATTTTTATGGTCTAGCCTAAAAACATATGGTCTAAAATGTCCTCATGATTTTTTTAATAAAATTTCTGAAGACTGTATCATTGAATTATATGATTTAGAATATAAGCAAGTTTGGCGAAACTTTCATTTTTTTGATGTGTGCAGTTACACTATCGAGCAAGTATTTTGTGAACCATGGACAGATAGGTATAAGCGTGACGAGAAAATGATGCAGAAATGCATTGAACTAACAAAAGCATGATTAGAAGGAAGCTTTGAGACCATGACAACCAATTTACCAGCACACCTAATTTCAGAGCGCTATTCAGAGTTTGGCTATGACATTATGATTACACATAGTCACTTAGCGCCAGTACGTCTGTCTAAAACAGCTAAGCTCGCTGGCTATCTAGTTCTCTCTTCTGGGAAGGTTATTTCACAACAAACAAATAAATACGAACCTACTATGACTAGAGCTGAGACAATTCTTTAGTATAATTTTCTAGACTAAAACTTTTTTTATTTATTTTTTGTAGGTTTCCACCGAAGAAAAATATAATGGACTCAAGCTATACTAAATATATCAACGATATGTGGTACTTGCCTAAGGCCACGTTACTAAGAATCTTTGTCCTTACTGGACTAGGACTCTTTTTTGCTATAAAAAATCCATTTCATACAATGGCGGTCGATGACACCCTCTTCTTTCTACCCGTGTTCTTTTTAATATCATCTGCCAAACTAGTTGCCATATTCACAGCGATTTTACTTGGAACAGGAACTTGTATCTATTTATATTCTGCTGACTGGCTTTATATGGTAGGTTTATTGAGCGCAATTATATTTACCGTTCCATTAACCAGTCTTTTACATATTACTTCTCATGGTTGTATAAGGCCAAGATGGTTAAATCGGCTCCTAGGTGAATTTAGTGCTATTAGCCAGCTCTCCAGTTTTACCGATTGGATGGTTATGCATGCTCTTCATCACATTCATGTAGACGACCCCAAACTAGACCCTCATCCCCCAGATGGTAAAACTTACTGGACATATATTCGAAATATGAAAGCTAATGCAGTAAATGTTTATGTCAAAGCCTTCCAAAGAAAACATGGCTCTAAAAAGAATTTTGAATTGTGCTTAAAAGTGTTTATCTTACTTAGTAAAATTCAAACATATGTGTTTATATTATTTTGGTATTTTCTATTGGGGCCAAAGCTTTTTATATCAGGTCTTGTATTTTCTATAGCGGTAAAAACCTTACATTATGCATGGTTTAACTGGCGAACTCACAAGGCGCTAGAAAATGGAAATGTTGAAATACTCAATCTTGATGGCGGTATTTATACAATATTTAATTTACTTAGCTATAATATGTATTATCATGGAAACCATCATAATCAGATGTACACAGCTAATCCCAAAAAAATAATAAATAGAGCTCTACACAAAAAAGCTTCTTAGATATGTCTTTGGCGCTAGCTCGGGCGTCCAGCTATTTAATGAAATCACCAACGAAATCATTGGCATAATATCTAGCAAAAAAATGAACTTTTTACCTATCCTGACAGCTCTTGCCAGGCAAAATAGTGGTTGAGCCATGGTTGATTGTAAAAAAACGTATAAAACTGTCCACAGGTAGTACCGCACTTGAGACGCCAACCATAGGGGTACGTAGCTTATCAGCTCTAGCTATTGCCCCCGCTGCAGGAACACTGGCATGGGTCATACAGCCTTTTTAGCCAGTCATCAAATTAGTAGTTCCATTCTTATGCTTTAGATATGATATACAGTATACCAAAGTCATGACCATTACTTGTTAAGTATAATTTGCACTTAGCACAAAAGTTTTACCCAGCTGCAGATGTCGATTCCAAAAGCCAGAAAAATGCTTAAAATTGCAAACATTCATTATGAAAAGATATTTAAAGCACACTTTTTTTCTAGCCACCCTAGCAATGCCAATAGCATCTTATGGTATTAATGCATGTAATAATATATTCGATTCGACTATAAAACAAAAGCTCTACCAAAATGCCATAATATCTACCTCTCCCATTTATGTTTTAGCTTGGAAAAAAAGCCAAAATGCATTTGATCAATACGATGCCAATTTTCCCTATAAAGAGCTAGTGTCTGAATATATAAAACAAGGTTGGAATATTGATGCCCTTGATCGCGATGGCTACACTCTATTGATGCATGCTGCAGCTTCGGAAAACACATATTTGCAAATGGCTTTAGCAGAGCTAGGGGCAAAACTAGATATTAAGGGCCCTGGTGGTAAAACAGCGGCAGAGCTTTCACTAGAAATAAGAGGCCAGCCTACAAGCTTATGGTATATGAGCAAAAATCAAAGTCTTAACGGCCGCTATGTGGGTAAAGAAGCCTGGAAAGCCTACCGGGATAGAGATTTTATAAAACTTGACCATTTATTTGAGCAAGGTCTGGCTGTTGATATGTTCGAGCTATCAAGTGGGAAATCACTTCTTAGTTTAGCTAGCACTCAAAATGATCTGACAATGATGCGCTTTTTACTAAGCCATGGTGCCAATCCCAATTTTGGCAACTTTAACACCAACAACAGTCACTTACCTGTCATGGAGGCTGCTAAAAACTTTCATATCGAAGCCTTACAAGTTTTGCTCCAGCACAAAGCAGATATCAACGGTCTTGGTCACTCTTATTTTGATAGCAATACAGTCAGACAAAGTATATGGGAGCTTGCTCACTTGAAGCAGCCACCAGTCAAAGCTTATGATTTCTTTGAATGGCTGTTAAAAAATCAAGCCAACCCTTATACGAATGTTCACCAACAAACTAAATTCGGTGATTTGCAAAGCTTTCTAGATCATGCATTCTTGTATGGAGGAACTGATCAATTAAAAAAACACAAGTTGGAACAACTACTGCGTCACTATCGGCATTTAGAAAATTAATCCAACCAATCCTGAATCGGATATTGATAAATGACGTTCTCGCCGGGCAACTGAAAGTTGGCACTTGGCATCTCCCACTCTGGAGTACCAAAATCAAAATTTACAAAGTTTGCCGGCACTAGCATTTGGGCACTACTCAATCCATTAACATTTGTAAGATTCGGGCCCGCAATGGCCAGACCACTGCTCTCGTCCTCAGGCACAATACCCGTATTGTAGTAGTTGCTAGTAGGATCAATGGCATCACTAGAGCCTTGTATGCGTCCCACAAGGGGACCAAACTGATTGTTCGGCCCAGCACCGCCATTGGCCCGTACAACTTGGCTAATGGAGTAGGAATATCGCATGGAATTTGGACCACGACGGTAGAAGGTCCCCACCAAACCGCCGGTACGATCTCCGCCTTTGATTTCACCCGTAGATAGATTATTTAGGAAACGATTGCTTCGCCCGTGAAAATAACCGGAGATGCCGCCAACATGGATTCCTGTTCCCGCATCGATATCACCTGTATTCAAACATGAAACAATCTCGCGGTTTTGATTCGAGTTAATACCGCCTTCGATACCGCCTACATAATTTGTATCTGTTGCCGTTACTGTGCCGGCAAAATAGGAGCGACGGATATTTGCCATAGAGTAACCTGCAAGTCCACCTGCATAGGCATCACCGCTAGTTATACTTACGCTTATATTGGCAGTAGAATGGGAGTCATTAATGCTGGTATTGGTATTGTTCATACTACCGATCAAACCACCGATTCTACGGCGCCCACTTATATTTCCAGATGAACTTACATTATTATAAGCATTGCGGTAATCATAACCACTTATACCCCCAACGTTTTGCACTTGCGCCGCTGTGATATTCATAGAGGAAGAGGAATCGGTAATGTCAGCTCGGCTATACCCCATTATCCCCCCCACATCAGAGTGGTTGTTCGTGACCCCTGTGGAGGCTATATTAATATTGCCAGCACTATTGCAGCGCAGACACGTAGAGGCACCATTGCGATAATTACCTACAATACCACCCACATAGCGAATTTGTCCGGTATCATCACTATCAATCAAAACTATATTTCCATTAAACCATACATCCGTCATGCCGCCGGCTCCCTCCCAGCGCCCTACAAGGCCGCCAATTTCTCTTGGAGCCAATGAGGTTGAGTTGACAATGCCCGATGCATAGGTATTTGATAAGGAGGAATTGCCACTTACATTTCTTGTCCTACCCGAAATACCGCCAACATAGTTGCCAGTACCCAAAATTGTACCTGAACTAAAAGAGTCATTTAAGACCAGTCTTTCTGCATAGCCAGCAATGCCGCCTACATAACTTGTGCCACCACTCACATTTGCTGTATTGTAACAAGAATTCACACTAAAGGCATTCCGATATACGTAGCCGATTAAACCGCCAACATTGTTAGCTCCGTTGGCTACGACATTTCCTGTATTATAACAAGAAGCACTAGTGGGAGGATCTGAGGAAGGTATATTGGGCGGCGTATTCCCTGCATCTCTAGTTGCTGCAGTGGAAGTCCCGCTTAAAGTGCCGTCACGGAAGTAGCCAAATAAACCACCAAAATTATTGCCACTAGATGTACGAGTGATCACACCAGTATTGGAAACATTCGTCCAGGCTCCACTGGCCCTTCCCGCAATGCCGCCCACATTCCCATTGGTTGTGGAAATATTGGCCGTATTACTTATATTATCAAATGTCGAGTTGGCGTCCGTATTGGCATCGTGTACTCGGCCAAAAACGCCCCCAACATATTGACGTCCCGCTATTTCTCCACCGTTAATACTTATATCATCCACATCAACAGAATTGGCGACATTCAAATACCCCACCAATCCACCTTGATAATCTTTATCCGCTGTAATGCTAACATTGCTTACTGTTATGTTACTAATGGTAAAATCTGAGGCGCCATTGCGATTGAGTCCAAACAGTGCACCAACATAGGCATTATTACTACCTTCATTACTGGTAAGTGTTACGTTAGAGATATTTATATTGCTAAAAACATTGGTACCTACTTCTACGTAGGCGACTAAGGCCGCAACATACTGGTCGCCTATAACGTTTATATTATCGATATTAAGGTTTTGAAAGGTAGCTCCAGTGGCTTCGCGAAATATCGCCTGCTGCGTATTCGTGGAATTGATGTTTATATTGGATAGCGTAAAGTTATTCCCCTCTAATGTGCCCGTATAGCCGCCGCCAGTATTACCAATTGCTGTAAAACTACCGCTGTTAAAATTAATGTCATTCATAATTACAACATCGTCGTTTAAAACTGTATTGATATTTGCAAACTGCAATGCTGTACAAACTTGCCAAGGGGCTGCTCCAGAAGCGTTAGCAAAAGTATCATTTCTAGCTGCCTCAGTATCACAGGCACTTGACAGCTTATTCAAAGTTAGACTGGCTGGATTCCCTATGGTCTCACCGTCAATCATTCGAGCATTGACGGCAATATTTCCTACAGATGCTGTACTAACATCAACGTTCACTGTCCAGCGACGATCAGCCCCGCAAGCAGTATAAGTTGTTGTAAAGTCGCCGTAAACTTCGATAACCAAACCCGCGGTGCCGCACTCCCCACTTAGACTTTTCATATATCCAACGGGAGAGCCACTACTAGGACTATCAATGGTAATGATCAAATTATTCTCTGGCGGCACCTCGATAACATTGTCTGATGTGCCAAATAACTCATCTACGGTTTCACCGTCACTACAGGACAGTAAACTAAAAGACATAAGAATAAGAACATAATAATACAACAACCGCATATTCCCATATCGGTTAAGACACCAATTTTATTGAGGCTTTTAGAAGAAAATGCTGAAAAATCTCGACCTTTTATATAAGTAATTCATGGGATTATAAGAGTGTCGTAAAAACGTATCATTTTGAAATACGGTTGTCTTATTTCAAGGCAGCATAACCACCACTTTGTATTGCGCCCTCAATATTCGCATGATAAATTTTCGGCCATAGGGAGGGATTATGTTTTCGACAATATTACTATATGCCTTGGCCTTTTCGCATGGAACCCACACCCATGGTATTGCCGAAATGAAAGTTGCTATGGAAGGAAAAGAACTGGAAATTGAGTTTGAATTTCCAGCAGTGGACATTGTTGGTTTTGAGCACCAAGCCAAAAAAGATAGTGATAAAGCCAAAGTGGATCAGGCACTCAAAAAACTGCGTGAGCATGGGACAATCATAAGCCTGCCAAAGGCAGCTAAATGTCAACTGAGTAAGGTAGAGGCAGACAGTGATCTCCTAGAAGAAGATGAGGAACACAATGATTTTGAAGCGGAATATGAATTTCGCTGCGAGAAAATGGCAGAGCTTAAGATCATTAAGGTTTTGGCATTCTCTCACTTCCCTTCGGTTAATAAAATCAAAGCGGTTGCTGTAAGTGCTAATGGTCAATTTCAAGCGGATTTAACAAAAGAAAAAAATGTATTTCAACTAAGCGATGACTGATTTACTAAGAATTGAAAATTTGAAATTTCGCTGGCCCAAGGCCAAAAAAGCCTTGTTATACATTGAACAATTTCATTTAAACAAAGCAGAAAAAGTTTTTTTGCAGGGGCCTAGTGGGAGTGGGAAATCTACCCTGTTAAACCTTATTGGCGGTGTTCTTAGCCCTGAAAGTGGACATATCCGATTTCAAGGCGAGAACATATTTGCAAAATCAGAAGCCGAACGCGATCAGTTTCGCGGAGATCATATGGGCTTTATCTTTCAGAGCTTTAACCTACTTCCCTATTTGAATTCCATAGAGAATGTCTGTCTTGCATGCGATTTTTCAAAGCTAAAAACCGAGCGCGTACTATCCCGATCACAAAACCTTGAAGCCGAAGCAAAAAGACTGCTAGAAGCCTTAAAGCTTAATGAAGAAGATATTTATAAAAAAGTTACGGATCTTAGCATAGGCCAGAGGCAGCGTGTGGCCACGGCTAGAGCTCTAATGGGTAGCCCCGAACTGATCATTGCCGATGAGCCGACATCTGCTTTGGATGCTCAAACTAGACAGCATTTTTTAAATTTATTGTTCACCGAATGTGAACGTTTTCAGATCAGCCTGATATTTGTTAGCCACGACCCGGCTTTAGGGCAATATTTTGATCGTTCCTATAATTTAAGCGAAATTAACCAAGAAGCTTCCGTAGGACTTGATCTATGAATAGTTTATATAAAATAGCCAGTAAATCCCTACTCAATAGAAAAAACACCACCATTTTAACCATTATTTCCATTGCCCTTAGTGTTTGCCTTCTACTTGGCATTGAACGAATACGCAGCGGTACCAAAAATTCTTTTGAAAACACCGTCTCGGGTGTTGATCTTATTGTTGGCGCAAGAAGTGGCCCTATCAACTTACTGCTCTACTCCGTTTTTCGCATTGGAAACGCCACAAATAACTTGGGCTATGAAACTTATCAAAAAGTAAAATCCCGCGAAGATGTACAATATAGCATTCCCATCTCTTTAGGCGATTCCCATCGTGGCTATAAAGTAGTAGGAACTAGCCAAAACTACTTTCAGCATTACCAATATGGCAACAAACAAAATCTAGCCTTTTCAAAGGGGCAGGAGTTTCAAGATCTATTTGATGTTGTAATCGGCAGTAAGGTGGCAGAAGAGCTTAACTATGATTTAGATAAAAAAATCACCTTATCGCATGGTATGAATGCCGTTAGTTTTCAACAACATGACAATATGCAATTTCGTATAGTGGGCATTTTAAAACCCACGGGCACACCCGTAGACTCCTCATTGCATGTTTCTTTGCAAGCCATAGAGGCTCTTCACGTTGACTGGCAAGATGGAGCCCCACCCCGAGCGGGTGAGGCCACCCCGAAAGAAAGTCTTCGTAGCATGGATCTAACGCCCTCAAGCATTACGGCTTTTTTTGTTAAACTAAAATCTCGCATGGCCGTTTTTCAAGTACAAAGAGATATCAATGAGTATGCAGACGAAGCTATGCTCGCCATTTTACCAGGAGTCGTTTTAAGAGAATTGTGGTCGAGTATTGGCATGGCCGAAAAAGCATTGTTCGTTGTAAGCATTCTAGTATTTATAGTTAGCTTGTTTGGTATGCTAATCAGTCTTCTTTCCACATTGAATGAGCGAAGACGCGAGATGGCTTTATTGCGCTCTGTGGGTGCGTCCAAACCATTTATTTTTGCCCTGCTTTTGGCCGAGTCATTTTTAATTAGTATCGCGGGGATTGTTTTTGGAATTGTCTTGCTATATGCCGGTCTGCTTAGCACCCAAACGTGGTTAGAAGCTCGCATTGGCATGGGAGTTTCTTTATATCAATTTCAGCTGCAAGATTTTTATTATTTAGCATTGATCTTGGTGGCCTCTATGGTGGTAAGCCTCTTTCCTGCCCTTCGAGCTTATAAAAAATCTTTAGCTGATGGTTTAACGGTAAGGACTTAGTATGAAAGCATCTGTTATATATGGCGCTATTGCGGTTGTGGTAATTGGATTAATTGCCAAACCTTTTATTATCAAAACGAAAGAGGATAAAATCATAAAAGAAGCCATGTCAAAACCGGAGGGAATTCCAACGGTTGAATGGGATATGCTTTATAAACTAGATTATAAAACCGGCAAAGCCCCTGACGATCTAAAACAATTCGATGGTAAGTTTGTTAAAATCCCAGGATTTGTAGTGCCCTTATCCGATAATTTTAAAGTATTAGATGAGTTTTTACTAGTGCCGGATGCTCAGTCTTGTATACATGTGCCACCGCCGCCGCCTAACTTGATTGTGCATACTACACTCCGAAATTCCATTCCCATTGAAGAATCTTACAATCCAGCATGGATATATGGCATATTAAAAATCGAAACCACAGAAAGCATATATGGCAAGGCCGGCTTTACTTTGGATGCAGTGAAGATGGAAAGATTTGATTATTAAAAAAGCTCGCGAATGGAGTGAATATCATCCAGAATACGACGCAGACTGCGGCGTACGTGCAATAGATCTTTTGAAATTTGCTTGTACTCGTTCTCCCGACGAACTTCTTGTTTGGAGTTTTTTAACACCTTTCTAGCGCCCTCAATGGAGTAACGATCTCGGTGTAGCAGCTTTTGGATCATAAGTGCTGCCTCAACATTCTTACGCGAATAAATTCTCTGGTTATTTCCTGATTTTTTGGGGCTTAATTCTTCAAACTCGGTTTCCCAATAACGAAGAACATATTGCTTTACTCCCAATATGTCGGCCACTTCGCCAATTTTAAATGACAATTTTTCGGGAATGGAGCGAAGTTTTTGAAGATAAACATCGTCAACCAAAGAAACAGGCAAATCAATTTTCATTTCTTTGGCAGCTTTTTCTTCTAGTGAATCTGACTCGTTATAAAAGTCCATCAATCCTCGTCTTTCACCTGCGAAGGATCTTCTCCATTAAGTACTGCCTTAAGCACTTGTGAAGGGCGAAAAGTTAAAACTCTTCTGGCTGCAATGGTGATTTGCTCACCTGTCTGCGGATTCCTACCGATGCGGGCATTTTTTTCGCGAACGATAAAATTGCCAAAACCGGAGATCTTCACCTTTTCGCCTTTGACCAAAACATTTTTCAAAGAATCAAAGACCATCTCAACGTATTCGGATGCCTCTTTTTTTGAAAAACCTATTTTGTCATAAACTTTTTCTACAATATCAGCTTTGGTAACTGTTGCTTTTGCTTGATTTTGACCGCCCATAAAACCTCTCTCATTTAAAGGCTACCAAGTACCTAAAAACTTTCAAGTTTTTTCATTTAACGCAGGGTAGCGCCAAACTTCTCCTGCACACCTGTAATGATCTCTTCTTGAAGACTTGTTAGCTCTTTTTCGCTCAGCGTTTTTGTGTGGTCCTCGATCTTCATTCGGAAGCCAAGCGATTTTTTGCCCTTCTCCAAATTATCACCTTGATAAAGATCAAATACCTCTATTTTCTTCACCTTAGAGAAGTGATCCAATATATAGTTTTGCAAATCCCCGGCCGCTAGTAATTGGTCTACAATAAAAACCAAATCACGCTCCACCGCCGGGAAAGGGTTTAATGGCTGCACTTTATCAAGCGTTTTCTTATGTCTAGAGAAGGAATCCAAGCTAAACTCGGCCAGTGCCACTGAGCTACGTATTTTGTCCTTATCGCTCCAACGCGGATGCAAACTACCAATATATCCAAGGTAGTCTTCTCCTAATTTTAAATAGGCAAACTGACCAGAGTGTAGAAAGTCTGGAGCTGGCTTCGAAGTATCCCATGCAAAGCCTCGCAGACCTAAGTAGTACAAGAGTCTCTCTACCTTGTTTTTTAGTTTCAAGACATTGGGCGCCTTATCCGACTGCCAAAGGTTTTGCTTTTCACCCCAGGATATAAGCGCCAAGCGCTGCCTTTGCTCATAATCATTTTGTTGTTTTTGAAAACAAAAACCAATTTCAAATATTTGCCCATGGCTTTGGCCGCGACGGTAGTTATGTAACAAATTTTTATATAAACCCGGCACAAGTGAGGTGCGCATAATATCGTATTCCTCGCTTAAGGGATTTTGAATTTTCACCGGCTCCGCAGAAAACTCCAGGCCTGCAGCCACCAAGGCATCTTTATTACCCAAAAATGTTCTTTCAAAAGTCGAACTCGAAAAGGCGTAGTTCATAGCTTCCATCAAACCATCGTGAGAGAGATGCTCTCTGACTTTGCGCGCCCGCTCGAATATATCACTTTGTTGCTTTGGTGCACCTCTTGCATTTGGCATATGCTCAGGCACATCATCATAGCCTCGCACCCTAGCATACTCCTCCACAAGGTCTTCTTTTATGGATATATCATGCCGGTAAAGGGGCGCTTTCACAATGTACTGCTCTCCGTCTTTGCGCCAATGACAATTAAGGGCCTCTAAAGTTTTTTCCCAAGAATCTGCGGCAATGCTATAGCCAAGCTTTTGCTCAACAAAATCCAATTTTACCGGAATATTCGCAGTCTGAATGGGGTTGGGGTAAATATCAACAAAATCACCACTAACCTCTCCATGGGCATATTCAGCAATCAAAGCGCAGGTCCTATCCAAAACTGTTTGTATGTTCGCGGGGTCTACACCGCGAGAAAATCGGTAGGCCGCATCCGTTTCAATCCCAAACTTGCGCGCCGTCTTTCGCACCGTTTGCGGAACAAAGTAGGCGCATTCGATAAATAAGTCCGTTGTTTCTTCACGCACACCAGAATTCAAGCCACCCACAACTCCTGCAAGAGCAACTGGCTTTTTGCCATCGTATATCATCAACTCACTACCATCGAGTTTGTATTCAGTAGCATCCAAACTAGTGAAGGTCTCCCCGGCTTTCGCCGTGGCAACGCGCACTTTGTTTTGCTCGAGAAATGCCAAATCAAAGGCATGCAAAGGCTGGCCATACTCCAACATTACAAAATTAGTAATATCCACCACATTATTTATGGAGTTCAAGCCCAAGGCTTCCAGGCGCTGCTTTAACCAGGCCGGTGATGGTGCAACCTTTACGTTATGAATCGTTCGGCATGCGTAGCGAGGACATAGATCAAGGTTCTCAACCTCTAAACTTGCGTCCAGCTTTGCCTGCCACATGCCTGAATTCACCTTGGGCAGATTCATCTCACGGCCCAACAGGCTGGCCAATTCACGCGCCAGGCCCACATGCGATAAACAGTCCGCACGGTTAGGAGTGACCTTTAGTTCAAAAAATACATCTTGCAAGTTTTGGTAACTAGAAAAAGCCTCTCCCACTTTGGCATCTTCATTGAGAATCATAATACCCGAGGACTCTTCACTTAGTCCTAGTTCCTTTTCTGAGCAAAGCATGCCGCTAGATTCCACTCCTCGTAAAGTGGTATTTTGTATATTCAATCCATTTGGCAAGCTAGAGCCGGGAAGCGCCACCACCACCTTATCATTTTCTTTGTGATTCTTAGCCCCACAAACTATTTGCTGCACGACTCCCTCACCAACACTGACCTGACAAACGGTCAAACGATCCGCATCGGGATGTTGTTTTTTCTCTAAAATACTACCAACAACAATGGAATCATATAGCAGCGCTTGGTCTTCTATCTCTTCTACCTCTAGTCCGGCATTGGTAAGAATGCTTGCAAGCGAATGGATTTTTCCACGATAATCGCTCAGATCAATATACTCATTCAGCCAATTAAAAGATACTTTCATGAAAACTGCTCCAAGAAGCGCTCGTCATTTTCTACAAACAAACGAATATCATTGATACCATATTTTACCATTGCCAGGCGTTCGATCCCCATTCCAAAGGCATAACCTTGCCACTGATTGGCATCGATTCCAGCTTGCAAAAAGACGTTGGGATGCACCAGTCCACAGCCAGCTACCTCAATCCATCCGCTAAAAGAGCAAAGACGACAACCACTACCTCCACACTCGGGGCATGAGCAATCTACCTCGGCACTTGGCTCGGTAAAGGGGAAAAAACTTGGGCGGAATCTTGTTTTCACCTCGGAACCAAAAAACTCCTTATTAAAATACGACAGTACACCTTTTAGCTCAGCCAAAGAGACCTTTTCATCCACAAACATACCTTCCATTTGGTGAAACATCGGAGCGTGGGTCACATCCGCATCAACACGAAAAACAGCTCCTGGGCCCAAGACCCTTAGTGGTAAGTCCTCTTGCTCCAGAGAGTGAATTTGAATGGGTGATGTTTGCGTACGCAAGACATGCTCTTGATCGATATAAAAAGTATCCTGCATATCACGTGCAGGGTGATCCTTAGGAATATTTAAGGCTTCAAAATTATAGTAATCCTTTTCAATGAGCGGCCCGCTGCGGGTACTAAATCCAAGCCGTGTGAAAATATCCACAATCTCTTCGGTTACCTGGGACAAGGGGTGCTTGGCTCCCCTGGCCTCCCAAGGCCCGGGCAAAGACATATCAATGCGCTCTTTTTCTAGCTTGGCTGAAAGCTCCTCAGCCTTTAAGCTGGACTCCTTTTCCGTATAGGCGCTCTCCAGTTTGGTTTTTAACTGATTTACTTTTTTGCCAAATTCGGGACGCTCTTCTTTTGGCATTTTGCCCATCTCGCGCATGAGCAAAGATACTTTACCTTGTTTACCCCAATACTCCACTTTTACCTGATACAAATCCGAGGTAGACACGGCCTTGGCAATGGCAGTAAGGGAGGCTTCTTCTAATTCTTTGAGTTTATCATCTAACATACGAAGATAATTGATGATTTTACCGATGAGTGCAAGTTCTAATTACTTAGACCATTTGCGTAAGCTGCATCCATTACTTGAAATGAATTTCTCCGTGATATCTAGATCAATCCATACTATGACTGCCTTTATGTTAATTAGCAAAAAAGATCGCGTATTCCTGATCTTTGCAGGCATTTTTGTCACCAATGCCATTGTCGCCGAACTTATTGGTGGAAAGCTATTCAGCTTCGGCCCATTTACACTAAGCATGGGAATCTTGCCGTGGCCCATAGTCTTTATTGCTACGGATCTAATCAACGAATATTTTGGCAGACAAGGCGTTCGATTTCTCACCTATATAACCGTGGCCCTAATATCCATTACCTTTATATTGCTATACGCGAGTATGAACATTCCAGCAGCTGACATATCGCCGGTTGGGGATGCCGCATTTAAAGAGGTCTTTGCACAAAGCGCTTGGATCATTGTCGGCTCTATCATTGCTTTCCTTGTAGCACAGCTAATCGACATTTCTGTATTTTGGTTTTTTAAAGACCGCACAGGTAATCGCAAACTTTGGCTGCGTGCCACTGGCTCCACTGCCGTATCGCAGCTAATTGATTCGTTTGTGGTAATTGGTATTGCCTTTTACTTACCAGGAAAGGTGAATTTTGCCGACTTCATAAAAATTGCCTCAAGTAACTATTCTTTTAAGTTTCTGGTGGCAGTTGGCGCGACTCCCCTGGTATATCTTGGCCACTATCTTGTGGCCTCTTATCTGAAAAAAGACTGATGTCCATCATATGTTGACCTCGCATTACCACCGCCATTAGAGGCAATACCATACCGAGAAAGTAGTAGATCGGGCGAATGTATGCTGGAATGGCTGCATGTAAGCTAATTAGAACTACCAAGGCAAAAAGCGGTACCAATATTACCCACAAAAAATTTTGCTGATGAGCCTCATTGCTAGTAGCCACCAATTTGCTCTGGCAATAGGGGCAAACAAATACCACCTCCTCTTTGTTAGCAGAAACCTTTCGGTCTGCACGAAACATAAAAAACGGTAAAGACCGGTGGCAACTAGGACAATTTTGACGATGAATCATGGGCTCCTATATGGGCTAGGCCAATCGAAGGGTCAAGAATCTTTGTTGTATCCAGGTCTTCTAGGTCATAAAATAAGTATAAAAAGAGGTATATATGGATATCGAAACATGTTTTGAAAAATTGTGGAAAGATTACACCACCCTAAATCCCTCTACGGAAGAGATATATAACGCCCTTAAAGCCAAAGGAAATGATATCATCAATGACCATGTTGCTTTTCGCACCTTTGAAGGCAAATATGGAATTGAGCATTTCGCCCAAGCATTTCTTGCTCTTGGTTATGAAGCCAAAGGTGAATATACCTTTACAGAGAAAAGACTTTTTGCCCGGCACTATGAACACGAAAATCACGACTTACCAAAGATCTTTATTAGTGAGTTAAAAACAAAAGAGTTTAGCCCCTTTCTCCAAGACATTGTCTCCAAGGCCACGGCCAGTATTAGCTCGGAGCAAGCTGCCGCAGAGGATTTTTTTCTATTAGGACGACCTTGGCCGGCTAAGCATGCCATATACCAAGAACTAATAAAAGAAAGCGAGTATGCGGCTTGGCTTTATGCCTTTGGTTTTCGCGCCAACCACTTCACTGTGAATGTTAATCGACTAAATACCTTTACCGAATTAGTGGAACTAAATAATTTTATTGAGTCCATCGGTTTTGAATTAAATGATAGTGGCGGCAAAATAAAAGGCAGTCCACAAGATTACTTAGAGCAATCATCAACAAAAGCGAAGAAAATTGCAGTAGCTTTTGAAGATGGAGAATACGAAATTCCTGGATGTTATTATGAATTTGCAAAACGTTACGAATTACCTGAAGGGGGGCTTTATCAGGGATTTGTTGCTAAATCCGCTGATAAAATTTTCGAATCTACGAACAAATATTGAGCAAAAGAAGAATATTCTTCAGAGCCCTTGACTCAAGCACACGAAATGATTAGTTTCTGTCTCGCGGGATGGAGCAGTCTGGTAGCTCGTCGGGCTCATAACCCGAAGGTCGTTGGTTCAAATCCGGCTCCCGCAACCAATTAACCCAAATTAGAGGAACTACGGAACTACGGAAACTAGGGTTCTACTCGGTCGATGGTGGAGAACCATCAAAAAATCAAATTTTTCAAATATTTAGCAGCCGCAAACGGTAATTAAAAAAGCTTTTAACGCCAAA
>MDTC01025452.1_pt1 | contig 77660 bp, 59 predicted proteins | sample 811181 | NCBI WGS metagenome assembly MDTC01 (sample SAMN05326644, study PRJNA326480) | marine metagenome | isolation source: seawater | place: Pacific Ocean: North | collected 2011
ATGAAGAACTCACTAAAATCAGTGATATTGATGTTTTGTTCACAATTGGTGGAGATGGAACTTTATTGAGAGCTATTCCTTTTGTTAAAGACAGCAATGTTCCAATTTTGGGTATAAACACAGGTCAACTTGGATTTCTTACTAGCCTAAATAAAGAAAGCTTAACAAAAGGGCTTGATATGTTTTTTAGAAAAAAATTTACTTTAATTACAAGAACGCTTATTGAACTTAGAACCTCACCTGAAATTCCAGAAATATCTTTTTTTCCATTTGCGTTAAACGAAGTAACTGTTACAAGAAAAAATAGTACTTCAATGTTATCTATTCAAACTAAAATTAACAAGCGACTATTAACAACATATTGGTCTGATGGACTAATAATTTCTTCCCCAACTGGCTCCACAGGCTACTCACTCAGTAGTGGAGGGCCAATAATCAGTCCAGACACGAATACATTTGTGTTAAATCCAATAGCTCCTCATAATATTAGTATTAGGCCACTAATAATTCCTGATAATTCAAAAATTGATATTATAGTTACCTCAAGAGCTAAAAACCATCTAATTTCTTTAGATAATAGAAGATTTTCCATAAAAAACGGTTATTCTATTTTGATCTCTAAAGCACCCTTTTACATAAATACTATTCAATTAGATGGAGACGATTTTTTTATGACCCTTAGAGACAAACTTTTTTGGGGACTAGACAAACGAAATAGACAATAAAAACCTTTTTTGTTAGTTAATTAAAGCACAAGGTGCTTTAACAAAATGATAAAAAAAATATTTATTTTAATTTTTATTGTTAACTCGTACAATTTAGATGCTCAATATCATGAACTAGGTTTATTTGTAGGAGGAAGTAACTATATTGGTGATGTAGGTTCAGATTATTATATAATTCCAACTAATGTAGCAGTCGGTTTGGTTTATAAATGGAATCTCACTACAAGATATTCATTGAGATTTAGCGCAATTAATACTTCATTAAAGGCTACAGACTACAGAACTAATGATTTAAATCGTTTTAGAAGAGCATATAGTTTTGAAAATAATTTAACAGAAGGAAGTTTAGGAATTGAGATGAATTTTGTTGAATTTAACCTCCATGATGAGCAGACAAATTTCAGTCCTTATTTGTACTTGGGACTTAGTTTTATAAGTTATGATGAATTTTATTTTGACCCTTCATTAATCCCAATTTCAAAACCAATCAAATATAATAAAGCAGAAAGTGTCTCAATTCCTATTGTATTTGGATTAAAAACAAATCCTAGCCCTTACTGGGTAATTGGAATAGAGATAGGAGCTAGATATACTATGACAGATAATCTAGACGGAAGTTCTCCCTCAAGGGACATAGGAATTAGTAACGCTAATTTTGGAAATATTAATAATAATGACTGGTTTATTTTTAGTGGATTAACAATTTCTTTTACCTTTGGCGATCTACCTTGTTATTGCAAAGAATGATAATTAATAACTTAGATAAAAGTAAACTCCCAAACCATATTGCAATCATTATGGATGGAAATGGGAGATGGGCTGCAAAGAAAGGTCTTAGTAGAAATCTTGGTCACAATAGTGGTGTTGAATCGGTACAAGAAATAGTTGAGGAAGTCTTAAACCTAAATATACCTTACCTAACACTTTATGCTTTTTCATCTGACAACTGGAATCGACCTCCACATGAAATAGGAACTTTAATGGATCTTTTGGTAGAATCATTAAAAACTGAGCTAAAAAAGTTGATTAAAAATAATATTCGCTTGAATACAATAGGAGACATAAGTGCCTTACCAAAGTTAGTGCAAAATGAAGTAAAGCGAGCAATAGACATTACAAAAAATAATAATAAATTGGTCTTAACTATTGCATTAAGCTATGGAGCCAGAGAAGAATTAGAAAATGTAATAAAAGAGATTGCTTCAGAAGTTAAAAATAACACAATTTCATTGGAAAATGTTGACCAATCAATAATAAATAAGCATCTTTACACTCGAAATTTACCCGACGTGGATCTATTGATTAGAACAAGTGGCGAGCAAAGAATCAGTAACTTCTTACTATGGCAAATCGCCTATGCAGAATTGTATTTTACTGATGTGTTATGGCCAGATTTTCGCAAAAAAGATTTATATAGTGCATTGTTAAATTACCAAAATAGAGAAAGAAGATTTGGAAAAACAAGTGAACAAATCAATGTTTAGAATTCATTTTAAAAATAGATTACTCATTTTCCTTTTGATTGTTCTATGTTCAATTTTTAAAGCTCAATCACAAATTGATGGTTTTAATAAAGGAAGCAGTTATATTGTTGACTCCATAACTGTAAGCGGGTTAAAAACATTTAATGACAAAACGGTTATATCCTACAGTGGCATTAGAAAAGGTCAGCTATTACAAATTCCAGGAGAAGAAATAACTAGTGCTATCAATAAATTATGGAAATTAGAGCTCTTTAGCGATATTAATTTCTATGTAACAAATATTGATGGAAATAAAGCAACAATTGAAATTGAAATAAAAGAGCTACCTACTCTTTCAGCAGTAAAAATTAAAGGTGTTAAGAAATCTAAATCTGAAAGCCTTATAAAAGATACTGAATTGTCTGAGGGGAAAAAATTATCTGAAAGTTTTTTAACAAATACTCGAAATTACATCATTAATAAATATAAAAAAGAAGGTTTTCTTAATACCAAAGTTAATTTAAATACCATTGCTGATTCAATTGGAGAGAATAACTTAAAAATGGTTGTCAGTATAGACAAAGGTGAAAGAATTAAAATCAAGTCAATCAATTTTGGTGGAAATGAAGTTTTTAAGGCTTCTAAACTGAGAAAAAAGTTTAAAAACACCAAATCAAAATTTACCGGTCGTTTTTGGAAAAAATCAAAATTTATTCTTGATGATTATGAAGAAGACAAGGAAAATCTAATTAGTTTTTTTAAAGAAAAGGGATACAGAGATGCTAGGATTATTTCTGATACTATCATTACAAATAATGATAATACATTAACTATTAAGTTTAAAATAGAAGAAGGAAAAAGATATTATTTTGGTGATATCAAGTTTATAGGAAATAGTGCCTATAATAACTTTCAACTTCAACAGGTTCTCGGGATTAAAAAAGGGGATCCTTATAATGGTGTTCTATTAAAAAAACAAATTGCAGATGATACTAAACCTGACGGAAATGATATAACTAACTTATATCAAAACAACGGGTTTCTTTTTTCTTCCATTAATGCTGTTGAAGTAAGTGCAATAAACGATACCATTAATTATGAAATTAGAATAAATGAAGGTAAAGTAGCTCAATTCAACAAAATTTCTGTTGTTGGAAACACAAAAACTAATGACAGAGTTATATACAGAGAACTCCGAACTAAACCAGGAGAATTGTATAGTAAAGATAAAGTTGTTAGAACAGTGAGAGAACTTGGTCAACTAGGGTTTTTTGATGCAGAACAAATTAGTCCAAATTTTAAAAATGTAGACCCAAATCAAGGCACGGTGGATATCGAATATGGGCTTGTTGAGAGTGGGCAGAGCCAAATAGAACTTCAAGGTGGATATGGTGGAGGTGGATTTATTGGGACATTAGGCTTTTCATTCAATAACTTCTCTGCTAGAGGCCTAAAAAATAGAAAATCTTTTAAACCACTTCCAATGGGAGATGGACAAACACTAAGTGTTAGACTTCAAGCAAGTCAATTTTATAGTACTTATAGTTTTAGTTTCGCTGAACCATGGTTAGGAGGCAAACAACCTTTTCAATTATCTACATCATTATCTCATACAATACAATACAGGTATGACTTTTTTACAGGAAGAGCAGATAAATCCCAGTACATGCAAATTAGTGGTGCAAGTCTAGGTATTGCCAAGAGACTAAGAGTTCCTGACGATTATTTTACACTATCTCAAGCCGTTCAATATCAACTTTTTGACCTTAAAAACTACTATACTGGCTTATTTACTTTTGGAGATGGTAAGGCTAATAATTTAAATTATACAATTTCCCTGTCCAGAAATAATACATATACAAACCCTATATTTCCTGTCGGGGGCTCCACCTTTACACTGAGTGGTAAGTTTACGCTTCCTTATTCATTAATAACAGGAGAGGATTTCTCAAATATGGAAGAACGACCAGAGTTTCAATTACCCAACGGAGATCCAGATACACAGAAAATAGATCAAGCAAAGTTTCTCTGGCTTGAATACTATAAAATAAAATTTAACGGTACATGGTATACAAGAATAGTTGATAAATTAATTTTAAAAACACAGACAGATTTTGGATTTATTGGAGCTTACAATACAGATCGAGGTAATATTCCTTTTGAGCGTTTTTACCTTGGGGGTGATGGAATGAATAATCAATGGTCTATGGATGGAAGGGAAGTAATTGCCCTAAGAGGTTATCCAAATCAATCACTATCTTCGAGAGATGGCTCACTTTTATATAATAAATTTACAATTGAACTTCGTTATCCAATAACTCTAAAACCTGCTGCGTCAATTTTTGCGCTTTCATTCTTAGAGTCAGGAAATGGATATAATAGCTTTAGACAGTTTAATCCATTTGAATCTAAAAGATCAGCTGGATTGGGAGTCAGGATTTTTATGCCTGCATTTGGTTTATTAGGTATTGATTTTGGACATGGTTTTGACAGTACAACTCCTGGAGACACTACTCCAAATGGATGGGAAACACATTTTATAATTGGTCAAAACTTTTAAATTTTCACCATAATTTCAAAATAAAATAGATATATACCCGTTACAAGAATACAATCAACAATATTATGATCCCAAATCTTAAATTCAAATATATTTTGAGAATTTTGTGTTTTACAACAATTTTATTTTCATGTAACTTAATTAATGCACAAAAAGGAGTAAGGATTGGATATATAGATATGAATGTAATTCTTGATAATGTAAGCGAATATAAAAAATCAATAAAGATACTTGATGACAGAATAATTCAATGGAAAAAGGAGATTGAACAGAAAAAAAATCAGTTATCTCAATTTCAAAATCAACTCAATGCTGAAAGGGTTTTATTAACACCCGAACTAATATCAGATAGAGAAATAGAAATAAATGATTATGCAAATGAAATTATTGCACTTCAAGAAAAGAGATTTGGTCCCAACGGAGATAGAATTAAACAGAGAAGAAAATTAATAACCCCTATTCAAGATCAAGTTCTCATTATTGTTCAACAAATAGCCGAAGAAAAAAAATATGATTTTATTTTTGATCGATCTTCAGATATAGTTATGCTATATTCAGCAAAAAATTACGATATTAGCGACCTAGTTCTAAAAAGAATAAAAGTTAAAGAAAAAATAAAAGCGAGAAACGAAAAAATAAACGCTTTAAAAAACAAAAATTAATAACCTGAAATAATAAATTTAAAAATGAAACATTTAATTCTACTCTTCACATTTGCACTTTTATTGATAGCTCCTATTCAAGTTGCTAATTCACAATCAAAAGTGGCTCACATTGATGTTCAAAAACTTATAACAGATATGCCAGAAGTTATTGCGGCTCAAAAAGAATTAGAGAAGCTTCAAAAGACTTATACTACTGACATTCAAAATACTATAAAAGAATTACAAGTTAAACAACAAACTTATTCAGCTGATGCTGCAAATCAAACAGAAATAACTAATCAAGCTCGAGCAGAAGAGTTACAAGCAATGCAACAAAATATTCAAAAGTTTGAACAAACTGCAGCACAAGATCTTCAAAAGAAACAACAAGACATGATGTCTCCTTTAATTGAAAAGGCTCGTGCTGCCATTGAGAAAGTTGCAGCTGCTCAAGGTTTCGATTACGTATTGGATGCTACTCCTGGAGGTTTTGTTATTATGGCTAAAGGAAAAGATCTTTTGATTGATGTTAAAAACGAACTAGGATTTTAAATAAATTTCTAACCTCATCCTAAAATGATGAGGTTTTTATTTAAACCATGATGAGTAGGTAATATAACTTTTAGCTATTCTTTCAATTTCATTCTTTTGTAAAAAAGCACTTACTGTTTTAATTTTTTTTCCAGGAACTCCAGCATAAATTGAATTAGGTGGGACGATGGTTCCTTTTGGCAATACACATCCTGCTGCAATTATACTATTAGAACCAATTATACAATCATCCATAATTATACTCCCCATCCCAACTAAAACACTATCATCAATTTTGCATCCATGAACTATAGCTTTATGACCAATAGAAACATCATTACCAATAATTGTTGATGCTTTCTCAAAAGTTGCATGAATGACTACTCCATCTTGTATATTTACACGATCACCAATTCTTATTGAATTTACATCGGCTCTAATGACCGCTTGAAACCAAACAGAACATTTATTACCTAGCTTCAAGTCTCCAATAATAGATGCATTTTCTGCAAAATAACATCCCTCTCCATACTCAGGAGTAAAACCTCGAACACTCTTAATGAGCATATTTAGAAATTTGATTACCACTAATTTAAATAATATCAAATTGATGTGGTATTTTTACAAAAAAAAAAAAAATGAAATCATTTAATGTTGTTGGAAAAAGTGAAATTGGTAATCCAATAGCTATTTTTGAATTTGAAAAGTCTTTAGGGATTTTACATTCAAAAAAATATAATAATATAGATGATGCGAAAAACTCTCCTATTGTTCAAAAACTTTTCTACTTACCTTTTGTCAAATCTGTTACTCTAAATAATACATCAATTCAAATTGAACGCTTCAATATTCTAGAATGGGAAGAGGTGATAAATGAAGTCTCTGATCAAATCGAAAATTACCTGAATTCAGATGGTCTTATTTTTAATGTTGAGCCTACTAAATCTAAAACTCCTATCAGTATTTATGCTGAAAGCACCCCAAATCCGTCAGTTATGAAGTTTGTAGCGAACAAAAAATTAGTTGAAAAAAATATTGAATATAAAAATATTGATGATGCGAAAGGAGCTTCATTAGTAATAGAACTTTTTAATCTACCATATGTTAAAGAGGTTTTTATCTCTGAAAATTATATTTCTATTACAAAGTTTGATGTAACTGAATGGGATATTGTTATTCTAGAAATTAGAGAATTATTAGCCAGAGGCCTGAAGGAAAAAAAAGAGCTATATAGTTCTTTTAAAATGACCTCATCAAAAATTAAACCCAAAATAAATAATCTTACTGAAATAGAAAAAAAAATTATTTCTATTCTTGATGAATATATTCAACCTGCTGTGGCATCTGATGGAGGAAGCATAATATTTGACTCCTATATTCCTGAAAAACAAAATGTAAATGTAATATTACAAGGAGCATGCAGCGGATGTCCTTCATCTACTCTTACATTAAAAAATGGAATTGAAAATATGTTAAAAGAAATGATGCCAGGACAAGTTGAAACTGTCAATGCCATTAACGGTTAATTAAATTCGGGGTTATTTAGATGCTGGGTTATAAAATTCTTTTAAATAGTATGGCTCAAAGTAAGCAATATTCTCATATTCTTTCTTTAAAAACTTTTTATATGAAAGAGCAGTCATTTCTTTTGATGATGGCTCATATAATTTGTCAAGAACTCTATATTTTAAATTTTTAATTGAATTTTTAGTCTTTTGAGATCCAGTTCCAAAAGCTAAAATACTATTGTTAGACATAAAGCTACTGAAACTATCTTTAGTGATAATTTCGGCCCATGTATTTTTAATAATTTTATACTTATAATCCAATAGTTGTGTGTAAACTTCCAATCTACGTGCATCAATCATTGGAGCCAAAAGAGTACCTTTATTTACCTTTACTTTTCTTGAAAGAATTGACAAGCTGTTTAGAGAAATTAAAGGGATATTTAATGAATAGCAAAGTCCTTTGGCAGCTGAGACTCCAATTCTAAGACCAGTGTATGATCCTGGACCTTTACTCACAGCAACCGCTGAAAGATTTGATAATTTAATTTTAGATTCACTAATTAATTTATCTATACAAGGATGAAGTTGTTCGCCGTGACTATAACTTTCACTGCTTTGCTCAATAGCATTAATAAGATTTCCCTTATAACTTAGAGCTACCGAACAGTTTTTAGTTGAGGTTTCAATATTTAATATCCAAGAACTCATTTAAATTATTCTATAGATAGAGGAATTCCAAAATAGAACTCAACCACCTTTAGTTTAAAAATATAATCAAATTTGGCTCTTATTTGATCAGACAATGATTGTTCATATCGTTGTTTAGCTTGAACATAATCAAAAGAATTCATTACACCAGCCTGAAATCTGTCTTGAGTATTTTTAAAGGCTATTTCCCTAGACTTAACTGTTTTTTGTGATGCTTCGTAAAACTTGTATGCTCCTCTTGAATCATTAAATGCTTGATTAATTTGTGCCTCCAGATCAAGTTTTTGTCTTTCAAAAGTATTTTTTGTTCGCTCTAAATTTATTTTAGCTCTTTTTACAGAGTTTTTTGAAGCAAAGCCGTTGAAAATAGGAATACTCAAACTTAGTCCATAGTTCTGACCTTCATTAAATTTAAATTGATCTGAAAAAGACAAAGGAGGAGCAGCCATTCTATTTTCAACTTCCCTAACAACTGTTTCTCCAGATGAAAGCACAGTGCCTATTGGAGCAAAATAAAAATCTCCAGTTCCAATTAATCGATCAGAATATCCTATTCTATTACTATAACTATAAAATGCTCTCAAGCTTGGCTTTAACGAAGCTTTTGCAATTTCAATATCTTTTTCTGCAATGTCTATATTTACTATTCCTAATTTAATATCATTTCTAAAAGTCAAAGCCTTTTCAAAAATTGATTTTGGGTTTTGTTCTAAAATCTGAGAAAAAGGGATATCTAGGTCATCATAAATAATATTAAAATTCTCATAATCAGAAATCTGAAGTAATTGCGCCAAACTAATTTTAGATAATATAAAGTTATTTTCAGCTTGAATAATTGCCTGTTGTTGACTTGCTAGATTGGCTTCAAGTTCATAAATATCTCCACTGGGAAGAGCCCCTGCTTCTATTAAAGAAGATGTTCTTTTTAATTGTTCTTTTGCGACAATTAATTGACTTTTTTGTGTATTTAAAATTTCAAAATTGAACAAAACCTGAAGATAGCTATTGGCTACTAACAACTTGGTATCGTCAATCATATCTTCCAGCTGATAGTTCTTTGCAAGAATATTTAAATTAGCTCTGTGGAGACTATTAATGTTTTGAAGACCATTATAAACATCAATTCCTATATTAGCTCCCATTGAACTAAATTGAGTGGTAAGATTCTCTAATAATCCAGTTGTTATGTTTTGATTAAGCCCCACATTCCATGAATGAGATGATTGGGCATTGAAATTTGGTAAAAAATTACCAATCGCATTAGATTTATCTACGGTTGCGTTTTCTATTTCCAGAATTGATTGTTTAATTGATATATTTTTTTCAATAGCCATTTCAACACACTGCTCAAGAGACATTGCCTGAGAAAAAATATAATTGGAAAAAATAAATAGGTAAAAAGTTAAAATATATTTCATATCAATACTTAAATAAGTCTATTAAATTAATCTTCAATGATTTCAGAATCATTATCGTCGTCAGAATCCCCGATTTTTTCAGGCGTCGTTTTGTTCCAAACTTTAATTTTATCTTCCATTGAGATACCTGATACAACCTCTACATTAATACCATCTGAAATTCCAACTTTTATATCAATTCTTTCAAAGGATTGATCATTCTTTTCAATCTCTACATATGTTTCCTCTGTTTTTCTATCAAATTGAAGTAATGCTTCTGGAATAACCATTATACTATCCTTTCTTTGTAATACCAGTGAAGCATTAGCACTATATCCAGCTCTAACACTAACTGAATTATCTAAAAACACATCCCCCTCAATTTTAAATTTTACAGCTCCTTGCTCTTCATTTCCTTTTGGTGCAATAAATTTTAATTTTGCCTCAAAATCTTTATCCTGAATTGCTCCAAGCTTTACTGTTAACGGCATATTAATTACCAATTTTTCAACATCTGACTCATCAATTTTACCTTCAAAAATCATTTTATTTAAGTCTGCAATAATCGCAATTGTTGTACCTGCATTAAAAGTATTACTTTCAACTACCTGATCTCCAGCTTTTACAGGGATTTCTAAAACTGTGCCAGCGACAGTTGCTCGAATATTGGTATTAGCTGTTGAAGATCCTCCAGCTGAACCCAAAAGAATTACTTGAAGGTCACTTTTTGCATTAGCTAAATCTTGACTTGATCTATTATAACTTAGAGATGCATTTTGAAAATCTTGTTTGGATATTATATCTTTTTCATACAGAGATTTATTTCTATCATATTCAATTTTTGCGTTATCAAGAATTATTTTTAATGATGCTACTCTTCCTTTAGCACTGTTCAATGATCCTTCATTGGGAACAACTTTAACTTTAGCTAAGAGATCCCCTTCTTTAACTTTATCTCCCTCTTCTACAAATAGCTCTTGAATAATTCCAGAAATTTGAGGTTTAATTTCAACTTCATCCTCTGGAATAACTTTACCAGTTACAACAGTCTTTTCTTCTACAGTATCAATAAAAGGAGATTCAGTTTCATAAACAGTAATTGATTTACTATTTGTTTTAATAAAATAGGCTGTTGAAAATAATGAGCCGCAAATGATTAGTGTTATTGTTAAGTATTTTAAAATTTTCATTGTTTTACTAGATTTATTTTATAAAATTATTCTTCTCTTAATGCGTCTATGGGTTTAATGCTTACCGCTCTTTGAGCAGGGATCAATCCAATTAAAGTACCTAGTGTTACCATGATGAACAAGGCTCCCAAAACTAAATATATTGGAACTGTTGGATTAGTATATGGAAAGTCGGTCATATCAATTGTAAAAGCATTTATTCCAGCTAAAACAAACGAACCAAGAATTATTCCTAAAATTCCAGCAATTATTGTTAGAAAAACTGACTCCAATATTATTTGCACACGCACCTCTCCTGGAGTAGCTCCTAAAGCTCTTCTTACTCCGAGCTCTTTGGTTCTTTCCTTAACTGAAATCAGTAAAATATTTCCAATCCCAATAACTCCAGCTATAATTGTTGCAATACCTACTACTAATGATAAAAAGGTTAATCCATTAGCAAAACCCATAATGCTGTTGAAAATCTCACCAAGATTAAAAGATCCGAATGCTCTCTCGTCTTTTGGAGAAACTTTATGAATTCTTTTTAGCATCTGTTTAACATCTTTTTCTACTTGAACAACATCTGCATCATCATAAGCAGCTATATTTAACCACCCAACAAAATCGCCAGTATTATATAAATTTTGATACGTAGAAAATGGAATAAACACATCAGAATCAGAATCAAAAGGACTTCCCTGTCTAAAAACTAATACTCCAATAACTTTAAAGTATACATTATCTACTCTAACATATTTTCCAACAGGATTTTCATTAGATTCAAACAAATCTGCTGCTGTTCTCTCGCCAATTACGCAAACTTTTCTTTTATATTTTATATCATCTTCATTTATAAATCTTCCTCCATCATAAATATCCTGAGTGGAGATTTTTCTAAACTCAGGGAAATCACCATATATTGCATAATCTCCAGAATTATTATTTCTTACGATGTTTGCAGGACTTCCTCCACTAAAACTTCCTCTAGAATTTCTTGGAACTATATATTTAATTTCGGGTATTCGATTTCTCAATATTTCGACATCTTGAAGTTTTAACTCAGGATTTCTTCCAATTTTGAATCCATTATATGGGATACTTGTGGACTGAGCCCAAACAAACATTGAATTCATAGCCACATTTTGAAACTGTCTTTCAAAACCATTATCTAAACCTTTTGCAGACCCTGATAAAGCTATATATATGAATATTCCCCAAAGAACTCCAACAACAGTTATTGCAGTTCTCACCTTATTTTTTTGAATTGATCCAAAAATTTCTTGCCAAGTATCTTTATCGAAAATTATTTTCAAACTATTCATCTCTTAAAGCAACTATTGGTTTAATTGAAGCAGCTCTTTTGGCAGGAATATATCCAGCAATAGCTCCAAATATTATTAAAATAAATGTTGAAAAAAGTGCAGTTGAAATATCTACATATGGATTTCTAATAAAAAACTTATCTAATGTATTTCCTAGGTTTTGTAGGATAAAAATTGCAATCACCATCCCTATAGATCCTGAAAGAGTTGTTATAAAAATAGATTCTTGTAATATCATCGCAATTACTGATCTTGGAGTAGCTCCCAATGCTTTTCTAACTCCTAATTCTTTTGTTCTTTCTTTTACAACAAAAACCATAATATTAGAGATACCTATAATACCTGCTATTAAAGTTCCAAGTCCAACAAAAGTAACTATATATTGTAGGCCAGTTGAGAATTGTTCATTTTGACTTGCTTGCTGAGCAACATTTCTTATAAAAATACCTTTTGAATCAGTTGGATCAATTGACTTTTTATTTTTTAAAAATAGTCTAAGTTTTTTCTCGAAAATAAGAGCAATTTTTGATCCTAGCTCAGGTTTGAAACTAACTAATATTTGATCAATTTTATCATTACTTTTTTCAAGAAGCTGTCTTGTAGTATAAGGAAGATATATTACTCTTTCCTCGTTATCTCCTCCTTCATCTTGATAAACACCTATTACTTTGAAAGCAGCTCCATCTAATGAAATATATTTACCAAGAGGCTCTTCTTGCTTAAAAAGATCTAATGCTACTAATCTACCTATGACTGCGTTTTTTATTTTTTTATTTATATCATTTTCATTTAAAAACCTACCACTCATCATTATTGTTTTTTCAAAATATTGATGAGATGGTGAAACTCCTCGAGACTGATATCGATCTGATTCATTCTTATAACTAGAAGTAATATATCTATTAATTCGTGGTGTAATATATTGAAGGTAAAAAGGGAAATTTAACTTAATATCTTCTAAATCTGAGTTTTTAAATTCTATTCGTCTATTTGATTTAAATCCCTTGTAGGGTTTAGAGGTTTTTCCTGCAAAAATTCTTAGTGTGTTTGTAGCATCATCTAAAAATTCCTCTTTAAAAGTATTTTTTAGACCATTACCAAAACCAAATAGTATAATAAATATGAATATACCAAGAGCAACAGTAAAGCCTGACAAAAAAGTTCTGAGTTTGTTTTTTACTATTGTTTGAAAAATTTCTTGCCAACGATCTAAACTAAACATAATTTGAAGCTAATACCTGATTTGTTTTTTTGTCTTCTACGATAACACCATCCTTTAATCTAACTATTCTTTTGCACATCTTGGCAATATCTTCCTCATGAGTAACCACTAAAATTGTTTTACCTTCTTCATTGATTTTCTGAATTAAATCCATAACCTCATAGGATGTAGTTGTATCTAGGGCTCCTGTAGGCTCATCTGCTAATAAAACTTTTGGTCTAGCAGCCATAGCTCTTGCAATCGCAACTCTTTGTTTTTGCCCTCCTGATAATTCACTTGGCAGGTGAGTTGCCCAATCTTTAAGACCAACCCTCTCTAAATAGCTTAAAGCAACCTCTTGTCGTTCTTTTCTTTTTATTCCTTGATAGTAAAGTGGTAAGGAAACATTTTCAAGTGCATTTTTATAATTTATTAAATTAAACGATTGGAAAATAAAGCCCAGAAACTTATTACGATATCTTGCAGCCTTAGTTTCATCTAAATCTTTTATAATTACATCATCAAGAGTATACTGACCTTCGTCTAAAAGATCTAGCATTCCAACAATATTTAAAAGTGTAGATTTACCTGAGCCTGAAGAACCCATAATAGCAACTAGTTCTCCTTCATCAACTTTAAAATCAATTCCTTTTAAAACGTGTAAAGTGTTTTTACCCATTTTATAAGACTTATGAAGATTTTCTATGTTTATCATCTAAAAAAAATTTCGGAGCAAATATACATTTTTAACATACGTTTAATTATCATGAATTAGATGTTTTTTTTAGTTAAAGGTTTAAACTCTGAGCTGTCATTTTTAAAAGCATATCATTTTCAATTTTAAAAATCATATCCTCAAATTTTGGGGGACCAAAATTTGGCTGGATATTATTTGAATTTCCAAATTCCTCTTTTGGTATTCCAATAAAATTGGTATCTAATTTTCCATTTTTATTTGAATCGTGCCAAAATCTTACAGCGTATTTTCCTGATTTTAGAGAATCTATTTTAATATTGGTTTTACGGTCAACAATAATAATATTTTTAACTGTTACAACTTCCTTTTTATTTTCATCAAAAAGACCAAGTATTATAAAACCTTCATTATTTTTTAAATTAACAACTTCTATATTTAATGTGTTGTGGCCTTTATACTTTTTATAATATAAAATATTGTGATCAATAATTTCTTGACTATAAGATACATAAGAGTTTAAACTGAGAAATATCACTAAAAATTTTAAACTTTTACTTAAATATTTTGATACTGAAAGTCTATTTTTTATATACATTAAATTTATCACTTAATTATTAGTTTAAAAATTGAATTATAATTCATCAACTCCATATTAAGGACCCCTACTGTTATCATGAAAATTATCAGAATAATAGAGAAAACCCAAAAACCTAATAAAATAAATGTTGAAAAAGTATTCAACATGATTTTTGGATTTCTACTAATAAGAATTAATGATAAATTAAATAAAAACAACAAGGGAATTCCTAAAGTGAATACACAAAAACAAAATATTAATATACCTTCTAGCCCAAACCCTAATATATTAAGGCTAAAAGGAATATCAGTGAAAAAAGTAGTAAGTAAAAATCCAGATATTAAACCAATTATTCCAAATAATGAAATTATAAAAAGAAGAATTCCAACAAAATATGCAACTGCTTTTAAAATAAAAGGAATTATTTTTATGAAAGCTTTTATGATAGATTTAAAAAAAACTAAAATTGAATTAATTATTTTATTTTCATCGTATTCAACTGAGCTACTAAACTCCTCGTAACCTTCTTTAATTTTATTTTTAATACTATTAATATTTACAGACTCTCCTTTCATTTTTATTTTATCTAAGGTTGTTTTTGCCTCAGGAGTAAAAACCCAAAATAAAACATATATAAGAATAGTAAATGGTACTCCAAATATTAAAAGAATCAATAAAATAATTCTTACCCAAGCACTACTTAGATTATAATATTTACTAATACCCCCAGCAACTCCTCCTATCCAATAATCATCTGGATCTCTAAAAAACTTTCGAGAAGTTTTAGAGGAAGGATTTTCATTTAATATTTCATCATCTGATAAATCCTCAACACTGCCCATAGTTTGTATAACAGATTCAACTTCTTTTTCAGAGATTACATAATCATCAAACTTTTTAAATTGATTAAACAATTCAGCAATTCGGGATTCTATGTCCTCAATTATATCCTCTTTTCCTATGGTAGAATCAAATAGATTATCCAATTCTTTTAAATAAGATTTTAATTTAAAATACCCTTTTTCATCTAAAGAAAAGTTGATTTGAGCAAGGTGAATGTTTATTGTTTTATTCATATTTCCTTTTTTACAAGCTCATTAACACTATTTGATAATTCATTCCAAGAAATATTTAGTTCAGATAAAAACTCTTTTCCTTTTTTAGTTATATTATAATACTTCCTCGGGGGTCCATTTTTCGATTCTTCCCATCGATACTCTAGAAGCTTACTATTTTTCAATCTTGTTAATAGCGGGTATAAAGTTCCTTCGACAATTAACATATGATGGTCTTTTAATGTTTTTAGAATTTCAAAAGAATATTTAGAGTTTTTTTTTAGAATTAATAAAATACATAGCTCAAGTATCCCTTTTCTCATTTGGGCTTTGGTATTATCAATATTCATGAGCAATTTATATTTTTAGATTTCTTTTCTTTCGATTCTAATTACTACAGTATTTTTTCCGTCCTTTTTCTCTTCTTCTTGAATTATTATCCACTCACCTTGAATTCCATCAATATTTTCTCCATCAATAGTTATGTTAAGATCAGTTTTAACTTCAACAACTGGTTTAATATATCCACATGAACTAAAAGTTATGATAAATAAAGCAATCAATATTTTTTTCATAAGTAATAATTTGTAAGTTATTTTCAAATATAGTTTTATATATAGTACTATGCAATACATAGTACATAAGATTTCTATTTTTTTAAGGATTTTAATTCATTGAAGAAAATTTCAAAATATTTTTTTCCTTTAGAAGTTATTGAACAAAGTGTCAAAGGATAATTTTCTTTAAATTGCTTTTTTACTTGTACAAGGCCCGCCTCATTTAGTTTTTTTATTTGAACGCTTATATTGCCTTTTGTTGCTCCAGAAATCTCAATTAATTTATTAAAACTTGCGCTATCAACAGAAATCAAAAATGAAATGATTCTTAAGCGTAATGGATTAAAAAGTAATTTTTCTAAATCTTTATTCATTATTTAAATGAAATTAAATCAATCTTTATACTATTTAGCATTAATCTCTTTGGGTGGCTTGGGCACAAAAATCCATAAAATTATATAGACTATAGCAAGCCCTGAAAAAACAGTAAGCACTCTCCACAAAATAGGATCAATATTGGTGTGTATTGCCAGGCCATGACAAACTCCTCCTAAATATCCTTTATCAGGATATCTGTATAACTTTTTCATATATGTCTCATTAATTAACTTTCATTAATTAACTTTCATTCTACTTAAAAATATTCCTGGAATCAACATTCCAAGTGTTACTCCAGCCATATTAACAAGTAAATAATTAGCACCCGGATTTAAAATTATACTATAAATAAACATAAACATAACAATACCTCCAGCTGTCAATGGTTTAAATTTTATAATTAATCCATTCATCATCAAGACTAGTCCAAGAAGAAATAAAATTAATGGAACTGGATTGAATCCATTTATTAATGCGGTGAAAACAATCAACATCCATCCAAATCCAAAAACACCCCATATAATTTTTATAGTTCTATCCATAATGGTTTGATATCCAATCTCAATTCCTTTTTTAATATTCCATCTTATAGTGTAAATCATACCGAGAATAGGGAGAATTATCCAATAAGCTAAAACAGTATATTTTGTATGTTGAATAAACGAGGGAAAAAGGTAATGAACAAGGCTCATAATATTAATAAATATACCCCAAAAAATAAGATTGAAACTTAAAGGCTTTAAATTTTGTTTTGTTTTATTAATGGTCTCATTTATCAATTTGATTTGCTCTACTGATTTCATATAATTTTTTTACAAATATAAACTAGTTTATTTTATAAACCAAATGAAAAAAAATTATTTTCTATATATCTTGTAAATTCTCCAACTAGCCAAAGCAACGAGTATATATGGAATAGCCATTAAATAAATAATTCCATTATTAATACCTTTAGCAGTCTGTTGACCTTCCTCAGACTCTAAAACAGCTCGGCACATTGAGCATTGAGCATTTATAGGGTCTATAAATAACAATACAATAAAACCAAATAAAATAAATTTCTTAATTGAATTAACTGACATAGTATGGAGATATCATTATATAAACAATTACACCTGTTACGGCTATATAAAGCCATATGGGAAAAGTAATTCGAGCAATTTTCTTATGGTCTTCAAATAGTTTTGAAATAGCCCTAACATATGTAACTAAAACCATAGGAATAATTCCAATTGAAAGTATAATATGAGATATTAAAATAAAAAAATAAATATTTCGAATTAAACCCTTTCCTCCATATGGAGTTGGATCAGATGTCATGTGATATGCCACATACATTAATAAAAAAACGACAGAAAGACCAATTGCACACTTCATTAATCTTTCATGTAAAATAATTTTTTTTTGTTTTATAGAAAAATAAGCACAAACTAACAAAACAGCAGTAACAGCATTTATTGAGGCGTAAATTGGAGGTAAAAAATTAAGAGGTTCAACATTTGGAATCCTTATTCCAAATAAAATTGCCACTGCAGAGGGAATTGCTACTGAAATTGTAACAATCCATTTCTTGTATTTTAAATTTGGCTTAGTAGATTCTTGACTATTTTCCATAATATTGTTCTTTTAAAAGCTTTGGAATGTCCTCTAATAACATATCTGTTCCATCCAAAACATTAGGATCTTCTTGATCAATTCCTAAATAATACACAATCGGATTTCCATAAGAGTCAAATCTAGATCGAATGTAGCCTTTTTTATCAATTAGGGCAAAAAAACCTTGATGTTCAAAACCGCCAGCAACATCTGGATTTATTTTAGAAAAAATATTAAATCCTTTGTTAGATAATTCAAAAACAGTCTTTTTATCAGAAGTTAAAAAGTGCCAATTTTTAGAAAAAACATTATATAATTCAGAGTATTCTTTTAATACCTTTGGGGTGTCATGATCAGGATCTATAGTAAAGGAAGCTATAGCAAAGTCATTCCTGTTCCCAAACTCAGCCTCCAAACGCTTCATGTTTTTATTCATAATAGGGCAGATACTTGGACATGTGGTAAAGAAAAACTCAACAACGTAAACCTTTCCAAGAAAATCCTCATTTCCAATCATTAACTGATCCTGATTTGTCATTAAAAACGAAGGAACTTTTCTGGCTTTATCATTAAGAGTAATAAATGATAACGGCTGAGAATCAGAAAGTCTGTTGTTATCAATAATTTGTGAATTTGAAATTCTATTGATTATTACTGGAAATAATCTAAAAGCAATCACTACAAGAATAAAAGTCAGTATTAATGAATAATATTTTTTCATAACATTTACCTGTTAGAATATTTTTTTAAAGCTAATCGATATTCAGCTAAAATAACTTTTACATCATCCTCCATTTTATTATTTATTTCTGCAACAGATCTAGCATTATAACCATAAAGAGTTCCAATATCATCATCATCGTCTCTACCCCTCAAATTCCTATTTCGATCAATTATAAATACATATGAGGTACTACTTTTTGAATCCAAATCAATGGAAGTGTTAAGACTTTTAAAATGATTTTCAATTTCAAAAGATGAACCTGTCATAAATTTCCAATTAACTAAATCAGTACCTGCACCTTTTGACAAATCCTCTTTCAAAAAACTCACCTGTTCTTTTTGATCATCAGTAATTAGAGAAACAAATTGAAAATCTTTAAATTGATAAAATCGTTTATAAATTTTTTGATTGAGGTTAAAGGCATCTCCTTTTTTTAAATCTAAATCTGAACCCCAATAACATAAAATGGTTATATTTCCTTTAAGCTCTACTTGGTCGTCTCTAATATGAGTAAAAGAAGTCAAATCAGACACATTTGTAGAAAGAACTGGTAACCTTGCAAAGTTATTTTTTCCAGAAGCAAAAAATAAATAGATAACAATTGGAAATATAAACAAAATACCAAGTACAATATACTTTTGAATTTCCTTTTTCATATGAAAGAAAACTTAATTAAAAGTTCCAGCTTACAAACCCTTCTTGCATTACATCAAATATATAATTTCCTTCATGTAATATTATGAAAATCAAATATGGAATTAATATAATTAAGGGAAGAACTATCGCATTTTGCAACCCAGATTTTTCATCTCTAATATGCATGAAATCCCATGCTATGTAATAAGCTTTTACTAATGTAAGAACGATGAAAATCCAATTTAATAATTTAACCCTAATAAAAGGAATCATCAAGATTTGAGGTTTAACAATCCCCAATATAACCTCAATAGTAGTAACAATCGACAAAAAAATAAGTACCCCCCATATTTTTTGTTGATTTGACCTAAACTTTAATAGACCTCTAAAAATTGCTAATTTATGTGTGTTTTCTGCCATATCTTTTTAAAAATTAAACCAAGTAGAAAAATGTAAATACAAAAACCCAAACCAAGTCTACAAAATGCCAATAAAGACCAACTTTTTCAACCATCTCATAATGCCCTCTTTTTTCATATGTACCCATCAATACATTAAAGAAGATGATTATGTTAATTACTACTCCTGAAAAAACATGAAATCCGTGAAAACCAGTGATAAAAAAGAAAAAATCAGCAAATAGACGATTTCCGTATTCATTATGTATCAGATTAGCACCTTGAACAATTCCTGTAGCACTTTCAATTTTTGCTAAGGATTCATCACGAGTTAAAATAGTTTTGGTTCCTAAGGAATTAATTTTTTCAGTTCTAATTAATAAATTTTTATTTTTTTCAAAACCATCCTTTACTTCTGATAAAGTTATTTCAGAAAGAGTAGGTTCAGATCTAAACCATAATCCGTTGCTGTTTTTATGAGTTGTTCGCTCCGTAGAAAGTTCAGAAGCAAAATCTTCTAGTGAAACTCTTTTATCATCTGTATTTATAAATTGTAAAATTTGTCCACCTTTTGTCTCTAATGCGCCATATTCACCTTTAATAAAGTTCTTCCATTCCCAAGCCTGTGACCCTACGAAAATAGCCCCTCCTATAATAGTTAGTAACATATAAAAAGCAACTTTAGACTGTTTCATGTGGTGGCCGGCATCAACAGCTAAAACCATAGTGACAGATGAAAAGATCAAAATAAAGGTCATTAATGCTACATAATACATTGGCGCGTCAACACCATGGAGAAATGGAAAATGATTAAAAACCTCATCAGCGATTGGCCACGAGTCAATATTTTTAAAACGTGAAAAAGAATATGCAACTAGAAATCCTGAGAAAGTTAATGCGTCAGAAACTATAAAAAACCACATCATCATTTTTCCATAAGTAACTTTAAAAGGTTGCTTTGCTCCTCCCCAAAGAGATTCATCTTCAGAATATTCTTTAGTTGTTAAATCCATAAAAAAGTTTATAATTTATTTTTAGCAAATTTATTAATTCTATTTATACAAAACCACAAATAAATACAAATAACACCAAAGAAAATCTAGAAAATGCCAAAAAGTAACTCCAAGTTCAATCCCAAGTTTATTTGATTTAGAATATTTACCATTTATTAGGTTAAATAAGACAAAAAATAAGACTATTATCCCAAAAAATAAATGAATCATGTGCAACATTACCAATACATACAAAAAAGATGTTGTAATTGAGCTTTCAGCTCCAGTAAAATAATATCCGAGATTTATTATTTCACCAAAACCTTTAAACTGGTAATAGATGAAGGTAAATGCTAACAATATTGTTAGACTTGTAAATATTATTGATTTTTTATTAACCCCAATTGAGTTAAAATATTTAGCAACAGCAAATGTAACGCTACTTAACAATATAAGGATTGTACTAACACTAAAAGCTATTGGTATTTCAAAAGAAGAAAGCCAATCTGATCTTGATGCGCTAACGACATAGGCGCTTGTCAAGCCTGCAAAAGTCATGGTCATACTTATCATTCCAATAAGAAGCATCATTTTTTTTGCTTTGATATTTTTATATTGTGATGTCATTTTCTAAAATTTATCTAAAACGTAAATAATTTGAATTGATGTTAAATAAAAGATACTTGAATACATTAAATCCTTTGCTGCCTTATTAGTTCTTTGTCTCATTAGTCTAAATGCGAAAAATAACATAATTAAACCACAAACAAAAACCAATATACCTCCATAAAAAGTGAGGTTTAACTTACCTGTATATTGTGTCATAGGAATTAACGAAATAAAAACTGTCCATATTGAATAAAATACAATTTGAAATGCACTATTATTATCAGTCTCTCCTGTTGGTAGCATTTTGAATCCTGCTTTTTTATAATCATCATCAAACAACCAAGCAAGAGCCCAGAAATGCGGAAATTGCCAAAAAAATTGAAATAAAAATAAAATTCCTGCTTCAATTCCAAAATTATTTGTGTAAGCAACCCAACCTAACATATAAGGAATCGCTCCAGGTATGGCACCCACAAAAACTGATAAAGGAGTTCTAATTTTAAGTGGTGTATAAGCAAATACATAAAGAACAATAGAAATAGCTCCAACTAATGCGGTCTTAATATTAATCATATAAAGAGCAGTGACACCCAGAAGGGACAAAATTAATCCTATATATAAAACTTGAGAAGAACTCATCCTTTGTGAAGGTAAGGGCCTAGAAAATGTTCTTTTCATAAGAAAATCTTTATCTTTTTCAATCATTTGATTGAATGCATTTGAAGCACCAACCATTGAAAGTCCACCAAAAAAAAGTAATAGAACATATTTTATACTTATTTCATCTGCTGCTAAAAAATACCCAGCTAAAGATGAAAAAACAACACTTAAAGCAAGTCTAATTTTTGTTAATTGAAAAAAATCATTGAGGGTAAATTTCAATCTAAAATTTCTATAGTTATTACTTCAGATACTTAGTATGGTGTAAAGATAATTCATGTATATTTAAGTACCTATTTTTAAAACTTTTAAATTAAAATCCCAGCATATACCGGGATTTTAATTAATTTAATTTAAAAGTTATTGGTATTGAGAAAGGTACTCTTACTGGTCTTCCTCTTTGTCTTCCTGGAGTCATTCTAGGGAGCTTATTTATTATACGAGCTGCCTCTTTTTCAAGGTTTTTATCAGGTCCTCTCATACGTACATTTCCAATTGTACCGTCTTTATTAATAATAAAACTTACATAAACCCTGCCTTGAATTCCCATTTCCTGGGCAATATCTGGATATCTAAAATTCTTTCTAATGTGTTTATTAATTTGTTGCTGAAAACAATTTCTTCTTTCAGATTTCTTAACACCCTCACATCCAGGATATATTGGAACATCCTCGATCACAGCAAAAGGGACATCTACATCATCATATTCTTCTTCAATCTCCACTTCTTCAATTTCAACAATTTCTTCTTGATCTGTTTCGGTAGATTCAATTACAGTCTCTTCAACTTCTTCTTCGTCTTCAACAACTTCTATAATTTCAGGTGCTGGAGGTGGAGGTGGAGGTGGAGGTGGAACTTTTATTTGTTCGGTAATTGGTACATCTTCGTCATCATCATCATCAATATTTAAAGCTTCATATCCATACACTGTGGCATAAGTTTTCCACTCAATAGCTCTCCATGTGAAAAATAATATAACAGTTAAACCTATAACAAAATATAGGGAACTATTTTTGGAGTGATCAGCATTCGGATTTTTTTTTGGTTGCATACTATGGCATTTAAAGATGCTAATCTAAAGAAAAATGTAAAAAAAACCTCAATAAATTTGTCAATGTTCAAACAAAAAATGAATTAAAGTTAATTTATTCCCCTTTAATCAATTCCTCATAGCCCTTAGAATCGAGCAATGAGGATATTTCATCAGGATTTGATAATTTAATTTTAATCATCCACCCTGCTCCATAAGGATCATCATTAACAAGCTCAGGTGTGGACTCAAGCTCCTGATTAAAAGACTCAATTATTCCTGAAACCGGCATAAAAAGATCAGAAACAGTCTTAACTGCTTCAACAGTACCAAAAACGGCTTCATTATCTAAGGTTTCCCCTAAAGTGTCAACTTCTACATACACAATGTCTCCTAATTCTCCTTGAGCAAAATCAGTAATACCAACAGTCGCCATGTCTCCTTCTAAAAGAATCCACTCATGATCTTTTGTAAACATTAAATTATTTGGAATATTCATTAATTAGATTTTAAACAAATGTAATATTTTACAATTATTTTTTAAATTTTAATTTCCAAAATTATATCTGATGGTAATTCCTGACCGAATAGTTGTTTGTGGAAAAGCTGTAGATATTGCAAATTCAGAAAAGTTATGATCATAAAATAAAAGAGCTGTAAAGTTTTGAGAAATAGAATAGTCAGAACTAAATTTTATAGATAGTTGAGTCTGACCTGCGGTAACTTGATTATTATCATATTCCAAATTTCTGAGAATTGTTTGATTTTTTCTGTAAGAAATATCAGCTTTAATATTAAGATCACCTTGTAACCTTGAGCGTCTCCCTCCTATTCGTGTATTCATTTTTAGGTTCTTAAACCTGTAACCAAAGCCAAATATATATTCGTTTCCAAAGGATTCTGTTAAAAGACTATTATCTAAACTTAGGGATAAGGCTCTGTCTTTTTTTAATTCAGCAAGTAGCTTAAAAGAATTTTTTAATTCAATATCTAGTCTAATTAATGGATTAAATTGCTCTACTAAGTTAATATTTGAAAAAATAGTTTTGTTTAAATAATTTCCTGCACCATCTGTCTTGCTTAAATTATTTGGATCAAAATTGAGATTTGCCTGATAATTGTTTATTGTATAGCTCGCTCTATAGCCATGAGAAATTGTAAATCTTTGAAAAGTTTTTTTAAATGATTTCAAATTATTAAAACCTGTAAATTTCATATTCCAATTTGGCAAAGAAGCTCTATTCAAAGGGTCTATTTTAATTTCATCAGGAGATATTCCAGAATATGCAGAAACAAATGCACCAATTAAAACTGACTGACTATTTTTTCCATATCCAATTGGAAATCCTTCGTTATCAATTTTTTGATTGAATTGTTGAGATTCAGCAGCTAATCTATTCGCAATTTTAATTCTATTGTTTCGAAATGTTTCAAAAATAGGATTAAATGTCCCTTTCGATGATTTAAATGCTGTTTTCAAAAGAATTGTTGATGTTGCAAAATTTCCATAAAAATTTGGATTAAGAGAAATATACTCAAGAGCCTTAACTTTATAATTTTCAGATCTATTTTCTGAAAAACTATTTTCCATATTAAAATCAACAACTAAATCTTTAAATGGTGACCATTGTGCAGTAATATTTAAATTATTATTGTGAACCTGAGTAAATGATTGATTAAAATTAGGGAAAGATGTCAACCATCCATTACGAGCAACTTCATATCTAATATCTGCTTGATCTCCAAAAGTAAAACCAGCCGATGGCTGAATAGTACCCATAAAACCAGTTGAAGGTATGTACCCTGGAAGAACCATTCCGTTATTTTCAGAGTAATTAAGCTGTATTCGTTTCAAAGTATTTAATATATCCACAAATGTTTTTATATTTTTTTTAGCTTTTTTACTTAAAGCTTTTTGCTTCTTTTCTTTTGAACCTTTGGCTTTATCAGGTAGGGTATTAAATTTATTTTGATTTGTCAACTTTAAAAGTGAATACAGTTTTTGAAATGATATCGCTGCTGACAATGTTTTCGTGTTGGCGTTTTGAATAGTATTTACTTCTCCCAAAACATCTCCGTTTTCTGATATAACATTTGTTAATGCCTGAGAGCCTCTCTGCCAATTAAAATCTCCCGTATAATTATAGTTACCGTCTAAAAAGCTCAAAAACGGAATAAACCTAAATGGTAATTTATAATTTACTGAAAATGATTGTGAATGATTATTGGTTTCTCCTAGACTCCATAAGTTATCGTAAATTGGATTTAATTTGCTTGTGTTTAATGAATTTTCTGCGTTTCTAATGATTCTATTATTAGTTGCAGAAAAACTTAGTCTTAATGATCTGGTCAAATTATGATTAATTTTATAATTCCAATCAAATAAGAAGTTTCTTTGTTGAAGATCTGGAAGAGATAATTGCTTTGATGAATCTATATTTTCACTAAAAACCTCTCTAAATCTTTGGGTTCTAAAACTTCTATTTATTCTTGATGAAATTGCAATATTATTTGGTAAAGGGTTAAGATTTAACTCTTTTAACCACTGCCAGTATTTTTTTTGACTAAAAAATTTAACTTTAGAAAGGGGTTGAATTTCATATTTATTAAAAGAGTACCCATAATTAGTCGAAAGAAATAAATCTGCATTTTTTTGATTTTCAATTTCATAATCATGATGTATAACTTCATTGTAGGCATAAGAGAAATCAAAATTCTCTGGGCTATATATTCTCGATTTTTTTTCGCCAGAACCTAATTTTCTAACACCAATAAAGCTTATACTTTTTCTTTTGGTGTAATCGATTGCCTGATTTCTTATTGAATCTTTCTGAGACTTTCTTATTGATGTATCTAACCTATCTTTCAATAAAATATCTTGATAAAAAGGATCATACTCAGGAGTAATTATTGTTTCTCCAAGACCAAAATTAATTGGTAATTGAATTCCCCATCTTTTTGGAAATAGCTTTCCCATATTAAATTCAGAAAGCAAATCATATTGTGTAACTGCTTCTCTATTGCTTTGGTTTGGTGACTGATCTATTGTTCCAAATCCTGAAGTAGAAAAACGACCTGTTGCTGAAATAGAGGCTATGTCAGCAAGATTTGCATCCACTGATCCAATTGCTGCCCACCCTCCTTTAGAGTCAATTCCAGCTATTCTAAGTTCATTAAACCAAACTTCACCACATAAAGATTGACCAAGATTAGTAGTTGGATTTTTTAGACCAATCATTAGGCTTCTGATGGTACCCAATGAAGGGTTTCCTTTTATTGCAAATTTATATTTTTTTGATCCAGGCAAATTACTTATAGGACTAAATTCATCAATTAGATTTAAATCCTCATCAAAATATGAAATATTTTTAATGTCTTTGTTTTGGAGAGCTTTTGCCTTTAATTTTGCTATCATATCAAGAGAAACCTCTATCGAGTTTTGGTCAGGTATCCAAACAATCTCAGAACTTAATTTATTTGAAATATTTGATTCATATTCAGTAGGCTTTAAAGGTATTTCAATCTGATAAAAATTATCTTTATAATCACTTCCAATTCTAATAAATGCAACTAATCTATCATCAAAAGCTTCAGCAGATCCTTCTCCTGGTAAAGGAGTTTTTCCTGGAATTGATTCTGCATGAAGAAACATTCTGATTTTCTTATATTGTCTCATGTCAATTTCAACATTTTTAAAAATTCCTCGAGAATCCATTGGTTCTAAATCACAAACTCTGAATGATAGAGATTGCTCATTTTGCCTTACAATTGTGTTATTGTTATTTATTTGTTCACGACGAATTGTTGGAGGAAGAACATAATTTATTGGTATTCTATTTTCATTTTCTAAAATATTAACTGTTGTTATATCAACAGTTGTATTTTTATTATCCACTAAGTTTTCATTGAGACTTCTGTTATATCTTCTCCAATCTCCTCTTACTAAATCCAAGGTTCCAAAGCGAAAGACAGTTGTTTGATTAAACCCTTTTAAAGCAATTCTCATAAACCTAATTGATCTTAAGTCTTCAATATTATTAATTGATTCAAAATAATTTGAGTAGTTAGGCGACTCATAATACTCCTTTTTGACTGGAACTTTAAACTGTATCCATCGTGTTGAAATTTTATCACCATTAGGAAGATCAACATTTACATTTTCTCTAACATCGGAAATGAAAGGATGATTTCCAACTGTCATGGATTTTGAAATAGGTATTCTATACTCAAAATAACTGTCAATTGTATTCATACTCTGATCTTCATTAATATCTTCACTATCAGGTTGAGTAGTGCTACCTCTGTCTAAATTCGAAAATTCAATTGGGGAGTTTCCCTGAGTTCCATTATAATTTTTATATCTATTCAAAATATCCCCTTCTGCTGATATAAAATATTTATAATTATCTCCAGCTGGATCTTCATCAGGACCATTATTATAAATATTTTTTTCCTCTAAATCGTTTAAACCATCTAGACCTAGATCTTGAAGATTTCTATCCTCTCCATTTGTATTAAATGCATACAATAGTGATTGAGTGGATGGAACTTTTCCCCATGAAGTAGTTTGTACTAAATTTTGCTCATCTGATCCGGGAAGACCATTCTCATATTGCTTTCTTCCATCTTTTAAAATATCTTCAGAAATATTTCCTAAATGAAAAATGAGTTCTCCTAATTCATCTTGATTATCTGTCATTTCTGAAAATGTATCAAGTAACCAAAACTGAATAAACTCAACATTAGATTGTTCAAAATTTGTAGAATTAATAGGTCTCATAATAGCTCCCCAATTATCTGATAAATTTGCTTTAAAAAGTTCATCATTTGAATTATTGTATGGTCCTTTTTCTTGAGGATAAAATGCTAAATCAAAGGTTTGTTGAATTGTAGTAGAACCTTGAACTAAATCTTGCTCTGGAAAGATCTCATTTATAAATATTCTTCTTGTAGAGTTTATCGAAATATCATTGTTATTGATTCCTCCAGGACGACTATTCGTATAGAAAATTGGATCAATTGAGTACCAAGCTAATTTTGCCCTAGCATAGCCAGAAGTAATGTCATCATTTATCAAACCAGAACCTTTAAAGTTTTTAAATGGAATACTTCCTAATTTCCATGAGGTAAACCCTTTAATGTCAATATTAGTTTGAGCTCCTTCAAAATCATCTATGTAAACATTTGCTTCACCATCTAGATTTGTATTTCTTGGATTTCCTGAAATCAATGATGCTACTTCTCCACGAAAAGATAATGTTGAAGGAATATCTGTTTGCAATGAGGGGATTTTATTTATAAGTCTTGATAAAAAGGGTAATTCGGTAGAAAAACTTGTATTAAAACCAATCATTGTGTTATTTACTGGTTCTGTTCCATAATTAGCTTTTTGAGTTAATGGTGTCTCGTTTAAATTTAAAAGTGTTGCACCTAAAACAACTTTTTCATTGATTTGATGTTCCAAATTAAAACCTCCAAATCTTTTATTTTGTTGGTTGAAAAAAGAGTTATTTTCCACCGAAATTGAAATAGGAATATTTGAGGCCTTCAAACCAGGATCAAGAATTCTTACTCTTCCTATATCGTAATTAACCGTATAATCAAGTCCCTCTGATAATAATCTTCCACCCGCACTTACTTGAACTGAACCTCTAGGAATATTAAATGCTCCTACCGATATACCATCACCACCAGTTGATGAATACCTCCCTTTTAATTGAAATTTATTTTTTTCAGAAACTTCAAATGCTGCAGCTTTGGTAAGTGAGTACATTTCTTTAAAAACATATTGCTTTTGATTATTGTTAAATGTTGTTTCTTGATTATAATTTTCAATTCCATTTTCACTTTTTAAAATATCAAAAAGATAGGATCCAAAAGGCTCTACATTTGGAAATATTATTCTACCAGATTTTGGATCAATTGTTATTCCCGGAACATAATCAAAAAACCCATCTCCTTTATCAACTGGATCTAGATATAAATTTAGCTTATCAAGGCCAAAAGTCTTAAGTAGTACCTGATTTTCAAGATTTTTCGGCCAGCTATCTTGGTCAATTGGGCTAATATAGTTAATAGGTGAAGGATCTGTATATAAAATATTTAACCTAAAGTCTTCTTTTGAAAGATCGAAAGCTCCAGTATTGTATATATTTTTCATCATCAAGTTCCATACAGGTTGTTTTACGTCAGTTAAATTACTTTTTAAAAGTTTTGTCACTAAACTATTATTATTTAATTGTTCATCATTGTTAGAAACAGTTGTTCCTGGAACACTCCCGTTTGCAAACTCCCCAACTTGATATACCTTTCCATTGTATGTGTATTGAAAGGAAACAGCCAATACTTCATCATTACTTAGTCTTTGGTTGAGTGAAATATACCCCAATGTTGAGTTTAAACTATATTCATTTTCATTGAGTTTTCTTGCACTTTCAAGAACAGCATAATCTATACCCTCTTTAAAATTCTGATTATGAGTTCCAAACCCTGATTGAACAGAAGAAATATCACGAATATCTTGTGTTAAAATTCCACCATCATTTATTAATAGTGGGCTTAAGTTATTAGCTCCATTATCTGGAAAAAAACCAACACTTGATTCTATAAAAAAATTTGGGATTTCATTACCTAATCTTGTATTCTCAATTTTTTTTTCGCCAAGATCCTGAAGTGCTATTACGTTACGAATATTTTGGGTTTGAGAACCTCTGTTTGTTACCCATATTTCTAATCTGTTAATTTGAATATTCGAATTAATATATGGATAAGTCTTTAATGCTAAATCATATTGATCTCTAAAAAATTGACTTAGAAAATAATGCCTGTCTTCTTCATAATCTAGTGCAAAAATTTCAAATTTTTGAATTGTTCCTCCACCTTGGGTAACTATCTGCTTTGACTGTGATCGTTGTTCAGAAAAAACTGCTGTGACTTTAGTTTTTCCAAATTTCAAATCAGTTCTAACCCCAAATAAACTTTGAGCTCCCTGAATTAGGTTGCTATTTAAAGGCATACTTATGTTTCCAATATCAATATTTTGTAATATACCGTCCTCTGTTACTTTTCCATCTAAATATTCGGCAACATCATTTCCTAACATTGATGGATTATCAAGATATGCAGATCCTTTATTTCTAAGATCTTTAATTTTATTTTTAGCGTCTTTGAGTTGTTCTTGAGTATTTTGAAATTTTTCCTCAAGATCAAAAATCTTTTCACCAAAGGAGTCTGAAGAACCAGGATTAATATTTTCATAAAACTCAAATGCTTCTCTTACTTTTGGTGGATTAAATTGAACTTTAATTAAGTTTTGAAAATCAAATGTTGATTCTGTATCATAATTTGCAGTTAATTGAAGTCTATTTCCTATTTTTCCAACCAGACTTAATGTGATTCTTTGATCAAAATCAAAACTAAAACTACTCCTATTTCTGGGGGAGGCAGCAGGATTATCATTTTTTTGATACCTAATACCAAGGTCGATTCCAATTGAACCTTGAGGATCGATATCAATTATATCACTCCCAAATACACTTTGAAAATATTTATTGTTTATATAGAGTTGTGGTAGTAAGTTTTTTTGAGCATCTTCTAATCCGGATGCAATCCCATTTAAGGTTTGTGTTTTTTGTTTAAAATAAATTTTCAAATCTTGTTCCAAAATCCATTTTTCATATTCCTTAGGACTAAGCACTAATGGATAGTTAATCGGGTACCCTCCAATTGATTTTGATAGATAGTACATATCAGTCATTGGGTCATAATCATAAATATTATCAATAATTGAAGATTCCGGAATTGAAATTTTGATTTTGTTAATCGAATCTTTATTTACCTCATTTTGAGAATAAGAAAAATTACCTATTAACAAAAAAATAAATAGGAAATAAAGTTGAAAATAAATAAAATTTTGACAGTTAATCAAAGATGCTTTAAAGTTTATTCAAAGCTAGCTTTATAAGTGTTTCTATTGAACTTTCGGGGTCGCTTTGAATTAGGTTATCAATTACTTTTTCAGAAACTCTTCGACTATATCCAAGAACCTCTAAAGCAGATAACGTTTCTTCTTTAGTTGTATTGTTTAATTTTGTATGAATTTGCTCAATTCCATATAAATTCTTGATCTTATCCTTAAGTTCAATAATTAGCCTTTGAGCAGTTTTTAGTCCAATTCCCTTTACACTTTTGATTCTATTTAAATCCTCACTTACAATTGCATTTTGAACTTGCTCAGGAGTTAGTGAAGAAAGCATTGTTCTTGCAATACTACTTCCTATCCCAGAGACGCTAATTAATAACCTAAAAATTGAGCGTTCTAACTCTGTGATAAAACCATATAAAATATGAGCATCTTCTTTAATTTGAAGATGTGTATATATTTTGATACTGTCCTGGTTTTTTAATTGTCCAAATGTATGAAGGGAGATATTTACTTGATAACCAACTCCATGACAATCAATTACTAGGTGAGTTGGGTATTTTTCTACAAGAAGACCTTTAAGCTGGGTTATCATTATTAATTTGTTTTTTGTTGAGCATCCACAACAGCTAAAGCTGCCATATTAACAATTTCTTGGACAGAGGCCCCCAGCTGAAGTATGTGGACGGGTGCGTTTAGTCCCATCAAAATCGGACCAATTGAAAGTGTCCCATCTAATTCTTTCATCAATTTATATGTAATATTAGCAGAGTCAAGATTAGGAAAAATTAATGTGTTCACATTTTTTTTTGATAATTGGGAAAATGGAAAACTGGTTTTTAACATCTTTTTATTTAAAGCAAAGTCAGATTGAATGGGTCCGTCAACTTCAATGTCTGGGTAGTATCTGTGTAAAAACTTAACCGCATCAGTTATTTTAGTTGCTTCTGGAAAATCTGAAGAACCATAGTTTGAATATGATAGCATAGCTAATACTGGATGAAGACCAAAAATCTTGACAGTTCTTGCAGTCATCTGTGCTATTTTGGCTAATTCTTTTGCTGAAGGATTTATATTTATTGATGTATCTGATAAAAAAATTGGGCCTCTTTTTGTTAACATTAGGTTTGTTGCTGCAACTCTACTTACTCCTTTAGCAGGGCCTATTGACTCAAGTATTGGTTTAATGACTGCAGGATAGTTTCTAGAGTATCCTGATAACATTGCATCTGCATCTCCACTTTTAACCATCAATGCTCCAAAATAATTTCTTTCTCTGAGTGTTCGTTGAGAATCATATAAGGTTTTTCCATTTCTTTTCTGATCATTCCAAAAAATTTCAGCATATTTTTTTCTTGACTCATCTTGAAGCTTAGACTTTGGATCAATAATCAACACATCGGCTTCAAAGTCAATTGTAGTCATTAAGTCTTTTATTATGGGCTCATGTCCTAAAAGGATTGGTATTGCAATACCTTCATCATATACAATTTGAGCTGCCTTCAAAACATCTAGATGATCAGCTTCTGCAAAAATTAATTTTTTGGGATTTCTTTTGGCTGTATTATGAATTAAACGAACTAATTTTTGATCATTATCAAGTCTTAAAGCTAATTTCTCCTTGTAATTTGACCAATTAACAATTGATTCTTTTGCTACTCCTGATTCCATAGCAGCTTTTGCAACAGCAGGAGGGATTTCAGTTATTAATCTTGGGTCAAATGGTTTTGGAATTATATAATCTCTACCAAATGTCAATCGAGTTTGATCATAAGCAATGTTTACTTGCTCAGGCACTGGTTGTTTTGCTAAATCAGCTAATGCTTTAACTGCTGCCATTTTCATCTCCTCATTTATTTTTGTTGCACGAACATCAAGAGCTCCTCTAAAAATAAAAGGAAAACCTAAAACATTATTGACTTGATTAGGATTATCAGATCGTCCTGTAGCCATTATTATATCGTCTCGAACAGAACAAGCTTTTTTATATTTTATTTCAGGATCTGGGTTTGCCATTGCAAACACAATAGGATCAGAATTCATAGATTTTAACATCTGTTCATTAACAATATCCCCCTGAGACAAACCAATAAAAACATCAGCTCCAGCCATGGCTTCCTCAAGAGTGTTTATTTCAAGTTTTGTTGAGAACTCTGCCTTTTCTTTACTTAAATTTTTTCTATCATTTCGAATGACCCCTTTACTGTCAATCATTACAATGTTTATTCTTTTAGCTCCAAAAGATTGGTATAATCTGGTACAAGATATTGCAGCAGCCCCAGCTCCAGAAATTACAATCCTAACATCTTTAATATTTTTATTTGCTAGCTCTAATGCATTAATCAATGCGGCACATGAAATAATTGCAGTCCCATGTTGATCATCATGCATGACAGGTATATCCAGCTCTTCTTTTAAACGTTTTTCTATTTCAAAAGCTTCAGGAGCTTTTATATCCTCAAGATTAATACCTCCAAAAGTTGGGGAGATTGCCTTAACCGTTGATATAAATTTTTCAGGATCGCTAGCATCAATTTCAATATCAAAAACATCAATGTCTGCAAAAATCTTAAATAAAAGGCCTTTCCCTTCCATTACGGGTTTTGAAGCTTCTGGACCTATATCTCCCAATCCTAGAACTGCTGTTCCATTAGAAATTACAGCAACTAAATTTCCTTTATTTGTGTATTTATAAACATTTTCTAATTCTTTAGCTATCTCATTACAAGGTTCTGCAACGCCAGGTGAGTATGCTAATGCTAAATCTCTTTGAGTATTGTACGGCTTTGTTGGAACAATCTCAATTTTTCCAGGCTTTGGCTTTGCATGATAGTGTAATGCAGATTTTCGATCCTTTTGATTCATATTGATTCTTTAAACAAATGTAGTATAAAAGCTTAAAACGCTTATTTTAATAAAATTTATTATGTTTTCGTTTCATTTAGTCTAATTGCTAAAATAGATGAAATCAAAAAAAATACACCCGCAAATAGAATTGCATTTATTGAATTATTTCCAAGAAAATATTTATAAATAACTCCAAATGTTAATGTTTGGATAAACATGGGGATTACAATCATCATATTTAGAATACCCATATACACCCCTCTTCTTTCTTGTGGAACAGATTTTGAAACCATTGTGTAAGGAATTCCCATCATTGATGCCCAACCAATTCCAAATAAAATCATTGGTAATAACACAAGAAATGGATCATAGATATAAGGAATTAAAAATAAAGCAATTGCAGTTCCAAAAAGACTTATGGAATATATTTTTTTACTCCCATACCTGAGTGTTAAAGGAACCATAATCAAAGCTACAAGCATTGTTATGATGTTATAGGTTGTACTCATCTTAGCTGCTTGTGAAGCTGCTTCAGAAGTTGAATAATTCATTGTAAGTTTAAATAAAGGAGTGATAAATTGCCAATAAATAAAAAGAGCGTACCATTGAAATAAATATACTGCACCAATTTTCCACATAATAATTGGCATCTCTTTAATTGAATTGATTATTTCATAAAATGGATTTTTTAAACGCGTAATAATATTCAATTGTTTAATTTGATCAATCTCCTTAAGTTGATCTTTTGATGGGGGCAGCTCTGGTGTTGTTATGACAGACCATAATATTGTTACTATGGATAAAAAACCTCCTATAAAAAATGAATAATATAACCACTCGGGAATAGATCCTGAGTTTTCAACAGAATCTTTACCGAACAAGTCTTGAAAAATAATTATAGAAAAATTTGCTAATAAAATTCCTGCTCCAACAAATAGACTTTGCATTTGATAACCTAAGCTTAATTGTTTTTCTGGTAATTTATCTCCTACAAAAGCTCTGTATGGTTCCATTGCAACATTATTACCGACATCTAAAATCCATAATAAACCAACAGCAAACCAAAGAAATGGGCTAGTAGGAAACACAAACAAACATATACTACCAATAATTGCGCCTATTAAAAAATAAGGCTTACGTCTTCCCCATTTATAAGACCATGTTTTATCCGACATTGCTCCAACTATTGGCTGAACGATCAAACCGGTAACAGGTCCAGCAATATTCAATATTGGCAGCATGTCTTCTGAGGCTCCTAAATATAAAAATATTGGATTGATTGCCGATTGTTGTAGACCAAAACTATACTGGATTCCTAAGAAACCAATATTCATATTAAAAATTTGCCAAAAAGATAGTTGTGGTTTTATGATTTATAATATTTTTTAAAGATAATTTCTAAGTTAATTAAAGGTAATGCTTTACTATGATAATTTAACTCTCATTTTTAATTTATCAAGATTTATAAATAATTCCGCTACATGATTATTATTAACCCAACGAACATTAAAAATATTGGAGCTTGATGGTATTAAGTTAAACTCTCCTTCAAAAGCCTTGTGAGAATTTCTGTCTTTCATAAGTTTAATTAAATTTTTTATAAAAGGCTTTTTTAAACATTTTTTAATTTCACTTTTTGAATAATAGTGACGATTAATGTCTCTTCCAACGTTAGTACTTTTTAATAAACTCATATCGTTTGTTCCCGCTAAAAATCCAACATAGTATATTTGGGGTATTCCTGGAATAAAAAACTGAATCGCTCTCGCGATCAAATATGCTGTTTCGTCTCTGGCAAGCGCATCAAAGTATGTACAATTTATTTGATATAAATCTAAATTTTGTGCAGAATCACCTGTTGCTTTAATACTTTGATTATTTGTGTTTTTATGAATTTTATTAATTATTTTAAGAAGTTTTTGATCATCAATTAAACCTGGCATATCTTGTTCAGAACTAACATCCATAATTCCAATCCCATCATGAGTGTCTAAAACAGTAAAAATATTTCTTGGAGATATTTGAAGCCAATTTTTTAAGTTTTCAGAATTCTTATTAAAAATGGTATCTAAAACTAAAACAGGTAAAGCAAAATCGTATATATAATCTACTTTCTTTGCAATTTTTATTTGTGTTTTGTAATGCGAATGAACTTCAACTAAAACTTTTATTGATTTCTTTTTTGCCTTCTCTGTTAACTGTTCAATAAAATCATAAGTTTCATTAATCATAAAACAATTAGTTTTTCTTTTTTTAATACTATAACCTACAGCATCTAAACGAATTATTTTTATTCCATATTGGTGAAAAATATCGATAATTTTTTCTAAATATCTAATTCCAGGTTTTGAGTTAACATTTATATCAATTTGATTACTTGTAAAAGTGGTCCATATTTTTTTTTGAGTACCATCTTTAAAATTAAATCTTGTGAAAGGGTTTCCAGGTCGAGGTCTATATATTATTGATAATTCTTTTTTTGAGGCTCCTTTAGGAAAAACAGAATCGTAAGTTAAAAACAAATCTGAGTATTTTGACTTTTTACCTTTTTCAATAAAGTTTTTAAATTCATATGATTTTGCAGATATATGGTTTACAATTAAATCTGCCATAATATCAATGTCTTTACTTAATAGATTTATATCCTTCCAATCCCCTAGTCTGGAATCAATTTCTTTGTGATTAATAGGGTCAAAGCCATTATCCTCACCATCATAGGGGTAAAAAAAAGGTAAAATATGAACTCCACCAAATAATCCTTTTAAATCTGTATTAATAAGATCACGAAACTCATTAATGTTTTTGCATCCGATACGATTAATGTAGGTGATAAGTTGTATTTTATTTTTCACATACTAGAGTTCTATGAATTACAATTTTGTTTGAATATTATTAATGATATATTTACCAACTTTTCTGCCCTGGCTAACACCCTCTTCAATGGCCATCATATAGTGTATTCCCCCATATAATCTTGAGATCGCTGCCTCTTCAGAGGCATGAATAAAAGATTTATAACTTCTTTCACCAAGTCCATATTTCAACTCGGTTGTGTCAACAAAATCAAAATTTTCTCCAAATAAGTCAGTAAGTGTAACAGCTGCTGCTCTTGAAATTACTGAATGTCCACTAGTGTATTCAGGAAACGGAGGTGTTTGTAAGATTGGAAGCCATTCCTCATCATAATATTTATTAATTAAAGTTTCAGGTCGAACGATTAAAGTTTTCCATTTTTCATCCCAACAGGAAATAAATGCATCAAAAAGAGAAATCGAAACATTTGCATAGGCATTGACTGTCTCAGAAAAATCACTTTTTGCTTTTCGAGTTGCCACTGAAGTGATTCCAATCCAATGACCTCCTGGAGTTATTTTTTTTGTAGCAAACATTGCATGTCCTCTGTGATGAGTAACATATGGGTTGCAATCCCAGAATTTAGCCATATCTAATTGTTCGTCAGTAAGGTTTTCTCCAATTTCATAAACTTGTTGTAATTGAATCTGAAAGAGACTGCCTTTAGTTAAGTCAAATTTAATTGGAGGTTTAGCAGGAAACATATCTGCAGATTTAATTACAAGTGTCCTAATTTTATTCCAATGGGGCTCAATTCCATCCATGTAATCTGGTGGTGTTGGTTTCCAAAATTTTTCAGGTGATTGTATAGTGTACTTTGGAAATGTTCTAGTTTGATCATAATTATCATTTTTAGCCCATTTTAAAATATGAACTGCAACACTTTCACCAAATTTTCTAGAGGAATTAATTACACTTCTTGGGGTCCCATATGATTTTATTTCTTTGTCAAAATCTTCTTCATACTTATCCATTTTATCTTCAGAAAAAATAAGCGCTCTTCCAACCTTATTAAAAGCATATAAAGCAGCTAAATTAAAATTAATCTTTTCGTCATTTGGTGATTCAACCTGACTTAATTCTTGAACCTGACCAGATAGACTTGCATATTTATTTTTATTTGAAAAACGCATAGTTTCATATGCAGCAATTGAAGGATATAAATAAACTCTTGATGCAACAGGTGGAGAAAAAATATCATACACGATAATATCTGTGAGATTTTGCATAGCCTCCTGAAAGAGTTCAGGGTTTTGAATCTTTTCAATGTAATCAGTGTTTGGAGTACATGAAATAATTAAAACAGAGACAATTATTAATTTAAATTTTATTTTTTTAATCATTTATTTTTTTTAAAATGTACATGTAATCATTGTTTGATATTAGCAGTAAGTTATTTTCATCTAATTTTTCAACTTTTCTTAAATTGAGATTAATAGGCAGTGGGAGAAACTCTTTATGAATGGCTTCATGATTAAAATTAATTATGCCCCCAGGGTTTGCGCTCTGAGATCCAAGTTCAGTTACAAATTCATCAGAATTACCCACATAAAACATTTCCTTAGTTTCTTCATTCCATAAAAAATCTTGAATACTGCTCCATTGAGCTTCAAATGGAAGAGAGGTTGGGTTAAAATATTCTCCTTTATTTATAAAAACTAATGATCTTAATTCGGTTATTTTTTTTACCTCAAGAATACTTTTTTCGTTTTTTCCTGTCAACTTTTCAATTGAATTAACTTTTGAAAAATCTTTGTATTTATTAAATCTCTTTTTAATCATTGGCATTTGTAAACCCAAGACATCTTTAGTATTAAAAGGTCGATAACTACCAAAAAAGTCATAAAAAATTATTGGATCTGATTGTTCATTACCGTCAAAATCATCAATATACAAATAAACAGGTGATTCAATTGAAGGCTGCCATTTAAAATTTTTTCCCGTATTTCCTGCTAAAATATCTAATTTTCCATCATTATTTATATCGGCTATCTCAACAGTGTTCCACAAGCCGTATAGCATTTCCGCTCCTTTTAAATACGATGCAATAAATTTTCCTTCTTGATTTTGGTCTATTACTATAACAGGCATCCAATCTCCAACAACTATTAACTCATATTCAGGATCCATATCAATATTTGCCCATTTTGCATCAGAAATCATTCCGAGTCTAGATTGAACTATAGGTTTAAAATTTCCATCACGTGTATTTTTTATGATAAAGCTATATGGACTAAGTCCATATCCTCCTGGAACTGATCTGCTTCCCACAAAAATATCGTCGTATCCATCATTATCAATATCATGAGATACAACTACACTTCCATTAGTTGAAGGTAAAGCAACAGGAAGCCTTGAAAAATTACCCTTACCGTCATTTATATATATCCTATCCATTAGAAGGTCCTCATTTTCTTTATAATCGTTTCCTCCACTTACAACATAGATATCTAGATCTCCATCATTATCAGCATCAAATGTTGTCGCAGAAACATCTTCATATTTTTGATCAATCCTAAGATCTTTATTTTCAACAAAATCGTAGCCTTTATCATTGGCAATTAGTATCTGTGAAGGACGGTATCTGGCACCCCCAATAAAAATATCATCCTTTTTATCACCATTAAAATCTGCTAAGATAAATGCTGGTCCTTCAGATGATAATAATTCTGGAATAAGTTTCTCTCTTTCATAATCATAATATTTATCTTCTTCGTGTTTAAAAGGCAACACAGAGAGAGAAAATTTATTTTTCTTATTATCTCTTTTCTTTTCAAATTCATTATCTTTTTTTAAAATCTTAATCCTGTAATTGGGAAAATCTTTTTCAATTTGGACTGTTCCGTCAACCCATTTTACTTTAATTGAGTCTACGTTACTTTTCCCTAGACCAAAATGTAATTTATGTGATGATGAGGATTGGAACCCTCTTGTTGTAACAGCTTCTTTTGTTTCAAGTTTTTTATCACTTTTATATATTGTAACTCTTGAACCTTTAATCGGCATTTTATCAATTAGCTCAACAACGAGGCTTTTATTTTCTAAAGGGGTTTTATTTTCAAGTATAGTCGCTTTAGAATTGATGTTATTTAGGATTAAATCTAAATCACCATCATTATCCAAATCTGAGTAAGTAGACCCATTTGAGTAGGAAGGGTCACCAATAAATGACTCATTAATTTCACCAAAATCAAGCATCCCTTTGTTTTTAAATAACATGTTAGGGATTTTTAACTCGGGCATTTGTTTAATCAATTTCTCTTTCATTTCATTTTGCTTTGTTTGAACAAAACTGCTGAAATTTGAATCACTCAAGTAATTAATATAATCTAAATCATTCGGTCTTTTTGCTATACCATTAGATACGAAAATGTCATTTTTCCCATCATTATCAAAATCTTCTAATAAAACAGACCAGCTCCAATCGGTAGCATATGTTTTGGTCAAAAGACCTAACTCTGAATAGTCACCATAAGGTCTCTTTAAATGAAAGTGGTTTCTCGAATACTGAGGCTCAAATCCATAATCACTTTTTATTTTTGTTAATTTATCAGCATCTTCCCCTCCTGATTTCAATGCGATTTTTGAATCAAAAGGCATCATGTCAGTAGTAAAAATATCTAGCTCTCCATCATTGTTCAGATCTGCAACGTCAACACCCATAGTAAATCGAGAACTGTGTTTAAAATATTTTTTGAAAGATTCGGTAAAGGTTTTATCTTGATTATTTATATATATATAATCATTTTCATGAAAATCATTACCTACATAAATATCTAGCCATCCATCATTATTAATATCTGTTGTGGTTAAAGCTAGTCCATATCCAAGAGGACTATTTAATATTCCTGATTTTTCAGTCACTTCAACAAATGATTTTTTACCTTCATTTAACAAGTTTTCATATAATCTATCTCCAGATAAAGAATCTGTTTCTTTTCTCTTTTTTATTGTTCCGTAACTTCTAACAGAGTGAACAGCATGATTCATTAAATACATATCTAAATCACCATCTCTATCATAATCTAAAAATGTTGACTGAGTAGAAAAACCAGAAAAATCAATTCCATAATCTACTGAGGACTCAGTAAAAGTCAAATCTCCATTATTAATATATAATAGATTATGTGTGCGTTGGTTTTTAAAAAGACCTTTCATTGGTAATTTACTAATATAGATATCAATAAATCCATCATTATTTATATCGTCCATTGAAACACCATTAGACCATGAGGGGTGCAAATCAAGATTTGCCTGCTCTGTTATATCTTCAAATTTTAAATTTCCCATATTTAAATACAATCTATCAACTCCTTGATTTGCTGTAAAAAAAATATCTTCAAGCCCATCATTATTTATATCCCCAACTGCAACGCCGCCACCATTATAGTAATAGAGGTAATCTATAATATTCAAATATGGTTTAAATGTTAATTGATTAATAAAATCTATACCACTTTTTTCACTCTCTAAACTTTCAAATAAAATTTGATGTTTCGACTCAGAATTAGAATTATTGCATTTTACAAAAGCCAAACAAAGAAATAATAATATAGTTTTTCTCATTGTTTATTTTTTAAATGTGAATCGACTCAATGTATCCCTATTTCTTCCCACCCATACCTGATTCTTATCAACAACCAATGATCTGATTTCTCCAGAAATATTAAACCCTTTACCATTTGGATGATACTTTAATCCCTGAGAAGTATTCTCAATAAATAAACCATAACTTGCGTCATAAATACCAACCTCAGGCTTTACATTAAATAAATTACCCCCCATCAGTATATCGAGATCTCCATCATTATCAATGTCAGAATGTGTTATAGAATAAACTGGGCTAAATTGAACCTGTTTGGGTAGTTCAATTTTAGTAAAATTGAAATTACCATTATTTTTTAAAGCCGTTGTCGAGAGAGTATTTACAGTACACACATATGAATCTTTCAAAAGTTTTTTAGAAAAAATTTTAGTTAAATCAGCATTTTTAAATGTTTCATAATTTGGAAATTTCTTTTTCAAACTTTTCATTTGATCGATTAAATTATGCCTTAGAGCATATGGATATTCTTTGCTATTCTCTGCTGTGAAAGCCAAAACCCCTTCTCCTCTTCCGTTTCCGTCAAAATCATTATAATAACATAAAATAGGTTCTTCTAGAGATGCTTTAAACCTGCTATTTGTTCCATGATTTCCTATTATAATATCTTTTAAGCCATCTCCATCAATATCAAATATATCTATTGTATTCCACCAGCCAGTTTTTTGCTTCCATTTTGTATCAACTAGACTAAAATAGCCGTTATTATTTTCAAAAAAATTAATTCCCATAAATTCACCAACAACAATAAGGTCTTTATCATCATCATCATCAAAATCAAAAAAAGCTGAATCTGTTATCATTCCTAAATTCTTAAAGTTTGGAGCTAAACTATCTGTTAAATTTTTAAAATTTCCTAATCCATCATTAACTAGAAGATAACCGCTTCCAGGTAGTCCGTATTCACCTATTTTTGATCTTTCCCCAATAAAAAGATCAAAATCTCCATCAGAATCTATATCAGCATAAGAGACTGACTCAGAACTAATTTTATGATTATCGTCTGGTAAGTTTTGATCACTTCTGGAAAATACTCCAGATCCATCATTTAAAAGTAATACATCATATAAAGAAGTAGAATATATAGATGTTTCTACTCCTCCAGAGGTCATGTATATATCTAAATCTCCATCATTATCTACATCTAGAATAGCACTTTCTATATGCTCAGATTCATTATTTTTTTCTAATAATTCATTATTTTTTTCATTACTAATCCACTTATCTCCTTGCGAAAATAAAATTTGTGATGCAAAGCCTTTTGCTCCAGGAAATACAATATCATTTTTTCCATCTCCATTAAGATCAGCAATACTAATTTTTGGTCCTTGAGTGCTTAGCATATGGTAATTAAGTCTATCAGAATGAAAATCTACAAAATTATTTTCTTTATGAATTGGAAAATAATCTTGAATATCTTTTTTAAAAATCAATTTTATTTCACTTTGTTTTTCTTCAATAAAATCTGCATTTGCCTCTTCAAATTCATACAAGGAATTAACAGCTAAACCATTTATACTTTTGGTTTTTCCAGATGGCCAGGTTATTTTCAAATCTATTTTTTCAGACTTTCCAACACCAATTGTTGAGATAAGATCCATGCTAGACTGGAAACCTCTAACTGGTTGAACTTCATGAAAAATTTGTGTAAGAGCTGTTTTAATTTCAATTTTAGCTCCCAAAGAATTTAGGTTTTTAGAAGTGCCTTTAAGCTTAATTTTAATAAAATTATTTTTTAAACTTTCAGCTTGATTTTTAAATACAAAAAGAGGTGAATTTACATTATTGACTACTAAATCTAAGTCTCCATCATTATCTAAATCACCATATGCTGATCCATTTGAAAAACTAGGAATATTTAGTCCTGAATTTACAAAAGCTTCAAACCCTATATCTCCTGTGTTCCTGTAAGAATGATTTGGAACTTTATTGGAAGGAATAATATCTACCAGTCTTTTATAATCAACCTGGTTATTAGAAATAACGGATTTTATAACCTCTTCACTAGCTACATATTGTAAATAATCCTGATTAGTCAAATCTTGATAAATTCCATTGGCAATAAATAGATCTTTAAATCCATCATTATCCATATCAAAAAACAAAGCTCCCCAACTCCAATCTGATGCTTCAACTCCAGACCACCTTCCAATCTCACTAAATGTATCATTTCCATTATTCAAATGAAGCATATTCCTAGTAAATTGATGGTGGTAACCATTTTTTAGAACATACTGATATTTATTCCAGTCTTCAAAAGTTGTAACAGTTTTTAGCCTTTGGTAATTAGATGGAAGCATTTCTGTGACAAAAATATCATTAAACCCATCATTATTTAAATCAGCCATATCAGCCCCCATTGACGCACCACTTATTGATTTCATTTGGTTAGTTAATTCTTCTTTAAATGTTCCATTTTTTTGATTTATATACAAATAGTCTCTTTCAAAGAAATCATTTGAAATAAAAATATCTTCCCAATCATCTCCATTAACATCTCCGACACTGACTCCTAATCCAAAACCAATAACACTTCCATAGATCCCTGCTTTTTCACTAGCATCATAAAATTTTCCATCTATATTCTCCATTAATTTATCTCCCCCGAGTGAATCTCTTTTTGGCCGTTCATTTCTTCTTAAATCAAAACTACCTATTGCCTGATAGGAATTATTTAAAATATATGCATCTAAATCTCCATCCTTGTCATAGTCAAAAAAAGTGGCGTGAGTTGAAAAGCCTCTATCATCTAAACCATATTCTTTTGCCCTTTCAGTAAAGGTAAGGTCTCCATTATTTATAAATAATTCATTTTGTTTATTATCACCTTTTATATCTCCAGAATTACAAACATATATATCCAAAAAACCATCTGAATTTATATCTACCATCGTTACTCCAGTTGCCCATGCTTTTTCTCCTTTTACACCTGCAGACTCTGTAATATCCTGAAAAGAAAAATTACCTTGATTTAGAAATAATCTATTTTGCTTTTGATTGGCAGTAAGATAAACATCCACTAAACCATCATTGTTTATGTCTCCTAGGGAAACTCCTCCTCCATTGTAATAGTTTCTGTATTTATAGACATTAAAATCATTACTAAAGGTTAGATCATTTGAAAAGTTAATACCAATAGAATCTAAGTTTTGAAGTTCAAAAAGTTTTGGTTTGTCAATATTGCAGCCAAATACAAGTACACAAAAATTAAAATATAAAAAACCTCTCTGAAAAATCTTCATATTATTTTAACTTACTATTTAAATCTTCAATTTTTAATTCAACAAACCTATTGTCATAAACATATGCCGATATTAATCTATTTCCATCAATCTTAGCCATAATTGGCGAATTATTGACTTCCTTATTTAATTTAAAAAATTTATTTCCAGGAAATATTTGCTCCATCATTTTCATTCCTTCTTCTAATAAAAATTCTTTTTGTAAGTCTTTTACGCTTGGGTCCCATCCTAAAAATGAAATTCTCATTTTTAATCCTGTTAATATTTTATTATCATTAAAAATCCCATAAAATAAAAGTTCCATATTATTTTTAGGATTATAAATAGGAGAAACAGAATCCAATACGTGCCTTACAAACTTATTATTTGGTCCCTGATTAATTAATTTTTTCTTATTGAGTTCCCAACAATCTGTAAAAAACTGTTTTTGTGTTTGTCCCATTTTCAAATCAAAAATCAGTTCTTTATAAACTTTTCCTGATGCAATTTCTTGCTTAACTAATCTATCATAATCTGAATTACATGAGGCATAAAAAAGAATCATGTAAAAAGAAATTAAGAGTTTTAGATAATTATCGTATTTCATAAAATTTTATCTTTTCGTTATTAATACCAAAAATTAAATATTCATTTTGATTGAAATTCAATGATTTAATTACTCTAATTTGACCATTTATACCAAGACTTTTTGGTGATTCTTTAAAAGAATTTTCTTTGTCAAGTGTTAAAGGTAAAATCCAGCCTTTTGAAGCATCATAACTTCCAAACTGTGGTTTTACAAGATACTGGTTGCCTCCCAAATATAATACGTTTCTATCATTCTCCGAGTTTTTTTTGTTAGCTATACTATATACTGGACTGTACTGAATTTCTTCTGGAAGACTATATTGTTTAAATCCATTTTGTTGAGCTAGAAACAAGCTTGTCTCTAGAGTTTTTATTTCTAAAACTAAAGACTCTGAAAGAAGTTTCTGGTCAATAATTTGATCAATTGACTTTTCGGCATAATCTTTATAAAAAATAATATTTTTTTTTAAAATTGGTAGCTGTGTAATCAACTCATCTTTGTCCAAAATGGGGAAAAATTTTTGATTTCTTTCAAAACAAATTATTTGCTCGAAACTCCCATTAGAATCAAAATCATTAATATACATTCGCATATTTTTTTCTAAAAAAGAATTTGTCCCATGATTTCCTACAATTAAATCAATTTGATTATCCTGATTTACATCAACTAACTCTATGGTATTCCATAAGCCCGATGTGTTTTCAAAACCAAATTGATTTGAATGATTTTCGAAAATTCCATTATTATTAATTAAAATAGTTACTGGCATCCACTCTCCAACAATAATAAGATCTGGCCAAGTATCATTATTTAAATCATGAAATTTAGCATCAGTAATCATTCCCATATCGGAAAATATAGTTTGATTGCTCATAGTAAAATTATTATTACCATTATTGATCATTAATACTCCGTCCCCTTTTTTTCCATAGGTTTGAAGATCGTATCTTTCTCCAAAAAATAAATCAATTAATCCATCTTTATTGATATCTGCTGCTGCCATTGCTTTTGTAGAAAAATTTTTATTAAAATTCAATGCGTTTTTTTTCTTTTCAAAAGCACCCATTCCATTATTTACATAATACCTGTCATTTATTGATAAACTATATTTAGAAAAGGACTTGCCTCCGCTTGCTACAACTAGATCTAGATCTCCATCATTATCTCCATCGAAAAATAGAGCATTAGTATCTTCAGATTCTAAATCTTTTTCAAAAGGTTTAGATATTGATTCATATCCGGAAATATTAGAAATAAATAATGATGATTTTTGATTTTTTCCTCCTCCAATATATAAATCATCTACTCCATCTTTATTCAAATCAGCAACTGCTATTGCTGGCCCTTCATTATGACTCATTTGTGTCAGAAGACGTTCTCTATTAAATTCTATAAACTGATTCTCTGAATGTTTAAATTCAATTAACTCCAAATTGACATTTGTTTCATTTATCTTAGATGAAATCTTACTTGCTTGACCTGATTTTAAATCCAGGATATTTAAATTATTTACAGTTAAATTCTTGTAAACTCTCTGATCTCCATTGGGCCATATAACTTCTAAGCTATCAACTTGCTCAGATTTTCCTATTCCAAAATGAATACGATGGCTAACTGAGGACTGAAACCCTCTTGATGGAAATAATTCAGACATATAACTTTTTGAGTCACTATATAATATCAATTTTGAACCAATAGCTCTAGTATTTTTATTTTCCCCAACTAGTTGAATTTGAATACTATTGTTTTTTATAATATCTGTATTATTTTTATAAACAAAAGATTTCATATTAACATTGTTTACTATTAGATCTAGATCTCCATCATTATCGAGATCTGCATAAGAATTTCCATTACTAAAGCTTGGCAGATCTAATCCCCATTTTTTACTTACCTCCTCAAAATTGAAGTCTCCTTTATTTTTATATGCAAAATTAGAAACAGGTTTTGAAGGCATAATATCAATTAGCTTTTTTACTACCTCTTCTTTTTTTCTCATTAACATTCTTACTTGTTCTTCATTAGCCATGTATGCTAAATAATCTCTGTCCAATAAGTCTTTATTAATTCCATTTGCAATAAAAATATCTCTTAGACCATCATTGTCCATGTCAAACAAAAGAGATGCCCAGCTCCACTCAGTTGCTGCTACTCCACTTTTTCTTCCAATTTCAAAAAACCCATTTTCTCCCATATTTCTTTGTAAAACATTTCTTGGAAATTGTTTTGCGTATCCTTTAGATTCCCTTAGCTTAAATTTATCCCAAGAATCATACATAGCTTTTGTTTTTTTTCTTTTTAAAGATGAAGGAAGCATTTCGGTTACTAATAAATCTGAATTTAAATCATTATCTAAATCTGCTGCATCAGCTCCCATTGAACCCATCGATAATGAATCAAAAAAGAGATCTGAGGATTCATTAAAAGTTCCATCTTGAGAATTAATATATAAATAATCTTTTTCAAAAAAATCATTAGAAATAAATAAATCAGGCCAATTATCATTATTAAAATCACTTACTGTTATTCCTAAACCAAAACCAATAGCACTATTATACATTCCGGCTTTTTGAGTAATATCAACAAAATACCCGTTTTGATTTTCCAAAAATTTATTTCCATTATTGTTAGGGTCAGGAACTTTTCTTTGATCTTTAATTAAATCGTATCCCCCAACAGAACGAATAGAATTATTTAAAATATATGCATCTAGATCACCATCTTTATCATAATCTAAAAAAGCAGCATGAACTGAAAGGCCAGTAATATCTAATCCATATTCTTTTGAACTTTCTTTAAAAGTTAGGTCTCCTTGATTTATAAATAGTTCGTTATGTCTATTATCACCTCCTGGTTTTCCAGACTTACAAACATATATATCTAACAAACCATCACCGTTTATATCAACAAAAGTTGAACCTGTTGACCAAATATCAGGACAGGCAACTCCTGCTGATTCAGTAATATCCTCAAACTTCCAATCACCCCTATTAAGGAATAGCTTATTATCTACAATATTTCCTGTAAAATATATATCAATTAATCCATCATTATTTATATCACCTAGAGAAACTCCAGCTCCATTATAAAAATTTCTGTAAGTATAAGGGTTAAATTCTTCGGTGTAAGATAAAGTGTTTTCAAATTTAATACCTGTTGTAGATTCATCCATTAATTCAAATAATAATGATTCACTATTTGAACAGCCAAAAATCAAAAATGCAAATATATACTTGAAGATTTTCATCATTTTGCAAAGATAAAAAGGCTGCTCAAAAATTGAACAGCCTTTTAAACTTATTTAAGAATATTATATGTGTTTAATACCCTGCATTCTGGCTAAGACCCGTAGACGATTGAATTGCATCAAAAGGAATTGGGAATAAAGCTTTATGCGCTGGAGAGGCAGTTTTTTCCCACCATGTTCCAGAGCTGTATTTACCAAATCTAACTAAATCAGTACGTCTTGACGATTCTTGGAACATCTCACGACCTCTTTCAGCTAAAAACTCGTCAGCTGTCATAGATGAATATGCACTAACTCCAGCTCTTGCACGAACAGCATTCACTGCTGCAAGACCTTCTGCATCATTCCAGTTTCCAGCGGCACGCATTTTAGCTTCAGCATACATTAACATAATGTCTCCTAATCTTACAATTGGGAAGTCATTACTTTGATCTGGACGACCAAATTGTTGGAAACTGAATTTTCCTAAACGTGCACCTGATTGACGTAGAGCATTAGGCTCTAATTCGTTAATCGCAGGAGTATAGTCTAAAACAATCCCACCTGCATCATCTGCAGCAAAATCATTTAAAGCACTTCCACCATAATCTTTCTGTGGTCCAACAATAAAGTTATTTGCTTTACGAGCGTCACCTGCTTCATATGAGTTATAGAACTCCTCCAATGCAGCATAGCCATTCCATGGTTGGTCTTGGAAATTCCAAGTCAACTGACTAGAATAGTGAAGTGTCATTTTTGCAAAGTTCATTCCACCTGCAGTAGCCTCATCATAATTCACAGAAAATATGTGCTCTACGTTATTATCATTATTAGGTGCAAATACCGCAGCATAACCTTCAAGATTATCAGGATCAGTAGCAACAGCTGGACGTTTTGCAAGATTAGAAACACTACATCCTGCTCCACATAGCTGATATGCATTTGAATCCATTATCATCTTCGCAGCTTGAGCTGCTTTTGTATATGTTGCAGCACTCTCAGTTCCTAAGTAAACTCCATGGTTTAGATAAAGTTTTGTTAAAAATCCTAGAGCAGCATACCTGTTTACACGATAAACGCTAGATGATGCTGGAAGGCCAGCATCAGAAAACGTAGTGTTAGCTGAAATTTCAGTAGTTCCTAATGCAGCTAAAAGCTCAGATTCAACAAATGCATATAATTCTGCACGTGTAGATTGAGGAGCATCACCTCCTGGAGTAGTAACAATTTTTACTCTTCCATAAAGGTCAAGCATTCTCCAATAAAAGTATGCTCTTAACGCTCTCATCTGCATGATATCTGCAGCAGATAGACCAAGGTTAGCTATAGCATCATTAATAGCTCCAATTGCACCATATTGACCCCCCCAAGTATTACCAATAATACCATTTGTTGGATCATATGTATGACGGTGCATTTGAACTAAAACTCCTCCATCATACCAGTCACCACCTTTTGCGGCAATGGCCATTTCATCAGAAGGAAGTCCTTGAATACTAAAATAACTAAAGTGGTTAGCAGTTCCCGACCACTGTAATTGTGAGTATGCACCCGCAAGCGCATCGTTTCCACCTCCTGCATCACCACCAATATTCGGAGCTGATACAGTAACTGCCTTAGTAATGTCTCCAACTAATTCTTCTTCTAAATCAGTACAAGAAAAAACTAATGCAAATACTGAAGATGCAAGTAGTAAATTTTTGAAAATATTTTTCATAATTTATTTGTTTTTATATTAAAATTTTATGTTTACACCTAGTGTAAAAGTTCTGTTAGGATAATAGCTTCTACGACGGTCAATCCCGGGAGATAAAACATCATATCCTCCTCCAGCATCCTCTCCAATATCTACTAGAGAAGGTTCTGGATCAGGTCCAGTATAACTTGTTATTACAAATGCATTTTGAGCATTTAATGAAAGCTGTAAGGCATCAATACCATTTAATCCGCTTACATCCATGTTTCTTGTAATTGTTAAGTTATCTAATTTAAAGAAATCAGCTTTCTCAACGTACAATGAGCTAAAACGAGCCTGTGTTAATCCTTCTGGAGCAAGCTCAGTATTTACAAAATTATAAGAACTCTGTGTAGAAATTCTTGGCTCATAAAAGGCACGGAAAGTGTTAACTAAGCTATGACCGAAAGCACCTCTAAAAAATGCATTAATAGACCATTCACCAAAAGTCAATTGGTTTGTCCAACCTAATTCTAGATCTGGAGTACCATTTCCAAGTACAGCAAAATCAACATCTTCATTTAAAGCCTGGTCTTGACCAACATTTATTGTTCCATCTCCATTTACATCAGCAAATACATTGTTTCCACCAGAAACTCCCTCGTGAATAGGTCCCCATATAGTTCCAATTTCCTCACCTACTTTAACTCGAATAGTAGCTGTAGAGTTTTGTCCAGGTGCACCTAAATTAGCTCTCATTTCAGCATCATTTACATATTCTTCTAAAGTAGTTTTATATGTCGATAACACAAGTCCAGTGCTGTAATTATCAGTAAGCTGATAATTAAGAGCAAGCTCAACACCTTTAGTGTTTAACTTACCCGCATTTTCATATCGTTGTCCAGTTGGATAAATTGCTTGATCAACCTGACGATTTAAAATAAAGTCATTGATGTCTCTAGTATACAAATCTAGAGTTGCATCTAATCTTCCCTTACGATATTCAAATCCTAGATTTGTTTCAGCTTTTTCTTCCCATTTTAAGTCTGGGTTAGCATCACGAGAAGGTGAAGATGATCCACCACCAGTTGCACTTGCGTATGTAAATCCTCTAATTTGTTGAGATAAACCATTAGGTCCAGGAAGTGCACCAGTTACACCGTAACCTAAACGAACCTTAAATTTATCAGCTCCAAGGTTTAAGTAGTTTTCTAAATCAACTCCTAAACCAGCAGAAGGAAATAACCCCCATTGGTTTTCAGATCCAAGTTTTGTTGATCCTTCACGACGAAGTGAAGCATTAAGGAAAATTGCATCATTTAAAGTGTAATTAACTCTTCCAAAAAATGCAATGATTTTTTCATCAGGAGTAGCATTAGAATTTGCTTCTATGAAACCAGCTCCTAATAAATCTTGAGAGTATTCAACTGCATTTATAAAGTCAATTCCCGCCGCTGTTTCATTTGGAAAATCACCAAGTGTCATGGAGTGGTCATTGAAATTTTGCATCTGATGAGAATATCCAGCAGTAACAACAAGATCATTACCTGCAAGCTCAGTACTATAACGAGCATATACTTCCGAAAGCTTAAAGCTATAAGTCTGATCGTAGAAATTTGCACTTCCTTTTCTAATAGGAGAAGCTGCATTACCACCTCTAAGTAGAGTTGTAGGATTGTACAATTTGTTAGAGTATTTACTAACCTGACTTGCAGCATTTAAGTTAATAGATAAATTTTCATTAAATCCATATTCAGCGTTGACACTGTAATTTAACTCAGTTTTATCTCCTGCATTGATTTGCTGTCTAGCGATTGAAACAGGGTTGTAACTGTCAAATAATCCAAGTGTTTCGAAATACCCACCATACTGATCTCCATTAAAAACGCCACCATAGTCAGCAGCTAAAATTGGAGCAGTTGGATTGTAAAGAATAGCATATTTCAAAGATTCCATATCTCCATTATTTTGCTCTCTTTTAGTAAATGCAGTATTTACAGTAAGACGTAGTTTGTCATTTAAAGCTCTAGTAGTAAAGTTCAAACGAGTATTAAACTGATTAAAATCAGAACTAATCAGTACACCTTGTACATCTCTAAAGTTAGCTGCAATACGATATGAAGTATCACCAGATCCGCCAGAAGCAGAAATGTTGTGAATACGCGTAATTGCATCTCGAGTAACGGCATCTGTCCAGTTAGTTACAGATCCTAAATCAGTTCCACCAGCTGCAACAAATTCGGCCGCTTCCATAGTTTGAATTGTATTAAATGCACTAGAAACTCCTAATTGACCTGAGTAATTAAGGGTCATTTTACCCTCTTTACCAGTCTTAGTTGTTACAAGAATTACACCTGATGACCCTCTTGATCCATAAATTGCGGATGCAGAACCATCTTTTAATACGTTTATTTCTTCTATATCAGCTGGGTCAACATTTTGCAATGAAGCACCAATCACTCCGTCTATTACAACAAGTGGTGAAACATTAGCTCCAACTGTTGAAATACCTCTTAGTCTAATAACGGCAGCTGCATTTGGATCGCCACCACGATTATAAACCTGAAGTCCAGCTACTTTACCCTGAAGTAATTGAGCAGCATCTGAAATAGCTCCTTTATTGAAGTCTTCAGCATCTACTTTAACTACAGCAGCAGTTACTTCTTTTGAACGTTGTGATCCATAACCTGTAACAACCACCTCTTCTAATTCGCTATCTAAAGCAAGGCTTACGTTAATTTGGTCTTGGTTTCCAACTGTTATTATTTGGGATGCGAATCCAACAAAGGAGAAAACTAATACATCCCCAGAGGATGCTTCGATAGTATAATTACCATCAAAATCTGTAGAAGTTCCTATGTCAGTACCCTGAACTTGAACCGTTGCACCAGGCAACGGGCCATCATTACTCACGACAGTACCATTAACTGTCTGAGCATACATACCTACACTCAGCAATAATGCAAAAAGCATAAGTAATGAAGTCTTGAAATTGTTTTTCATTCTTTCTTGTTTAAGTTAATTGTTTTTGATTTTGTTTAAAATCGGAGATCTAAAATACATTAATTCTTTAACATACTTTTCACATTTAGCAACAGATAATTATATTTATATCGAAAACGATTTCGAATTATGAATTATTTAATTATTTTTATAAAAAATATTGATTTTACTTTTAAATAGACAAAATTTAACAATATTATAATGTCAAATATCACACTTAAGGTGCTTGCTGAGAAATTGAACATTTCTAAAACTACCGTTTCAAAGGCACTTAATGGCTACACAGATATTAATATAAATACCAAAAAAAAAGTAATAGAACTTGCAAAATCATTAAATTTTAAACCCAATGCCCAGGCTGCATTCCTAAGAACCAGGACAACAAAAGTAATTGGTGTTATTATCCCTCATATTAATCATCCATTTTTCAGCAATATTGTAAAAGGAATTCTTGATTCAGCTGAAAAAAAAGACTATATGGTAATGGTATTAAAATCAAATGAATCATATATTCATGAAAAAAAATTAATTGATAAATTGCTAAGGCAAAATGTCGATGGTGTTTTTATTTCTTTAGCTCAAAACACCTATGAACTTGACCATATAAAAAAAATTAAAAATTCTAAAACTATTTTAATTCAATTCGATAAGATCTCCAAGCTTATTGATTCATCTAAAGTTGTAATTAAAGATAGAGAATCAGCTTATAAAGCTACAGAGCATCTAATCAAAAATGGTTGTAAAAACATTGTACACATTAGAGGTCAGCTTCTCCCACAAATTTCAGTTGATAGATTTTTGGGCTACAAACAAGCTCTAGAAGATTATGGAATACCCTTTGATTCTAATAAAGTACTCATGCCAAATTATTTAACAGATAAAGAAGGATTTGAAGTAATGAATGAATTTATTTCTAAAAAAATTAAATTCGATGGTATTTTTTCAATGGCAGATATAGCTTTAATTGGGGCAATGGAAAGCCTTAAAAATCACAACATAAATGTTCCTGATGATGTTAAAACTATAGGCTTTGGTAATTGGCTTTTGACAGACAAGCTAAGTCCCTCATTATCTACAATAAGTCAACCAGGCGTTTTAATGGGAAGGAAATGTTTTAGTTTATTTTTGAAAGAATTAGAATCAAAAAATAAAAAAATCGAATTTGAATTTGAAAAAATTATATTTAATACTAAACTGATAGAAAGAGAATCCTCTACAACTATTCAAAATAATCCTTCTTGATTATTTTTTACTATACCCAAATGCTTGTATGCTTTTTCTGTAACCTCTCTTCCTCTTGGAGTTCTTACAATGAAACCTTGTTGAATTAAAAAAGGTTCATAAACCTCCTCAATGGTTTCACCAGTTTCTGCCACTGCTGTTGATAAAGTGGAAATCCCAACAGGACCACCTTTAAATTTATCTATTAGTGTTGTTAAAATCTTATTATCCATTTCATCTAAACCATAGTCATCAACATTTAGAGATTTTAAGGCATATTTAGTGATTTTAATATCAATATTTCCATCTCCTTTGATTTGAGCAAAATCTCTTACTCTTCTTAATAATCCATTGGCTATTCGAGGTGTACCTCTACTTCTTCCGGCAATCTCAATGGCAGCTTTCAAATCAATATCAACTTTTAAAATATTAGCACTCCTTTCAATAATGGTAGAAATAAGTTCAGTTGAATAATATTCAAGTCTACTACTAATACCAAATCTTGCTCTCATAGGTGAGGTTAAAAGACCTGATCTGGTTGTTGCGCCAACCAAAGTAAATGGGTTTAAATTTATCTGAACTGTTCTTGCGTTTGGACCAGTTTCTAACATTATATCGATTTTATAATCCTCCATTGCAGAATATAAATACTCCTCAACAATTGGACTTAATCGATGTATTTCATCAATAAAAAGAATATCTCTAGGTTGAAGGTTAGTTAATAAACCAGCTAAATCTCCTGGCTTATCTAGAACTGGACCTGAAGTCATTTTAATTCCTGCACTTAGCTCGTTTGCTAAAATATAAGCTAAAGTAGTTTTTCCTAGACCAGGAGGCCCGTGAAACAAAGTATGATCTAGAGCATCATCTCTTTTGTTTGCCGCTGCAACAAAAACTTTAAGATTCTCTAAGGTTGATTCTTGCCCTGCAAAATCATCAAAACTCAGTGGTCTTAGTGCTCTGTCAAAATCCTGTTCTTCCGAATTAAAATTTTCAGTTGTTGGATCCAGATTTTCATTCATTATATAAAGATACCAATTTTAATTGTTGGTCTAATATTGTTGGTCTAATATGGATGTTAAAACCTAGATTAAGTTATTTTAAATTTAATGCTGTAACTCTTCCTCTCCTTTTTTTAATGGAATATTTTGAGGTATGAAATCATCATCACTTCCTGGCTTAGAATAGTCATATGCCCACCTGTGAACGTGAGGTATCTCTCCATGCCAGTTTCCATGAAAATGCTCTATTGGGGCTGTCCACTCTAGAGTATTTGACCTCCAGGGATTTTGATCAGTTTGTTTTCCATAAAACATACTATGTATAAAGTTATAAAGAAAAACGATTTGAGCTGCACCGGCCGTAAGGGCAAACACCGTAATGACAACATTTATATTTGCTAAATCATCAAAGTATGGAAAATTTGTGTTTGTGTAATATCTTCTGGGTAGTCCTGCCATTCCAATAAAATGCATTGGAAAAAAAACTCCATAAGAACAAATCGCAGTAATCCAAAAATGAATATATCCTAAGTTTTTATTCATCATTCGACCAAACATTTTAGGAAACCAATGATAGACACCAGCAAAAAGTCCATAAAGAGCAGAAACTCCCATTACCAAATGAAAATGAGCAACAACAAAATATGTGTCATGTACATTTATATCCAACGTGCTATCTCCTAATATAATGCCTGTTAATCCACCAGATATAAATGTCGATACTAATCCGATTGAAAATAACATGGCAGGATTAAGCTGTAAATTCCCTTTCCAAAGAGTTGTAATATAATTGAATGCTTTTACAGCAGATGGGATGGCAATTAATAGTGTTGTGAATGTAAAAACGGAACCTAAAAATGGATTCATTCCAGATATAAACATGTGATGACCCCACACAATTGTTGATAAAAATGCAATGGCTAAAATAGATGCAACCATTGCACGATATCCAAAAATAGGTTTACGAGCATTTGTAGCAAGAACTTCAGAGGTAATGCCTAAAGCTGGAAGTAAAACAATATAAACTTCAGGATGTCCCAAAAACCAAAAAAGATGTTCGTACAAAACGGGTGATCCTCCTTGATAGTGAAGGACCTCTCCCTGAATGAAAATATCTGAAAGAAAAAAGGATGTTCCAAATGATCTATCCATTATTAACAAAAGTGCAGCTGAAAGTAAGACTGGAAATGATACTATTCCAATTATTGCAGTAACAAAAAATGCCCATATTGTTAAAGGGAGTCTACTCATTGTCATTCCTTTCGTTCTTAAATTAATTACTGTAACAACGTAATTTAATGAACCTAAAAGCGATGAAGCAATAAAAACAGCCATTGAAACCAACCACAAGGTCATCCCAGTACCTGACCCAGGCTGAGCTTGAGGTAATGCGGATAAAGGGGGATAGACTGTCCATCCTGCTGCTGCAGGACCAGCCTCAACAAATAAAGAGGCAATCATCAATGTACATGAAACGAAAAACAACCAGAATGAAATCATATTCAGTAGTCCTGAAGCCATGTCTCGTGCACCAATCTGTAGAGGAATTAAAAGATTAGAGAAAGTTCCACTTAATCCAGCTGTTAATACAAAAAATACCATTATGGTTCCATGTATAGTAACCAATGCTAAATAAACATTTGGATCCATTACTCCGTCTGGAGCCCATTTTCCTAATAAAACCTCGAAAATTCCAAAAGGTTTTTCAGGCCATGCCAATTGCAAACGAAAAAGCAAAGACATTGCTATGCCAATAAAACCCATAAACAATCCTGTTATTAGATATTGTTTTGCAATCATTTTATGATCCTGACTAAAAATATACTTTGTTATAAAAGTTTCTTTATGATGGTGTTCGTGATCTCCGTGTTCGTGTAATAATTCTGTTGACATAATATTAAGTTATTGAATAAATTGAGCAAAAGTCTGCTGACTGCTTAACCATTTGTTAAATTCTTCTTCTGTTTCTACTATAATTTTCATTTGCATATTGTAATGAGAAGCTCCACATATTTTATTACAAAGTAATAAATAATCAAAAACATATGGTTCAAGAGCTTCTTCACCATTTGCTATTAAATCTTTACTATTAGCCTGCCTAATTTTATTGATTTTTCTGACCTTAGAAATCATATCGGGATCCATTCTCATTTGCTCTGTTGTTTTAATTGGAGTGAAAGCAAATTCAGTAATCATTCCAGGAACACAATTCATCTGCGCTCTAAAATGAGGCATAAAGGCAGAATGTAAGACGTCTTGGGACCGCATTTTAAAATTGATTTCTTTTCCAACAGGCAAATGAAGCTCTTGGACTATTATATCATCAAGACCATTAGGATCAGTGACATCAATGCCTACAAGATTTTTTCCATCAAAATCTTGTAGAAAACGAACATTTGCATCTCCTAAAACATTGTCCTCTCCAGCATATCTAGCTTTCCAGTTGAATTGCTGTGCATATAATTCTACAACTAAAGCATCTTCATTTTCCTCTACATACATAATATCATTCCAAGTATAGAGGCCATATAAAATTAATAATGCTAAAACTATTGTAGGAATGATTGTCCATACTGCCTCGAGCTTATCGTTGTCTGCTAAGAAAAAAGCTTTACGACTAATATTACCTCTATATTTATAACCAAAATAATGAAGTAAGGCTTGTGTAACTGTTTGAACAAAAAATATTACGGAAAAAGTTATCCACATTAAATTATCATATTCTGATCCATGATCAGAAGCTGCACTTGGAAGTAAAACATCTCCCCATCTCCAAAATGAAAATATGGTAAGCACGTATATGAAAATTAAAAACACAAACATTAATTTACCTTGTGTTTGATTATCATTATCATCAGCAATTTGAGTAAGCTTTTGTTTTGGCTGTGATAGTTCTAAAATTTTTGTAACCTGCCATATCGAAACAGTCACAAGAACAAGCAGCATTAATGTTAAAAATATAGTCATCTTATCTTACTTATTTAATAATGAAATTGTTCACTTTCTTTTATATATGGATCACCTTTTGCTAATAGTGGGGCATTATCTAAAGATTTGAATGTAAACCAAATAAAAAGACCCGTAAAAAATATAAAACCTCCCACTTCAGGATAACCAAAGTACCATTGGTCTCCAACAGCTGATGGCATTATCATATTGTAAACATCAATGTAATGACCCAAAACAATTACAATACCAGTCATAACTATTAAATAATTATTTCTTTTATAATCCCTGTTCATTAAAATTAAAAAAGGAAAAATAAGATTCATGACTATCATGCCAAAAAATGGTAAGCTATAATCTTCTATTCTGGTTATGAAATAGGTAACCTCCTCCGGTATATTCGAGTACCATATTAACATAAATTGTGAAAACCATAAATAAGCCCAAAAAACTGATACACCAAACATAAAGAGACCGATATTGTGGATATGGCTTGCATTAACGAATTCTAAATGTCCTTTTGATTTTAAATAAATTGTAACAAGTGCAATAACAGTAATTCCAGTAACAAACATGCTAGCAAAAACATACCATCCAAATAAAGTACTAAACCAGTGAGGATCTATTGACATTATCCAATCCCATGACATCATAGATTCTGTGTAAATATAAAAAACTAAAAATCCAGCTGCCAGTCTAAAGTTTTTCTTGTGATTTTTTAGATAATCGCCTTGATCTTGAGCTAAAGAAATTTTTCTTGAGATATATCTATACATGTTCCAACCCAGTAAATAGAACAAAGCTCTAACTATGAACCATTTTGTATTAAGATATCCTGATTTTCCCTGGATTAATTCATCATGAGCTACAACTTCTGGGTCCATCCATATAAACAAATGATTTAGATGCATTACCGATAGAATTAATATTACTAAAATCATAATACTTCCAGGGAGCAAATAACCTGTTATACCCTCCATAACTCTGAACAAAACGATTGACCAACCTGCTTGTGCGGCTCTATTTATTGCATAAAATGCTAATACGCCCAAAGGAATCATAAAAAAGAATAATGCTGCCACATATAATGCAGCCCAAGGTCTGTTCTGAAGTTGATGAAGCAGGTGCTGACCGTGATCAGAATCATGATCTTTCTCATTAGCAAATTCTGAATTTTGTTTATCATGATTTTCATGGGAAGATTTATCATCAGATGAGTGAGTTTTGTGACTGTCTTCTTTATGATTATCAGAAGTATCTGAATTATGCTCGTCTCCATGATCTGATGCTGCAATCATTGTTTGAGCCTCATCTACAGTTGATGGAGAATTCAGAAATCCTAATGTAAGACCTAAAAGTCCTAGGATCATCAGAGATAATGAAAAATTTCTAATATTTTTTGTAAATATATTATTCACGTTAATTACTTTTTGATCAAATTATTTCTTAATTGCATAACATATTGTGCGATTTGCCACCTTTCAACTTTATTGACTTGCCCTGCGTGAGAACCCATAGCATTTTTTCCGTACATTAAGACATGATAAATACTTCCTGGAGTAATCTCTCTGTCTTTGTAACTTGGAATCCCCAAAAACTTTTCCCTCGTCATCAAAATTCCTTGTCCATCTCCTTTACTGCCATGACATACTGCACAATATATCCCATACAGCTCTTTACCTTCTGATAGGTTCTCATCACTTATTTCTATAGGAGATTTTAGACTAATTTTGGCTTTTTCATAATCTTCATTTGTGTCAAGATAATCATACGGTGCCCATCCTCTTGCTACTGAATTCTTTACTGGTGTTTGGGCTTCAATTCCATTTGTAAAAGCATCACTTTCCGCATATGTTTCATAACCAACTGATTCATACATGTTAGGAAAATATTGATAATTTGGTTTAGAAGAATTTGAACATGATTCAAAAAGAAAAACAATTCCAACCGTTAAAAAAATAAATAGTTTTTTCATTCTAAATATTTTTTTCAATTAGTTTAATATCCACTGCCCCAGTTTTTCTTAAAAGTTTAGTAAGTTCTTTTTCATTGTCAACAACTAAAATTTCGACTAAAAACTTATCATCGGTAGTAAGAGGATTGGGGTTTTCTGCCTTTTTAAAAGGCCACAACTTACTTCTCATATAAAATGTGATAACCATCAGGTGAGCAGCAAAAAAAACAGTTAGCTCAAACATTATGGGAACAAATGCAGGCATGTTTTGAATGTATGAAAAGCTTGGTTTTCCTCCTATATTTTGTGGCCAATCTTCAATCATAATATAATTCATCATAAGAACAGATATTATTAGTCCGAGACAACCATACATAAATGAGGTTATTGCAATTTTAGTTCCCTCTAGACCAAGAACTTTATCAAGACCGTGGACTGGAAAAGGTGTGTATACCTCTTCTATATGAAATTTTTCATGACGAATATCTTTAACAGCCTTCATTAAGATGTCATCATCGTCATATAATGCGTGAATTACTTTACTCATGATTCTCTTAATTTTTTATATTTTTCACCTGACGATTTTAGTATGGACTTAACTTCAGCCTGAGCAATTACAGGAAAAGTTCTAGCATATAAAAGAAATAATACAAAGAAAAACCCTAGTGTCCCTATAAATATTCCTATATCCACAAAAGTTGGAGAAAACATCGTCCATGAAGAAGGTAAGTAATCTCTGTGTAGTGATGTTACAATGATTACAAATCTCTCAAACCACATTCCAATATTAACAACAATAGAAATTATAAACGAAAACATAATACTTGTCCTTAATTTTTTAAACCACATAAATTGAGGAGAAAAAACATTACAAGTCATCATCGACCAGTATGCCCACCAATAAGGTCCAGTAGCTCTATTTAGAAAGGCATATTGCTCATATTCTACTCCGGAATACCATGCTATAAATAATTCGGTTATGTAAGCTACGCCAACAATTGATCCAGTAATCATAATTACAATGTTCATTAACTCTATGTGTTGTATTGTAATATAATCCTCAAGATTGGAAACTTTTCTCATTATTATAAGTAATGTATTAACCATTGCAAATCCTGAAAACACTGCGCCAGCAACAAAATACGGAGGAAAAATAGTGGTATGCCATCCCGGAATAACAGAGGTAGCAAAGTCAAAAGATACAATTGTATGAACAGATAAGACAAGTGGCGTAGCTAACCCTGCTAAAACAAGAGAAACTTCTTCAAAACGTTGCCAATCCTTAGCTCTTCCAGACCACCCGAAACTCAGCAATGAATATATTTTTTTTTGGAAAGGACGTATAGCCCTATCCCTAATCATAGCAAAATCAGGTAAAAGTCCAGTCCACCAAAATACTAATGAAACAGATAAATAAGTGGAAATTGCAAAAACATCCCATAATAGTGGTGAATTAAAATTCACCCATAATGATCCAAACTGATTGGGAATTGGAACAGTCCAATATGCTAGCCATGGTCTTCCCATGTGAATTATAGGGAATAATCCTGCTTGAATAACAGAAAAAATAGTCATTGCTTCTGCTGATCTGTTAATAGCCATTCTCCATTTCTGACGAAATAATAATAGTACTGCTGAAATCAGAGTCCCTGCATGTCCAATACCAACCCACCATACGAAATTTGTAATATCCCAAGCCCATCCAACTGTTTTATTTAGCCCCCAAACTCCAATACCAGTTGATATTGTATAAATTATACAACCTATCCCCCATGCAAGTGCAGATAATGAGACACCAAAAACAATCCACCACAATTTGTTGGCTTTACCCTCTACAGCAGCTGCTACATCTAGCGTAACATCATGATAAGACTTATCTCCAGTTACTAGAGGTTTTCTTATCGGGGCTTCATAGTGTGATGACATATTTATTTTATTTTTATAAAATTATATTTTATCAATATTTCTAATCTTTGTTTGATACATAACATTTGGTTTAGTACCCACGCTTTCAAGTAAGTGATACATCCTATCATTTTCTTTTAGCTTAGAAATTTCACTTTCTTTATCATTTATATCTCCAAAAACCATTGCTCCGGAATCACAGGCATCTGAGCAAGCACAACTCCAATCACTTTCTTTAACCTCTCTTCCTTCTAATTTAGCATCTAAAATAGTTTTCTGAGTCATTTGAATACAAAATGAGCATTTTTCCATTACTCCTCTTGACCTAACAACTACATCTGGATTTAAAACCATTCTACCGAGATCATCATTCATATGATAATCAAACTCATCATTTTTATTATATAAAAACCAATTAAATCTCCTTACTTTGTAAGGACAGTTATTTGCACAATATCTTGTTCCAATACATCTGTTGTAGGCCATATGATTTTGACCTTGTCTTCCATGAGATGTTGCAGCAACTGGACATACCGTCTCACATGGTGCATGATTACAATGTTGACACATTACTGGCTGAAAAACAACCTGAGGATTTTCCGATGGGTTTTCCATTTGTCCAAACTTAGATAAGGAATCCCCAAGTCCTGATATATCATCAACTGATTTGTTGTCTTGATCAAAAGATTCTTCTGAAGAATAATAACGATCTATTCTTAACCAGTGCATATCTCTAGATTTCCTAACCTCTTCTTTACCAACAACTGGGACATTATTTTCAGCATGACAAGCAATCACGCATGCTCCACATCCAGTACATGAGTTCAAGTCAATCGATAAATTGAAATGATGTCCAATCGACCGATCAAATTCTTGCCACATATCAACCTCTGGCGACGTAACCATAGTTTCAATATGATTTTTTGAAACCTTTGGGACAGGATTCCAATACTCTTTGTCTTTTGTATTAAAAATTTCAAGGGTAGTTTCTTTGATAATATCTCCTCTTCCCATTAAAGTGTTATGCAGCTGTACACATGCAAATTCGTGAAAACCATCTGCAGGTGTTATGGATACTTGTTGAACTCTGTTTTGATTAATGTATAACTTATATGCGTTAACTCCGACTTGCATTTCTTTTTTTAAGCCCATTTTATTTCCAAATCCAAAAGCTAAACCAATTGTTCCCTCCGACTGGCCAGGCTGAATAAGAACAGGAGCAATCAAACTTTGGTTTTCAACTTTAATATTTGCATAACTACCATTTAGGGCACCGTTGGCTACACTAATATTTTTTAAACCAATTACATCAGCATCGTTTTTAGAGATTGTAATATAGTTATCCCAAGAAACTCTTGTTATTGGATCAGGAAATTCTTTTAACCAAGGGTTATTAGCCTGTTGTCCATCACCCATTCCTGTTTTGGGATAAAGAATTAACGACATCCCTTTTTTTTCTTTTTCCACCAAAATACTAGCTTTAGCAAACATGTCCTTCGGTCTAAAAGATTTATTATTTTTAATTGAATATGCTTTTTTATGGTAACCATCATGCAATGCTTTACTGAATGAGTTTCCTCCTAGTAAATTGTCGGTCCAGTATTTTTTAATAAAAGAATAATAATTTTCATTTTCATCTATAATGCTCAATATGAAATCTTGAAATTGAAGTGTATCAAACAAAGGCCTAATTGTTGGTTGAGCTAAAAAATAATACCCAGTTTTAAATTCATAATCTCCCCAAGATTCTAAATAATGATGAGTTGCGGCAACATAATTACAAGCTGAGGCAGTTTCATCCATTTTTAAAGAAAAACTTAATGAAAGATCAAGCTTTTTGATTGCATCTGATATTACAGATCCATTTGAGAGATTAAGAACTGGATTAACTCCAACAGTAATTAAACCAGAAATTTTTTCACTTGTAAGATCTTTTACAAATTTATTTACTTCGTTACTATTCCCTTTACGGACAAGTCTTGGATTTTTTGGATCAAAAGCCTCACTTTTTATAATTGTATTTATTGCTAAAATAAGTTCTTGGGCATTTACATCTTGGATACCAGATACAACAGCAGCCTTAGTCCCTGAAGACTTGATTCTTTCTAGAGCTAAAAAAGCAAATTTCTCTAGTTTTGAATCAAGTGTTGTGTCAATTGATTTATTGATCAATTCTCCATATATGAATGCTAAAACAGTTTTTAATTCACTGGGTGTACACGGGATTCTTTTATCTGCATTTGCTCCAGATAACGTCATATTAGATTCAAATTGCATGTGATATGACATTTTAGAATTCCCATGAGTTTTATTTTCTGGAACTCTAGCTTTAGCATAGTTTTTATCATAGCCTCCTCCTTGCCAATCACCTAAGAAATCTGCATCAATAGAAATAATTGTTTCTGACTTGGAAAAATCATAATCAGCTAAAGCTCTTAATCCATATGTATTTTCGAAAGCATCTAGTGCCTCTGATTCAGAGACTGTATCATAAATAACCTGTGTAATATTTGGATACTTAGAAATTAATTTTTTTATAACAGTTTTAGCTGTAGGGCTAGCGAAGGTTTGAGTCAAAAGAACTATTGGTTTATTCGATTTACTCAATAAATCTAATTTCTTTGTTATCTCTGATCTAAAATCATTCCAGTTGGAATCAGTTTTATTGATTTTTGGCCCTCTTAGTCTGAGCGAGTCATACATCGACAAAATTGATGCATGAACTCTTGCGTTGGCAGAACCAAATAAGGGTGAATCTGAATTTCTTTTTATTTTTATAGGTCTTCCTTCCCTTGTTTTTACAAGAATTGAAGCAAAATCATATCCATCGGCGATAGCTGAAGCGTAATAGTTAGCAACTCCTGGTCTTATTCGCTCAGGTTGCACAACATAAGGTACAGATTTTATAACTGGTCCCTCGCAAGCAGCGACTGTTGCGGCAGCAGTAGTAAACCCAGCATACTTCAAAAAATCTCTTCTTGATGTTGAGACGTCTTCAATTTTAGAATCGTCTTTATTAAAGTCTTGAGGAAGTTTATTTGGAAACTCATTTTGCTCAAGCTTGACTACAATAGGATTTTTTTGATCTAATTGATCAACACTTTTCCAATATTTTTTTACTGTAGACATAAACTAAATTTCTATTTTTAATAATGACATTTACCACATTCAAGTCCTCCCATTTGAGCTACGGTTAGTTTTTCAACACCATACTTTTTTGAGAGTTCCTCATGAATTTTAGCATAATACTCATTGTTTTCAACTTTTACGTTTGTTTCTCTGTGACAATTTATACACCAACCCATTGTTAGCGGAGAGTATTGATACATTATCTCCATTTCTTCAACAGGACCGTGACATTTCTGACATTCTATTTCTCCGACCATTACATGTTGAGCATGGTTAAAGTAAACAAAATCCGGAAGGTTATGAATTCTCACCCATTTAACTGGCTCTGTATTTCCAGTATATTCTTGATTTTCTTCATCCCATCCAACTGCTTTGTATAATTTTTTTATCTCATTGTTATAAAAATCCTTGGTATACCCATTTTCAAGATCTTCTTCACCATTATATTCTGCAATATTTTCATGGCAATTCATACATACATTGAGCGAGGGTATTCCCGAGTGTTTTGAAACTCTGGCTGAAGAGTGACAATATTTGCATTCAATTTGATTAGCCCCAGCATGTATTTTGTGAGAGTAGTGTATTGGCTGAAGGGGCATATATCCTTGGTCTATTCCAATTTGCATTAAATAACCGTAAACAAAATATGCACTCGATAATAAAAGAAGTATAACACTTGTAAAAACTAAAAATTGATTTTGAACAAATGCCCTCCATAATGGTATTCTATTTGGTTTTGATTTAGGAACAATTTCTACACCACTAGCCTTTGCGATTCTGATTAAAGTTCTTCTAACTAAAATGAGCATTACAATTAGTAACAAGAAAATAACTGTTAGCGCTCCTAAGATGATTTCATTTGTTACTATTGAATTGCTGTCTACGGATCTGACAGGAACAGCTGAAGGATCAACTTTTGGAGCAGGTGGAACGTAGTCAGTGTAAGCGATTATGTTGTCTATGTCGGAATTACTTAATTGAGGAAAAGCATTCATTGCGCTTTTATTATATTCCTCCCATATCGCAATGGCTCGTTCATCTCCCGATTTTATGAAAGCTGCACTATTTTTAATCCATTTATACAACCATTCCTTTTCGTATTTTGAGGAAACACCTTTTAAAGCTGGACCTACAGCTCTTTTGTTTAACTTGTGGCAAGCGGCACAATTTGCATTAAAAAGCTTTTTTCCAGCGACCGGGTCGGCTTCCTGTGCTAATAAATTTGAGGAAACGAAAACAACAAGTATAATTAAGATTTTGGTAAAGGGGTGTATGTCCAATAGCCTGGATTTTATAGCTAATAAAACTTGAAATACTACCTGCAAAATATTGGTCATAAATCTTGTGCAAAAGTAATGCAGATAAATCTCATCCTAAAGGGTTTTTTGAGGTTTATAACTACAAGTTTAATAATTTATATTGATTCTAAATTACATAATTGTTTTCATTAATTTTCTTGTACCCAAATTAAAATTTTTGTTCATTTGTTTTCAGATATAAACTATGAGATTTTTTATAATAACATTTTTATTTTCAATCAGTTACTCTTTTTGTCAAAAAACTGAAGGAATATTAAAAATTGATCAAGACAGTCTTGTGTCTAAAATAATAGAATTAAAAATAAAAATTAATGAAGAAGTTTATGCCTCTCAATTCTATAGTATTCAGCTTTACTATGGGAGCTATGAGAACGCAAAAATAATAGAGAGCGATACCAAAAAAAGATTCCCGGATGAATCAGTAAGATTAACATTTGAAACTCCAAATTATAAAGTTCAAATAGGGCCTTACAGGGGCTTCAAAAAAACAAATGACTTGCTAAAAAGTTTAAAAAAAATCTATCCATCAGCATTTTTAATTGAACCTAAAAATAATTTATAATTTCTTCTTTACGGCGATTTCATTGTAGAACTCTATTGTATCTTCAACTTTGATATCATTATAATTTTTTATTTGTAGACCACAGTCATATCCTTTTGCAACTTCTTTTACATCATCTTTGAATCTTTTAAGAGAAACTAGTTCCCCGACGTATTTAACCACCCCATCTCTGATAACTCTTATACCAGAGTTTTTAAATATTTTACCTGAAGTAACCATGCAACCGGCAATTGTACCAACCTTTGAAATTTTGAAGGTTTCTCTTATTTCAGCATTACCTGTTATTTCCTCTCTCATTTCAGGAGAAAGCATTCCTTCCATCGCATCTTTAACATCATTTATTGCATCATAAATTATCGAATAAGATCTTATATCAATTTCTTCTTTATCTGCAATTAACCTCGCATTACCCATTGGTCTTACATTAAATCCAATTATTATAGCATCTGATGCAGAAGCAAGTAGGACATCAGACTCAGTTATAGCTCCAACACCTTTGTGTACAATATTTATCTGAATTTCTTCTTTAGATAGTTTTTGTAGAGAATCAGTTAATGCCTCAACAGAACCATCTACATCACCCTTTAATATTATATTTAACTCCTTAAAGTCTCCTAACGCAATTCTTCTTCCAATTTCATCTAAAGTAATATGTCTTTGTGTACGAACATTTTGTTCTCGAAGTAACTGGGTTCTCTTAGCTGCAATTTGCTTTGCTTCCCTTTCATCTTCAATAACACTAAAACTATCACCAGCCTGAGGTGCTCCATCTAGACCCAAAATAGAAACTGGAGTCGAAGGGAATGCATCATTCATAGAGCTTCCTCTCTCGTTAAACATAGCCTTGACCTTTCCACTTTGTTTTCCAACTAGAATGTAATCCCCAATTTTCAATGTTCCATTTTGAACTAAAATAGTCGAAACATATCCCCGTCCTTTATCAAGAAAAGCTTCAACAACAGTTCCTTTAGCCTTTCTATTTTCATTAGCTTTTAATTCAAGTAATTCTGCTTCTAATAAAACTTTTTCCAAAAGGTCTGATACACCTGTCCCTTTAAGAGCAGAAATATCTTGAGACTGAACTTTACCCCCCCACTCTTCAACCATAAGATTCATTCCAGCTAATGCTTCCTTAATTTTATCTGGATTTGCATTTTCTTTATCAACTTTATTGATAGCAAAAACAATTGGAACTGAGGCGGCCTGAGCATGACTAATAGCTTCTTTTGTTTGAGGCATAATATCATCATCAGCAGCTATTACTATAACAGCAATATCAGTCACTTGTGCCCCTCTGGCTCTCATAGCTGTAAAAGCTTCATGACCAGGAGTATCAAGAAAAGTTATTTTTTGACCTTCCTTCAACTCAACTAAGTAAGCACCAATATGTTGTGTTATACCCCCAGATTCCCCAGCTATTACATTTTCTTCACGAATGTAATCTAAAAGTGAAGTTTTTCCATGATCAACATGTCCCATAACAGTTACAATTGGTGGTCTTTGCAACAAATCCTCTGGAGCATCCTCCTCCTCAATGTCTTCAATATTATCCTCTAAATCAGTTTTAACGAAATCCACTTGATAACCAAACTCGTCAGCTACAATAGTAAGGGTCTCTGCATCTAATCTTTGGTTCATTGTTACCATTATACCTAATGACATGCATGCTGATATAATTTCAGTTGACCCTATGTTCATCAAAGTAGCAACTTCACCAACCGTAATAAACTCAGTAACCTTAATAGTCTTACTTTCTGCTTCTTGAATTGCTAGTTCTTCTTCTGACTTTTGACGATGTTGCGATCGCTTGTCTCTTCTATATTTTGCTCCCTTTGACTTAGTGGATTTACCTTGTAATTTTTCTAAAGTTTCCCTTATTTGTTTTTGAACTTCTTCCTCACTAGGTTCAACTTTATTAACCTGGGGCTGACGTGGGCTTTTTGGACCTTTTTTATTAGTATTAAAAGATGTTGGTTTTGTTTTAGCTTGACTTTGAGTTATTCTTTTTCTTTTTTTCTTTCTGGCATCCTGAACATTTTTTTCTTTTTTATTTACATCCTCTAGATTAATTGTTTCACCTGTTCTCTTTGGGCCTGATAATTTCTGATATTTAGTTTTGATGTTTGAATCTATTCCATTATCGGTAGATTTATCAGTTGAGGATTCATCTGATTTAGATTTTTTTTCTGTATTTGATATTTCGCCTTGTTCATTTTTTATTTCTGAGGTGTCCATTGGAATAGATTCACCCTGTTTTTGTTTTGGTGGAATATTAGATTCGACTAATTCATTTGTTTTGGGCTTTGTATTTGAACCTCTTTTCAAACTCTGAAGATCAATCTTTCCAATAGATTTTGGCTTTTGAATCTCTACTTTTGAAGATTTTAAAATTTCTTTTTTTAATTGGAGTTCAACTCTTTCTTTTTCTAACTTTTCTTGTATCAATCTAAGTTTTTCTTTTTCTTTTCTCTTTTCTTCAGTAATTTCAGCTGATTCGTCTTTTTTTGATTTATCTGTTTCAAACTCGTCTAAAAGCATTTGATATACCTGATTAGAAATTTTTGTGGTTGGTCTAGCCTCAATTTGAATATCTTTTTTTGATAAATGATCGACAACTCTATCTAAAGAAATATTTAATTCTCTTAAAACCTTGTTTAATCTGACACTTGATTTTTCAGCCATTTTTTGAATAATTCTCAAATTTAATTAAAAATAGAGCTTAAGCGCATCTATTATTCATCAAATTCCTCATTTAAAATTTTAATTACTTCCTTAATTGTTTCCTCCTCTAAATCAGTTCTCTTTATTAGATCTTCTTGAGATAGCTCGAGGATACTTTTTGCTGTATCAAGACCTACCTTATTAAATTCATCTATAACCCACCCTTCAATTTCATCACTGAATTCTTTAAGCTCAACATCTTCCTCCATTCCTTCTCTATATACATCAATTTCGTAGCCAGTGAGCTTACCAGCCAACCTAATATTATAGCCACCTTTTCCTATTGCTTTAGAAACCTCATCAGGATTTAAAAAAACTTGAACCCGTTTATTTTCTTCATCAATCTTTAAAGAGTTTATTTTTGCAGGACTTAATGATCTAGTTATAAATAATTGAAGATTATTAGTATAATTAATTACATCAATATTTTCGTTTCCTAATTCTCTAACAATTCCATGGATTCTTGAGCCTTTCATTCCTACACAAGCTCCAACTGGATCAATTCGATCATCGTATGAATCTACTGCGACCTTCGCCTTTTCTCCAGGGATTCTGACAGCTTTTTTTATTGTTATTAGACCATCAAAAACTTCTGGTATCTCCTGTTCAAAAAGCTTTTCTAAAAACTTTGGAGAAGTCCTAGATAAAATAATTCTGGGTTTGCTCCCCCTTAACTCAACAACATCAATAACCCCTCGAAGGTTATCCCCTTTTCTAAAAAAATCATTTGGAATTTGACGATCCTTGGGTAAAATTATTTCATTTCCATCATCATCTAATAATATCACCTCTCTGCTTCTTATGTGATGAACCTCAGCAGTATATAATTCCCCAACTCTATCTTTAAATTGATTGAAAATATTAGTGCTGTCGTGTTCAAAAATTTTAGAAATTAGATTTTGACGTAAAGTCTGGATTGTTCTTCTTCCCAAATCAATAAGCTTTACTTCTTGAGACACATCCTCTCCGACTTCAAAATCAGATTCAATTTTTTGAGCTTCAGAAAGCTCAATTTCTTGATTTGGATCTTCTACCTCGCCATCTTTTACAACAATACGATTTCTGAAAATCTCTAAATCACCTTTGTCTGGATTAATTATTATATCAAAGTTTTCATCAGACCCATATTTTCTCTTTAATGTGTTTCTAAATACTTCTTCCAAAATAACCATTAGGGTTACCCTGTCTATCATTTTTTCATCCTTAAAATCTGAAAATGAATCAATTAAATTTAAATTTTCCATGTTTTTAAAAATTTATAATCACTTTTGCTTCCAATATTTCTGAATAGCTTAAAAGCTTACTTTTTATTTTAGTTATTTTTCCGTTACCAATTAGTTTTGGTTCTCTTTGTTTCCACTGAATTAAAATTTCACCTTCATTAGCTGAAACTAATTTTCCTTTAAACTTATTTTTATCTACATCAATTACAGATAAAGTTCTGTTTATATTTTTTTTGTATTGTCGTCTATCAACAAATAGATCCTCGGCTCCAACTGATGAAACCTCAATAGCAAAATCATGATCTTCCCTGTCTAAATTATTTTCTATTTCTCTACTTATAATCATGCAATCGTTTATCGAAACGCCATTATCTCCATCTAAAATTATTTTTATTTTATTATCAATAGTGATGGTAAAACTTATTAAAAATAACTTCGGATATTTCTTTAAAGAATTTCTTAATAATTGATCTACTTTTTTCTTAAAATTCATTTAAAAAAAAAGGTGACCCTAGGGTCGCCTTTCAGAATTTCCGTTTTGCATTGCAAATATATACTTTTTTAACAAAATTACAATCTAATAAAATGGTATTGTTTTCCTACATTTGTTTTTTCTTAAAAAAAATAGATACGTAATGACCTCAAATCTTCTCAAATCTGGACTTGTTTTTTCAAGATTGAAACAAAAAAATAAAACTCCGTTTGAAAAACTTTTTGATATTTTTAAAGAATTAATTACACATACCTCAGGAGATTTCGATGAAGCAATAGATTGGCTTAGAGAATTAGATAGAGAGTATAAATTAACAGATGAAAATTACACAATTGATGATTTTATTGAGGACCTATTAAATAAAGGTTTTGTAAAAGAAGAAATTGATACTGGTGGTCAAGGTGGAAAAGGAATTGGATTAACTGCTAAAACTGAAAAGTTACTGAGGGAACATGCTTTAAAACAAATTTTTGGAAAATTAAAAAAGTCTGGCCCTGGAAATCACAGAACAAAACAAATGGGTTCAGGAGATGAATCGAATGGTGAGCTAAAATCATATCAATTTGGCGATTCAATTGAAAAAATTTCTGTAACTGAAAGTATGAAAAATGCACATTTACGTTCTGGAATTGATGAATTCAAATTACATAGAGAAGATTTAGTAGTTGAAGACTCACAGCATAAAACACAAATGAGTACCGTTCTTATGATAGACATAAGTCACAGTATGATTTTATATGGAGAAGACAGAATTACACCAGCCAAAAAAGTTGCCATGGCATTATCAGAACTTATAATCACAAGATATCCCAAGGACACACTGGATATAATAGTATTTGGCAATGATTCTTGGACCATACCCCTAAAGGATTTGCCATACCTAAAAGTTGGACCTTACCATACAAATACAGTTGCAGGTTTAGAATTAGCAATGGATATTCTTCGAAGGAAAAAAAATACGAATAAACAAATATTTATGATTACAGATGGGAAACCAAGCTGCATAAAATTACCCGACGGGGATTATTACAAAAACAGTGTAGGATTGGATGATAGAATTTTAGAACTCTGCTATAATATGGCCAGAACTGCAAGAAGACTTCACATACCAATTACAACATTTATGATTGCCTCTGATAGTTACTTACAAAGATTTATAAAGGTTTTTACTGAAATTAATTTAGGTAAAGCATTTTATACAGGGTTAAATAATTTAGGGGAAATGATTTTTGAAGATTATGAAAAGAATAGAAAAAAGAAGCTAGGATAAATAAAAATGAGAAACATCAAAAATATAGGCGAATTAAAAAAAATAGGGTATCAACCAAAAACTATTAGAGACGAATTATCTGATAATTTGAAAAACAATTTGCGTTCAAACAAAAATAGTTTTGAGGGATTAATTGGTTACGACAACACAGTTATTCCTGATTTAGAAAGAGCAATACTTTCAAATCATAATATAAACCTTTTAGGTCTTAGAGGTCAGGCAAAAACAAGAATAGCAAGACAGATGACCAATCTTTTAGACGAATGGATCCCTGTAGTTGAAGGATCCGAAATCAATGACGATCCAATTGAGCCAATATCTAACTTCGCTAAAGAGAAAATAAAAAAACTGGGGGATAAAACTCCTATCTATTGGATGCACAGAAGTGAAAGGTTTTATGAAAAGTTAGCTACTCCAGATGTAACTGTTGCAGATCTAATAGGTGATATTGATCCCATAAAAGCAGCAACTTTGAAATTATCTTATGCGGATGAAAAAGTTATTCATTTTGGAATGATACCAAGAGCCCATCGCTGTATTTTTGTCTTAAATGAATTACCGGATTTGCAAGCCAGAATCCAAGTTGCTCTTTTTTCAATTCTTCAAGAAAAAGAAATTCAAATAAGAGGATTTAAATTAAGATTACCCATAGAGTGTCAATTAATTTTTACAGCAAATCCAGAAGACTACACTAATAGGGGTAGTATAGTTACTCCACTAAAAGACAGGATTGGTTCACAAATTTTAACACATTACCCTCGAAACAGATCTTTTGCAAAGAAAATCACCATACAAGAAGCTAAAAAAGCGATTTCAAAAACAGATAAAATTTATATTCCTGAAGTAGCGTATGATATTATTGAACAAATTGGTTTTGAAGCAAGAAAAAGTGATTATATAGATCATAAAAGCGGTGTGAGTGCCAGAATGAGCATAACCTCATTAGAAAATTTGATAAGTTCAGCTGAGAGGAGAATATTAATTAATAATGAATCTAAAACAACAATTAGATTATCAGATTTTTCTGCGGTTATTTCTGCCATAAATGGAAAAGTTGAACTTGTTTATGAAGGTGAACAAGAGGGAGCTGAACAAATCTCATACTACCTGATTTCACAATCAATAAAAACAATCTTCCCAGAATTTTTTCCAAAAATTGAAAAATTAGAAAAACCTGACGCAAAAGGTCCATATGAAGAATTATTAGCATGGTTTTTTAAGGATAATCAACTTTACATTGATGATAATTTTAGTGATGATGAATATAGAGATACGCTAAAAAGTATAAAGCCACTTGAAAAATTTATTAAAAATCATAAGCCCAATTTGGTTGATGATGAGAAATATTTTATGATGGAATTTTTACTTTGGGGTCTTGAAGCAAATAAAAAATTGAACAAATATAGAAGTCTGGATGGATTTGAATTTAAGGATAGTTTGGGTAGCTATATCAGTAAGCTCTAAGAATTATTACATTCTTTCCTTAATTTCAATAAAAAGACCTATTAGCAAACATAAAACAACTGTAGCTATTACGATTCCTCCTACACCCATAAAATGTGTTTTTAATTATCGTTGGCCTACTAGGGCTCGAACCTAGACTCTTCTGGACCAAAACCAGACGTGTTACCAGTTACACCATAGGCCAATTGGACTGCAAATTTAATTTAAAATTCTTTTTATCTTAAAAAAAAGTAATTTTATTTTTTATTCTCTTTTCAATAGATATTGAATTCAATTTGATTTAAAAAAAATTAAAGTATACCTTATTAATATGTATTTTCGTGTTCGGAATAACAGGTTAAATGGATATTAAATCTTTCACTTTTTGGAATAGATTATTTGGCTTATTAGTTTTCTCAATAGCTCTTTCAACTTATATAACGACAGTTGAACCTACTGCAAGTTTTTGGGATGCAGGTGAGTATATATCAACCTCCGCTAAATTGCAAGTAGGTCACCCTCCTGGAGCTCCACTGTTCCAAATGCTTGGAGCAGTCTTTGCATCATTTGCTCAAAACCCTGAGAAAATCGCATTAATGGTTAATATGATGTCTGTTTTTTCAAGTGCTTTTAGTATTTTATTTCTGTTCTGGACCATAACTTTATTAGTAATTAAAATTTATCCATTTGAAAATCATAAAAACTCAGCTGATAAGTTTATTTTTTTTAGTAGTGCTTCAGTAGGTGCCCTTTCTCTTTGCTTCTCAGATAGTTTTTGGTTTAATGCTGTTGAAGCAGAGGTATATGCAATGGCTATGCTAATTCTGTCCATTTTATTTTATTTGGCTTTGAAATGGGAAAAGGAGATGAATACTCCAAGAGGAGATAAGTGGTTATTATTAATCTCATTTGTTATTGGTCTCTCTTTTGGTGTTCACTTTATGGGGCTACTTACAATTCCAGCCATTGGAATGTTATACTATTTTAAAAATTATAAAAAAGTAACTTTTAAAGGATTCATTTTAGCAAACGTAATATCAGTTGCTATTCTCCTTTTTATATTTAAGTTACTCTTACCACTAACACTAGCTTTTTTTGGAAATACAGAAGTTTACGTAGTCAATACTTTTGGTCTACCTTTCAATAGTGGAACTATATTAGCCGGTATAATAATAACTGGTTTTTTCGTAATTAGCCTGAGGTTATCCTACAGAAAAAAAATGGTAAATCTTAATACTGGGTTATTGTCTATTTTATTTGTTTTGCTTGGATTTTCTTCCTGGATAATGATACCGATTAGAGCCAATGCAAATACTGTTATAAACGAAAATTCTCCATCGGATGCGAGGTTGCTTTTAGCCTATTACAATCTAGAGCAATATCCAGAAACAAAACTTTTTTATGGCCCTTATTTTTCGGATATGTACGTTGGGCAAGATGATAATAACCCCTATAAGGATGACAAACCAAAATACGAAAGAGATGATAAGACTGGTAAGTATGTAATTGTTAATTATTGGCAAAATGCAAGGATTAACTCCAATTCAGATCAAAGTGGTTTTCTTCCAAGACTTTGGAGTACCGAACATGCTGCAAACTACATGGATTTTACTAAGCCATTAGAATTTAAGATCTCAAGAGAGTACTCTTCAAATAAAGATTTGGTTAATCAAGTCAATCAATTTAGATACGATGCTATTGATGGTGGAAAAACAGGTCAGGACTATAATAATTTTTTTAAAAAATATGGCAGGTATTTAGATATCGAAAAACCATCCTTTTTTAGTAATCTTCAATTTCTTTTTGAATATCAGTTTGGTTACATGTATCTGAGATACTTTATGTGGAATTTTGTAGGAAGACAAAATGATAATGCAGGAACTTATTCTATTTTGAATGGGAACTGGATAAGTGGAATACCTTTTATTGACTCATTTAGGCTTGGAAATCAAACTGAGATAAGTGAAGATGCAAAAACCAATAAAGCTAGAAATACATATTTTTTCTTTCCACTTTTGTTAGGAATTTTTGGTGCTTATTTCTTGTATAAAAGAGACCCTAAAAAATTCTGGGTAATACTTCTATTCTTTCTTTTTACTGGCCTTGCATTGAAAGTATATTTAAACGAGAGGCCATTTGAGCCAAGGGAAAGAGACTATGCATTGGTGGGTTCTTTTTATGTTTTCTCCATTTGTATAGGTCTAGGAACTTTAGCTTTAAGTGAAAAGGTTAGATCATTAAATAAATCTAAACTCTTAGAAATTTTAACTCCAATAATTTGCTTAATTTTTGTTCCTTTTTTAATGGCCTATCAAAACTGGGATGACCATGATAGATCAAATAGATATACTGCACAATCAATTGCCAAATCATATCTATCCTCTATTCAAAAGGATGTTGGTTCAATCATTTTTACAATTGGTGACAATGATACTTTTGCTCTTTGGTATGCTCAAGAAATTGAAGGTTATAGAACCGATGTTAGGACAATTAATACAAGTCTGCTAGCCACCGACTGGTATATTGATCAGACAAAAAGGAAAACTTACAAAAGTGATCCTATAAAATCTCAACTTAAACATGAAAATTATGCATATGGTATTAGAGATTATATCAAATATGAGGAGCTAACTGATTCATTAAGATGGGATATAAAAGATTTTATGGGTTGGGTTTCTAGTGATGATGATAGAACCAAATTCAAAAGCTTAATTTCTCAAACAGGAGGAAACCCTTTAGAATATCCAAAAAATACTCAAGAAATGGTTTTTTATCCAACAAATAAAATTAGGCTTCCGGTAAATAAGGAAAATGTATTAAAAAGTGGAATTGTTTCAGAGGAAAACAAGGATGAGATTGTACCATATATTGATATAGACCTTCCAAAAACTGGAATTACAAAAAATCAACTTTTGATGATTGATATTTTAGCCAATAATGATTGGAAACGTCCAATATACTTTACAGGGGGAAGTTATGAAGACTCTGAATACATTTGGATGAAAGAGTATCTTCAATTAGATGGGTTAGTTTATAAATTAGTTCCAATAAAAACTCCTCAAAACCCAAATAATAGCTATCTAATGGGTAGGATTGATAGCGAGCTAATGTATAGCATAGTTAAACAATGGAGCTGGGGAAATTCAGATGATCCAAACATCTATCATGATCCAGAAACCAGAAAAAATAGTATTAGTTTCAGGAGTAATCTAGCCAGATTGTCAGAGCAATTAATTAAGGAAGGTAAGCTAAAAAAAGCTAAGGAAATTATTGATATTGCAATAGAAAAAATGCCAATTGATAAATTTGGTTATTACAGCTTATTAGTGCCCTTTGTTGATAATTACTACAGTATCTCTGAAGATAAATTAGCTCAAGGGCTAGCCTCACAAATA
>MDTC01207386.1_pt1 | contig 77437 bp, 68 predicted proteins | sample 811181 | NCBI WGS metagenome assembly MDTC01 (sample SAMN05326644, study PRJNA326480) | marine metagenome | isolation source: seawater | place: Pacific Ocean: North | collected 2011
GACCATCAAACCACACTTTTTTTACAGGCGACAAAACAGCAGCCGTCCCACAAGCGGCCATCTCAGCAAAATTCTGAAACTCTTCCCTGAGGTCGATGGCACGCTCTTCAACTCTTAAATTTAAATCAACCTCTGCCAAACTCATTATTGAGCGCCGAGTAATGCTCGGCAAAATGGCGCTTGATGCCGGAGTAACTAATTTATCGTCATCCATTAGCACCAAAATATTTGCAGACCCTGCCTCATCAATGAAACGCCGCTCTCGCGAATCTAAATACAGAGCCTCGTCAGCGCCCAAGGCGACGGCATCCTTCGTCGCTAATAACCCAGCAGCATAATTTGCACCCGCTTTATAGCTTCCGGTTCCTTGGGGTGCGGCACGATCGTAATCCGAAACTGCTAAACTAATAGAGCCCAAACCCCCTTCACTATAATAAGGACCAACAGGCGAACAGAATACTCTGAATTCAAATTCTTCTGCGGGACGCAACCCTAGATTCTCCCCTACCCCAATTAACATAGGCCTTATATACAACGAAGCTCCTGACCCAAATGGTGGAATCCAACGATAATTTGCCCTCACAGCCTGCTCGACTGCATTTATGAATAAGCTATCGGACACAGGTGGCATAAGAAGTCTCTCAGCCGTTCTGTGCATTCGCTCGGCATTTAGGTTGGGCCTGAACAAAAGAACTCTTCCGTCCTCTGCTGTTTGCGCCTTCATGCCTTCAAAACACTGCTGTGCGTAATGCAAGGCAGGAGCGCCCTCGCTGACCGTAACAGAAGAACTCTCTATCAGCTCACCGTCATCCCATTCACCGTTCACCCATTTTGCTCGAAACCTATAATCAGTATTGTGATATTTAAATCCAATTTTAGCCCAATCCAACTGAACCTTTTTACCGAGTTCGCTCATCAACTTCCTTAACCCTTATTAAAGTTTTAAGATCTTATTATGTTCGATTACCTAGATAAAAACTAGAAATACTGCGGAAAGCCATCTCGCCTAACATAACAATATCGGTTAATATCACAGCATTAACTAAAAATTTTTCTTACCGTTATGAGCCTTATTGACATTGGTGCAAATCTCACACACCCATCCTTTGAAAAGGATCTCTCAGACGTACTCGATAGGGCTAAAGCGGCAAATGTTTCGCACATAATTGTAACTGGGAGCGATTTAGAGAGCAGCATCCAATCAACTAAACTTAGCAAACAGTCTCCAAACTATCTTTCTGCGACAGCAGGCTTTCATCCGCATAATTCGAAAAATTGTCAAAATCAAGACTGGGCAAAAATATCAGAGCTATGCTCAATGGGAGAAGTTGTAGCTGTTGGAGAATGTGGCCTAGACTATAATAGAAACTTCTCTCCTAGCAAAATCCAGCGAACGATATTTCGTAAGCACTTATCGCTTGCTTCAGAAATAGGGAAACCCTTGTTTTTACACCAAAGAGATGCCCATCAAGACTTTTACAACTTACTAACAGAATATCGTTCAGCTGACTTGCGCGGTGTCGTACATTGCTTTACTGATTCAGAAACTGCACTGCGCGACTACCTCGACCTCGGGCTGTTTATCGGAATAACAGGATGGGTTTGTGACATCAACCGAGGAGAAGAGCTTCGGCGAATTGTTTCCTTTGTACCAGAAGACCTGCTCCTCGTCGAGACGGATGCGCCCTACCTACTTCCCAAAAATATAAACCCTAAGCCAAAATCAAATCGAAATGAACCGTGCCATTTGGATTCCGTTGTAAGTATGATTTCTGAGTGCAGCGGCCGAAGTAAAAATAAGATAGCTCAGCAAACTCGATTAAACGCTGCAAAGTTATTTTCCTTACCTGCCTTATTGAGCCTTGACTAGTCGTCAATCTTGATGAACTTAGCTAATGCATCCTCATCGAATGGCCAACCTAACTCCTTGCCTAAATCAAAATGCCGTAGGACTGGAATTCGGACGCCATATTTTTCAACCAGCAAAGGGTCGCTTGATATGTCAATGAGTTTGATAGAAATCGATGTTGATTTCTCTTGCAAAGAATTAACCATTGAGAGTGCTGTCTCGCACAAATGACAACCGTTAGTAGTATAAAAAAGAATATCGTATTTACTCAACCTTCAGATTCCCGCAACACTTTCAGAATATCGCCAATCAGCGATGGCCCTCGATAAACAAAGCCAGAATAAATTTGTAGGAGATCTGCGCCTGCAGCTATTCGCTCCCTAGCATCATCAGCATTCATAATTCCACCTACACCGATAAGAGACACTTTTTCTCCTGTAATTCTTTTAATTTCTCTCAGCATTGAACACGCTGGTATCGTCAGAGGCGCACCACTCAACCCGCCAGCCTCAGTTGAAAACCTAGCACCTTGAATAGCACTCTTATCGAGGGTTGTATTGGTCGCAATAATTCCATCGATATCGTGCTTAAGGATATTCTCACAGCACATCCCCAATTCTGTTGGAGTCAGATCAGGCGCAAGCTTTACAGCGAGTGGAACATACTTACCATCCGACGCAAGCGCTAATTGTTGGTTTTTAAGTTTCTCTAAAAGATTAGCTAGCTGATCGCCATATTGTAACTCTCTGAGCCCGGGCGTATTCGGAGAGGAAATATTAACACTTATATAATCTGCAGAGGAGTAACCTAATTTCAAACAATGCAAATAGTCCTCGACGGCCTTTTCAATCGGCGTTGCTAAATTTTTCCCTATGTTCAATCCAATAATCGGGCTTTCCTTGCATGCTGCAATTCTCTCCAGCGCATGATTGATCCCCTTATTGTTAAACCCCATTCTATTTAGAATTGCATCATGACCTGGCAACCTAAACATCCTTGGATGAGGGTTACCCGGCTGCGCCCTTGGCGTCAAAGTCCCGATTTCTACAAAAGAAAAACCGAGAGCACTTAATCCATCGATAAAATCACCGCTCTTATCAAGTCCTGCGGCCAACCCCACTGGGTGCGAAAACTTTAAACCCATTGCCTCAACTGGCTTGCCCTCTCGACCCGTCTTCGACCCCCACCCCAACAGACCGAGCCTATAAGCGAGAGTAATTGTCCACAAACTAATATCATGAGCATTTTCAGCAGAAAGGCTGAAAAGGAATCTTCTTAGGGTTGAATAAAGCATCGCAGTTCACCAAATCTTCATTATAACGGATATTTAGTAATATTCGTTATAATGCCTACCTTAACAAACTCTGCTGCAAAAAGTCAGACTCGGAAGCATTACCTAGACTTCTACTACCAAACAGTTAAACTTCGGTCTGTTCTTAAAATCGAATAGGTAAATATTATTTTCTAGTTTCGCGCAAGAACTCCTAACGTTACTGGTTATCCAAATAAGTCCAGTAAAGCATGCAATGGCGCATCCCTGAGCTTGCTCCAGTAAAATTCACATGAGAAGAAGCACTATGAGTCAAAGATCGATAGTAACAGAATTAAGAACGTGGTTAGGGCAGCAAATTATTGGACAAGAAAGTCTTATAGACAGAATTTTAATCGCGCTTTTAGCCGATGGTCATCTCTTAGTCGAGGGTGCGCCGGGTTTAGCGAAGACCAAAGCTATCAAAGATTTATCCCGAGCCGTTGAGGGTGACTTCCACCGAATTCAGTTCACACCTGATCTTTTACCTAGTGATATTACCGGTACGGAGGTCTATCGCCCTGAAGATGGGTCCTTCCGATTCCAAAAAGGTCCAATTTTTCATAACTTGGTTTTAGCTGATGAAATCAATCGAGCACCTGCTAAGGTGCAATCTGCACTTTTGGAAGCGATGGCCGAACGTCAGGTCAGTGTCGGAAGAGAGTCATTTACGCTGCCTCCCCTTTTTTTGGTAATGGCAACGCAGAACCCCATAGAGCAAGAGGGAACTTATCCCTTACCAGAGGCACAACTAGACCGATTCTTGATGCATGTCACCGTCGACTACCCTGCTATAGAAGCAGAACGATCAATTCTTCAGCTTGTAAGAGATGAAGCTGCAGACAAAAAGTCCGAAACGCCGAAAGAGCTCTCCCAAGATTCCTTATTCCAAGCAAGGCAAGAAATACTTGCTATGCATATGGCGCCAGAGGTGGAGGAGTATATCGTTCAACTAATAATGGCAACAAGGAAACCTGAGCATTATGGTGACGACTTGAAGGGATGGCTTGAGTATGGAGCAAGCCCTCGCGGAACGATCTCATTGGATCGTTGTGCTCGGGCGCACGCTTGGATTCATGGCCGGGACTTTGTGAGCCCTGATGATATCCAAGAAATTATTTTTGATGTGCTCCGTCATAGAATATTACTCAGTTTTGAAGCTGAGGCGAGTGGTGTCACCCCCGATCAGGTAATTAATGAGATAAGAAAACGCGTGCCGTCTGCGTAAAACGAAAAGAAATAGGACTTCTTCGCGTGATTACATCTAAAATTGAAAACAATGATGAACGCTTTCGACTGCGAGGAGCGATGATCTCGCTTAACCAGCTATTGATGCAGCGCCACGCAGCAAAGACATTGGAATATCCAGCGAACGCCCGCTCAATCGCTGGTATCTCTGGAGCCCATCTATCTAAAATGAGAGGCAGAGGTATAGATTTTGAAGAATTTAGACCATATCAATCTGGCGATGACATACGCCTAATCGATTGGAGAGTCACTGCCAGAACCGGCAGAGCCGTTACCAAGGTATTCCGAGAAGAGAGAGAGCGGCCTGTAATTATAGCGGTGGACCAGACCCATAATATGTACTTTGGAAGTCAAACAGCATTTAAATCAGTAATAGCCGCACAAGCAGCTGCTCTGCTGTGCTGGAGGGCGCTCGACAACGGGGATCGCGTCGGCGGTATGGTTTTCTCAGATACAGAATCAGCATTGATCCGTCCCCGGCGAAGCCGACTGTCAGCTCTACATTTATTGAACAAAATAACTGATTATAATCAGAGAGTTAAAGACTTTTCATCAAAGTCTGAATTAATAAGTTTCTCTGACCACTCATCGAGCCTGTCTTCCGCGTTGAGTGGGATTCGACGGATAACAAAACCCGGAAGCACGCTTTATGTCGTGTCTGATTTTGCCAACCTAGATGGAATAGCATTAGACTATCTCAAGCAGCTTGCGCGAAACAACAATGTGGTTGCCGTGATGATTTACGACGCACTTGAACAAAACCTCCCTGTTCCAGGGATGTACGGAATCACGGACGGTGTTGTAAAGGGGTCGCTTAACACACACAACAAGCAAATTCGCGAGCGCTATAATTCTCAATTTGTTTTGAAATTGAATTCTCTTAAATCAAGTTTCGATGAAATGAAAATTCGGCTTTTGACGCTTCGAACCAATCAATTAGTTGTAGAGCAAGTACGGCAATGGATAGTCAAGAACTATTAAACCAATTAGCGGACATTCGGCTCCCAAACGAAATCGGCCTTTGGCCCCCTGCACCCGGTTGGTGGGTTCTGCTCGTTATCCTCCTATTCGCCCTTTATGCTGCTTTTAAAGCTTTCTCAAAACGAAGAGCCCTTCAATACTCTCTAAACGCCGCCATTGAGGAGCTTGGCATTTCTTATACAAATTGGTATTCCGCACCCGCGGAGAATAAACCAAATGCGTTGCTCGAGTATGTAAACACTAGTAATACAATTCTACGCAGAGTAGCCTTAGCACGTTCATCAAACAGTCAAAACGTCGCATCTCTGACGGGCAAAAAGTGGATAGCGTTTATTCGCTCGGAAGGAGACAGTACGATGTTAACTGAGGAGATCGCTTCAGCGTTAAGTCAAGGTCGATTCCAACAAAGCTTGACTCTAGATACAGAAGCATTGCACTCGTTTTGCTCTACTTGGGTAACATCGATGTATATGGCAAAAAAACAAAGCAAAAGCTCGCTCGAAGACTCGAGCATCAAACTTCCAAAGGATCAATAATGTTGGAATTTATTTGGCCGTGGGCTTTTGCCCTGCTGCCACTGCCATATTTTATTAATCGACTTACACGCCCGGCACCACGCCAGGACGCAGCTCTTTATGTCCCATTCTTTAAGACCTTGTCCAGCCTCGGCTCAGACAATGAAACTTTAATCAATAGTCGCATCCTCACCACCGTCTGCTGCCTTCTGATATGGGTATTAATTGTTATCGCATCTTCTCGGCCGCAATGGTTAGGCGATCCTGTGCAACTCCCATCCACAGGACGCGACCTCATGCTCTCTGTCGATATCTCGGGCTCAATGGAAGCCCAAGATATGGTCGTGGGGAATCGTCAGGTATCACGAATTGAGATAGTTAAGGCCGTTGTCGGGGACTTTGTGGAGCGCAGAGAGGGCGATCGTCTCGGGTTAATTCTGTTTGCAGCACATGCATACATTCAAGCCCCTTTGACATTTGATCGCGAAACCGTTGGAACTCTTCTTGCTGAAGCTGATATTGGCATCATTGAAGAATCTGCAACTGCCATCGGAGATGCTATCGGGCTAGGCATTATTCACTTAAGAAATAGACCTGAAAATAGCAGAGTTCTCATACTTTTGACTGATGGCGTTAATAATGCAGGTGCTATGTCACCCGAACAGGCCGGAAAGCTTGCAGAAATAGAAAGCATCAAAGTCTACACAATCGGGATAGGAGCCGATCAGGTAGTGCAAAGAAGCTTTTTTGGCTCTAGAGCCATTAACCCATCTGCAGAACTCGACGAGGAGGTCCTCACTCAAATTGCCGAATCAACTGGTGGGAGGTATTTCCGTGCGAGAAATGTTAACGATTTGGTCTCTATTTACGAGGAACTCGATCGCCTGGAAACAATAGAGCAAGATGAACAGACATATCGCCCAACGAAAGTATTGTTCTATTGGCCTCTTGGGGCGGCATTACTCATAAGCTTTTTTCTGACTCTAATGCAAACTCCTTGGAGAAGATTGCAGGGATCCAGCGGTCACGTAACCCGCGACAGTATTCAGGATTCAGTCGTTGCTGGAGATGCCGAGTAATGGAAAATTTTTTAAAAGATATCCTAATGCAAGATTTTCACTTCCTACGCCCTATGTGGCTACTTGCCACGTTTCCAATTTTGGTTTTTATAGCTGCTTTATGGCGCTTGAACAGCAGTACTACCGCGTGGGACAAAGCTATCGACAAAACTCTTTTGCCTTTTTTGATCGATAAGAAAAAGCATTCCTCTCAAAAGACACCTCTCTTGCTCTTAACACTTCTTTGGCTACTTTGCACATTAGCTCTCTCTGGCCCCGTCTGGGAAAAACTGCCTCAGCCAGTTCAACAAAGAGAGGATGCCTTAGTTATCGTCCTTGATTTATCACTTTCCATGTTTGCACCAGATCATGATCCGAGTCGACTCGATCTTGCCAAACGCAAATTGAGGGACGTACTTGAGCTACGTTCCGAGGGACAGACGGCATTGGTGGTGTATGCTGGTGACGCACACACCGTTACGCCACTTACTGACGATGTAGTGACCATAACAGCCCTTGTGCCTTCACTCTCTCCGAACATTATGCCCCTTTTTGGGAGTAATCCTGTCCTTGCGATAAATCAAGCTATTCAGCTCTTAGATACAGCTGAGGCCCCTCGTGGCAAGATACTGTTGATGACCGATGGAATAAAAAGCGGGCGGGAGGAAAGCGCAGTCGTAGGGTTGTTCGAAGACAATGATTACGAACTTTTAGTTATGGGCATTGGTACCGAAGCTGGAGCACCAATAAGAGTAAACGATGGTGGATATCTGACAGACAACTCCGGCCAAAGGGTTGTAGCAAAACTTGATAGAGAACCACTGATGTCTGTCGTTGAACGGACTGGGGGCAAATACCATGACATTCAGTTAGCCGACTCCGATCTAGCCTATCTACTAACCGAGGCCATTAACATAGATGATGAAGAGCTCTCCGATTCTGAAGAGGAGTTCGATATTTGGTTCGAAACAGGCCCCTGGCTTTTGTTATTAATACTACCTATTACCGCAATGAGCTTTCGCCGTGGCTGGCTCTTTAATATAGCTTTTCTTGCTACTCTTCCATGCTTAACATTAACTTCTCAGCCGATTGAAGCCGCTGGATGGATTGACCTTTGGTTACGCGCAGATCAACAGGGTGCGAAAGCCTTTCAAAACAATGACCACACAGAAGCTTCTAACCTATTCAGTTCCCGCGATTGGGCCGGAGCAGCAGCGTACAGGGCTGGCGACTACGAAACAGCCGCAGCTGATTTCGCAACCATTGAAACTCCCGATGGACATTATAATCGTGGAAATGCTTTAGCAGTGGCGGGCAACTATGAACAGGCGATCGCTGCCTATGAAATTACGCTTAACGTGGAGCCAGAACACGAAGAGGCACTGCAAAACAAAGCTATCGTCGAGCAGCTTCTCGAGCAAGAGAATCAAGAAAGTGCTGAACAAGATTCAGGCGAAAATGAAAATAGTGAGTCGCAACAAAATTCGGAAGATGAATCGGAGCAACAAGACGAAAACAGTGACCAACAAGACCAAGAGAGTCAAGAGGGAAATCAAGATCAACAGCAACAAGAGCAGCAGAGTGAAGCCCCGGACGAACAGGAAGCCTCAGAGTCAAACAGCGAACAGAATACTCCCAGCGATACAACGAACGAAGAATTTGAAGAACAACAGGCACTCGAGCAATGGCTTCGAAGAATTGACGACGATCCAGGGGAATTGCTCAGACGCAAATTTCGATATCAATACCGCCAGAGGCAACTTAACGGAACCGCGAACAGCACTCAGGGAGGTGGACAAATATGGTAACTTACATAAAGCCATGGTTTTTTTTAAGCTCCCTTTTGATCTCATTACTAGCAACGACTTCAAAAGCACAGGAAATCACACTAACTCTGGATAGGAGTGAGCTCGCACGCGGCGAAACACTTACCCTTACCATTCGAGTTTATGATCAGAGACAGGGAATGCAACTTGATTTAACGCCGCTGACAGAAAATTTCGATGTGCTTGGTACGAGGACATCAAGTCAAGTAAGAAGCATAAATGGTAACACCGATATCTGGACAGATTATATTATTACCCTATTCCCCTTAACCGAGGGAAGCTTGAGAATTCCCTCGCTAACCATCTCCGGTCAGCTAACAGATGAACTTGAAGTGACTGTGACAAATCAGGGGGCTCGATCCAATCAAGAAACTGATGAATTATTTCTGGAAATCGAGGTAAATAAAGACTCTTTATACGTCCAGGAGCAACTGCTATTTTCGATTAGACTTTTTTACACAATTAACGGAATTCGAAATCCAGTTTTTACTGAAATAGACATTCCAGATACAGTCACCCAACTAATCGGATCTCCAAATCAATATGAAAAAATTATAGACGGCCAACGTTATGGCGTTTACGAGAAGCGCTATGTTATTTTTCCTCAAAAAAGCGGTTCTCTCGATATTCCTGATATCTTATTTAGAGGGGAAGTGACAGATGGTTCGAGCAGCTTCGTATTTAGAAATTTAAATACTCGACGAATAACTGCGTTTATCGAAGGCCGAACGATTGATGTCGTCGAGCGGCCGCCCAGCGCTGAAATACTCCCGACATGGCTACCTGTGACAGATCTTGTTATGGAAGAATCGTTTAGTCGCCCCCTATCGGATCTTAAGGTTGGTGACACCTTTGTGAGAACGATAAAGATGACAGCAAATGGTGTTGACGGTGCAGTGTTGCCTCCCTTTTCACCCTCCAACATTCAAGGGTTTAATACCTATCCGGATCCCGCAAAAATCGAGCGCCGATTTGTCAATGGCAGCATCGTCGGGGAGCGGATCGAATCTAGCACACTCGTTGTTTTAGAAGATGGCAACCTATCAATACCAGCTATAAAAATAGACTGGTGGAACGTAGACTTTGATCGACTAGATAGCACTATAATTCCGGAAACAATGCTGCGTATCATTCCTTTACAGGGGATAGCTCCGTCCGAACTTGCGGTCCCAAGCACAGAATCGATTGAAGACCTTCTTGCGGCTCCGCCAGAAATCAGCCAAGAAATGATAGATGAACAAGCCACAGGTCAATATTTAAATATTGAAGAGATCCTTGTCAGATACTCAATAATCATTGGATTCTTATTAATTTTTGTTACCTTGTTGCGCAATTTAATCATAAAAAACAGAAGCCATATCTTCGCTGGATATGCAGGATTGCGAAAAGAATTTAGGCTGACTCAATCACCTGAGAGAAACGAGCGAAACGCATATCGCGCATTAATGCGGGCTTTTCGCCACTCTGATACTCAAGAAATAAAAGCAACGTTAATTCAGTGGGCAAATCACATCGTAGGAACTATTGAAATAAATACCATTGAAGACCTATATCGGCAAAAAGAGCATCCTGAAATTTATGGACCACTACAGAACTTTCAAAGTGAGCTTTTTTCTGAGAAACCTAACTCAAAAAACCTTGATTTGAGCAACCTGCTTGCTGCTGTAAGAAAAATACGTAAAGTAAACAAAAAGAATAACGCCGCCCACGAGCGCAAGAAGCGCTACCACCTGCCGCCGCTCTACCCCATTTAAGGCTAACTGCATGTCTACCACACGGCTTGTTTTTAGCACTGCATGCGACAATCGCTGCAAAAAATGTGGAAAAGCGCTAAAAAAATGCCGATGCATTGCAAGCAGTCAACTTAAAATTAAAGCCCCTAATCAAACCATCAAAATCCAGTACGAAAAAAAAGGAAGAAAGGGAAATGGTGTTTGCGTTATTACAAACTTAACGTTGCCTTCGGCGGAGCTGAAAACGTTGGCCAAAGAGTTGAAAACGAAGTGTGGATCTGGTGGTAGCATTAAGGATCAACAAATAGAAATTCAAGGAGATCATCGCGAGATTATCAAAGCGGCCTTGGAAGAAAAACAATACAAGGTGAAGATAGCGGGTGCATAACCCAACTGCAGGTTTCTACAACAACTCAGTGTTAATATCAGCGATCTGATTTCCTTTAGAAGCCTCTCCAAGCTTGTTTTGACCTTGTTTCGCCATATCATTACGCTGATTCTTCAACCGTTCCAAGTAAGTTTCATCTACATCCCCGGTAATGTATTCCCCATTAAAAACGGAGCACTCAAACTCAGAAATATCGGGGTTGCCCTCTGACGCTGCAGCAATTAAATCTTGTAAATCCTGGTATATTAACCAATCTGCGCCGATCGCTTTTTCGACCTCTTCTTCGGAACGCCCTGCAGCAATTAACTCATTTGCTGACGGCATGTCTATTCCATAAACATTAGGGTAGCGTATAGCGGGCGCTGCTGATGCGAAATAAACTTTACTAGCGCCGGCATCTCTAGCCATCTGAATTATTTGCTTACAAGTTGTTCCTCGAACAATCGAATCATCGACTAAAAGCACATTTTTCCCACGAAACTCCAACTCAATCGCGTTAAGTTTTTGTTTCACACTCTTACGACGCTGGCTTTGACCCGGCATTATAAAAGTTCTTCCGATATATCGATTTTTTACGAAACCTTCTCTGTACTTAATACCAAGTCGATTAGCTAACTCTAGCGCAGAGGTTCTGCTCGTATCCGGCACTGGAATAACGACATCGATGTCATTTTGCGGGCGGAGAGCAATCAGCTTATCTGCCAACTTCTCGCCCATCCTGAGCCTTGCTTTATATACAGATATCGCATCCATCATCGAGTCAGGCCGCGCAAAATACACATGCTCGAAAATACATGGGGCATGACGGGACGACTCGGTGCAGATTTTTGAGTGAAGCATGCCATTCAAGTCAATATAAACAGCCTCACCAGGAGCAACATCTCTCTCTATGACAAAGCCTTGAGAAATAAGTGCCACACTTTCCGAAGCTATCATATATTCACGCTTATCAGTCGACGGATCATCTCTATACCCAAATACCAATGGCCGAATACCATTTATGTCCCTAAATCCAACTATGCCGTAACCTGTCAACATTACTACTGCTGCGTAACCGCCTCGACATCTATTATGCACCCCACTCACAGCTGAAAAAACATCGTCAGGCAGAGGCTCTATCTTTTTGTTTTGTTGTAATTCATGCGCAAAAACGTTCAACAATACTTCCGAATCTGAATCAGTATTGATGTGTCGCAAATCTTCTTTAAAGAGGTCACGAGCGATGTCCTTAGTATTCGTGAGATTGCCATTATGAGCTAGCGCCAATCCATACGGTGAGTTCACATAGAATGGTTGCGCAAGTGCCGGACTAGAACTGCCCGCGGTGGGATACCGCACGTGACCAATACCCATCTGGCCTTTCAGTCTTCTCATATGACGGGTTCTAAATACATCTTTTACTAATCCATTATCTTTTCTAAGATTCAGCTTTCCGTTATCACATGTCATTATACCGGCTGCATCTTGTCCCCGATGTTGCAGAATTGTAAGCGTGTCGTATATACATACTCCAACATCATTCTCCGAAACCACTCCAACTAAACCACACATAAAAGCCTCTCTATTTAAAAATCTTACCGATTATCAAATAATCTCGGGTTGTGAAAAATCAAATGTCTCGGCGTATTGAATAAATATTAATTGGGAGAGATCGTCAACATAAGGTAGGATTTTTGACGCCATCCAGAAATCGCTTCCACTGACGAAAGGGCGAGCTACAAAAGTTAAAATTAAAACGATCAAAGCGCCGCGCGCCAGTCCAAATAACACCCCAAGACCACGATCAATTAGCATCAGTCCGGTCAAAACAAGAAACTTCTGGCTAACAAAAATAACGAGCGCCCCAAGCATTAATACAACAACAAATAAGCAACAAACAGCAAAAAAATATCTTGCTCCCGCGTTATCTAAAACGGAAGTAAGCGCTTCGGCAAGCAAAGCTCCATAGGACTGTGCGATTACAACAGCAAGCACAAGAAATAATAAGGATAGAAGCTCTCGCACCATGCCTCGCCAAGCACCAATTATGCTTGAAATTGCAAGTATTGAGAAAATTAAAACATCTATCCAGCTCATCAAAGGTTATCCCAATCCCTCTTCGAGTTATAAACTCTCTAATTCGTAGCGTTTAATTAGTCCCAGAACTTGGTATTTTTGATTTAATTCTTCTCTAAAGGCTTCGACTCTATTCCGATCTAACCAGGGGCCGACAAAGATTGTCATTCGACCCCCGTTTTCACTCGAAGATTTCCTACTGTAGGCCTTATAGCCGTCCGAAATGAGCTGCAAGCGCAGTCTTTCTCCATTATTAAAATTCGAAAAAACACCCATTTGAATTACAAAACCCTCAGGAAGGCCTTCAGAACTCAATGAGGGGGTTTCGTCGATTGCTTCGATTGGAATTATAACAGCGGCTTCGTTAGACACTTTGTTTTGGGGCAGGTCTGCACTCGGATTTTTCCGCGATGATAATTCCGGAGTATCCACGCTACCGCCCCGAATCTGGGGTATGACTTGAATCGGCGGATCTATTTTTTCTAAAAGTGGGCGTTCAGGAATACGCTCAATCACAGCAATAGAGCCGTAACCCCCGCCCCCATCGAAAATCAAGATCATCATGGTGCTGGCTATAACTAAGACTACCAAGCCGCCTATTAATCTCTGCCTCATGCTTTTCAGAACTCTTATCTCTCAGAACGTAAATTATACCAGCCCAGCGGAAGAAACACTCAAATTTCGTACTGCCGATACTGTTAAAAAAGAACCAGTCACAACTACCACAGAGTTAGGACTAGAGTTTGTTTTTGCACAAGCGCCCAAATAAGCATTTTCTACAGAGTCGTAAGTACAGACACAAACATCTTTAAATAGTGTTTTTAAAGACTTCTCAAGTGAGGATACCGACAGACAACGTTCATTGTCTACTTCTCCAATATGCCATTCTGAAACTTCACTTCCAAATGCATTCAAAAACTCAATGACTCGTTTGTCAGCCATTATTGCCAGAACCACAACAACCTTGTGTCCAAATTGTACGACATTCATCAATTCCTTGTTTAATATCTCAGCCGCACCTTGATTATGAGCAACATCTAAAAGAATCGGAGTTTTGGTTTTTTTATCCTTTCGCCATTCAGCACGGCCAGCGAGTTGAAGAGTTGTTAATAAATTGCGCTGAGCTTCCAAATTTACCGAAAAGCCCCAAGAAAAAGCCACTGAATACAAAACCTGCATAGCGACCGCAACGTTATCCAACAGTAATTTAGGTGACGGTAAATCGCTTATTGTTTCAATATTTTTTGGCTTATTGGACGTCTCGGTAAAACCGTGCCAGCTCCAACACTCACCCTCTCTCTCCCACCAAAAATGCTGCCCTAAGCAAAGTGGGGTCAATCCAAGATCTTCAGCTTTCCTAAGCAAAGCTTGCGGAGGATCTCTATCACCAAAAATCGCCTGCGCTCCTGCTCGCAAAATGCCAGCTTTTTCGGCCGCGATTGCCTCTCTACCCTTCCCTAACCAGTCTTCATGGTCAATGCTAATATTTGTGACTACACAAATGTCGGCATCGATAATATTTACAGCATCCAACCGCCCGCCTAAACCAACTTCCAGAATAACGGCATCGAGCTCCGTCCGAGCAAAAATCAAAAACCCTGCTAACGCCGTGAACTCAAAGTAGCTAAGCTTAATATTTCCTCTTACTGACTCGATTTCTGAAAAGACATAACACAGCTGTTCGTCATCTACCTCTGTCTGGTTTATCCGGAATCGTTCATTAAAACGATCAATATGCGGTGATGTGAAGGCTGCTACCCGCATTCCCTGCAGCAACAGCATCGCTTCAATCGCCGCAACGGTTGATCCTTTACCGTTGGTGCCAGCTACTGTTATGACTAGAGGGGCTAAACGGGCTACCTCAAAACGCGTGTAAACTGATAAAATTCTAGACAGCCCAAGATCAATCTCCCTTGGATTTATCTGAGAGATATACTCCAACCAATCTTCAAGCGAACTTTTTCTAGAGAGATTCAGACTTAATTCCATTCACAGTAAGCACACAGGGTTCTTGTACTCATAAAAGATTGAGTTACTAGACCGCGGCCTTAGAACCATTAACGGATCTATGGAAAAGCAACTTTGAGATCAAGCCTCCTATCCGAGGTCTTAGGTCTCGACGGTGCACGATCATGTCAATCGCTCCGTTTTCGAGTAAGAATTCACTTCGCTGAAAGCCATCGGGCAATTGGACTCTAACGGTCTGGCGAATTACATCAGGTCCCGTAAAACCGACGAGAGCATTTGGTTCAGCTATGTTGATGTCTCCAAGAATCGCCAAACTCGCAGAAACCCCACCATAAACTGGATCAACTAGCACCGAGATGTAGGGAAGTCTTTCAGATTTTAATTTTTCAAGCGCAGCCGCAGTTTTAGCCATTTGCATTAGGGACAGAAGCGCCTCTTGCATTCTCGCACCGCCACTAGTCGCAAAACAAACGAGAGGAGCTTTCGCTTTTATACAGTGATCAACAGCCATAACAAATTTTTGTCCGACAACGGCTCCCATAGAGCCCCCAATAAAATTAAATTCAAATGCCGCACAAACTATTGGTTGACCAAGAAGTGTCCCATTCATTACGACGAGCGCGTCCTTCTCACCTGTGGCTTTTTGCGCTGCGGAGAGCCTATCTTTATATTTTTTCAAATCTTTAAACTTAAGCAAGTCAACCGGCGCAAGCTCAGAAAATAACTCCGTTTGTGACTCAGAATCCAAAAAAAGATCGAGTCTCCGTCGCGCGGTTATTCGGATATGATGATCACACTTAGGACAAACATCGAAGTTTTGGCTAAGAGACTTTTCATAAAGCACTGCTTCGCAACGCGGACATTTTTTCCATACCCCTTCTGGAACTCCCGTTTTTTTCGCGTCCTTACTAGCATTAGAAATCGATGGTAAAATTTTATCTATCCAACTCATAACATATCCTGATTGATGTTTTAAATCTGTAGGGCATCTCGCGCATCTCGTATCAACTTCGTCGCGGCCTCTACGTCCTCACTTGTCTCGTCGCCAGTAGCAGAAAGCTTTCCAATCTCGCTAACTAAAGCACTGCCAATAATCACTCCGTCAGACATATCGCTCATCTTCAAAACGCTATCCACATCTTTGATACCGAAACCAATCACTACAGGTAGCTCTGTCAAAGTTCGTAATTCACTCACCCGAGTTCGAATTGCATTCGCATCGATTAGCGCGCCACCGGTCACGCCTTTGAGCGATACATAGTAGAGATACCCAGAGCAAACTTCCGTTATCAGTTTAGCTCTTTCAATTCCGGTCGTCGGTGCTACTAAGAATATCGTATCAATGTCCACATCCCTCAAGCGTTGGCGAAGATCAAAGGACTCAGCAGGTGGCATATCCACAACAAGCACACCATCAACATCAGCCTTCGAAACTTCTTTAGTGAACTCTTCGTAGCCCATTAATTCAATCGGATTTAAGTAACCCATAAGCACGACCGGCGTTGCGGAATTTTTAGCCCTGAACTTTTTCATCAATTCACAAACATCAGTCAAAGATGTTCCAGACGCAATCGCTCTTTCAGCGCCAAGTTGTATCACTGGACCATCAGATGACGGATCACTGAAGGGGATACCCAATTCGATGATATCAGCTCCATCTTTTACAAGTTGGTGCATTAGCTTTTCAGTAGCACTTAAATTCGGATCGCCCGCAACAAGGTATGGTATCAAAAGCTTTTGTCCATTTATCGCGGCTCTTTTAGTGACTTCACTTAATCTACTCATAAACTTTATTCTTTTCCTAAATGCAAAGTCATGCCCTAACTAGAGGGTGATTCCTTCAAGCCGAGCTACCGTCTCAATATCTTTATCGCCCCTACCCGACATATTAACAACAATATTTTGATCTGATCGCATGGCCGACGCGAGCTTCAATGCATAAGCCACTGCATGACTGGATTCTAATGCCGGAATAATACCCTCGAGTTGAGTCGTTTCATGAAAGGCTTGCATGGCCTCCTTATCGGTCGCCGCGACATACTTAACGCGCTTCATATCCTTCAGCCACGAATGTTCCGGACCCACTCCCGGATAATCCAAACCCGCCGAAACTGAATGCGTTTCCATAATCTGTCCATTCTGATCAGCCATTAAATAAGTTCTGTTTCCATGCAAAACACCGGGAGACACGTCCTCCGCGCTCAGTGGCGCAGCATGCCTCCCAGTTTCAAGACCATCACCCCCAGCCTCAACTCCATACATGAAAACTTCTGCATCTTTTAAAAACGGATGAAACATGCCAATGGCATTTGAGCCACCGCCAACACATGCAACCAATGCGTCAGGAAGCTTTCCGAACTGATCTAGCGCCTGCTTTCTTGTCTCCCTCCCGATGACGCATTGAAAATCTCGGACAAGGAGAGGATACGGGTGCGGCCCCGCAACAGTGCCTATAATGTAATAGGTATTATCAACATTCGTTGCCCAATCACGTAACGCTTCATTCATTGCATCTTTTAATGTCCGCGAGCCGGATTCAACAGACACCACGGTTGCACCCAAAAGCTTCATCCGATAGACGTTCGGCGCTTGCCTTTGAATATCTTCCGCGCCCATATAAATAAAACAATCCAAGCCTAATCGAGCCGCAACCGTAGCTGTCGCGACGCCATGCTGACCCGCGCCAGTTTCCGCAATAATACGAGTCTTCCCCATTCTTTTGGCGAGCAATGCTTGCCCTATCGTATTGTTCACCTTGTGAGCGCCTGTATGATTAAGGTCTTCACGCTTCAGAAAAATCTTTGCGCCCTTTGCTAAACTGGTTAACCGGGCCGCAAAATATAACGGAGAGGGTCTACCAACATAGTGATTTAAGTCATAATCATACTCTTCCCAAAACGCCGAATCTTTAGACGCTTCTTCATATACTCTGGCAAGTTCTTCAACCGCAGAGATAAGAGTCTCACCGACGAACACACCACCATAAGGCCCAAAGTGACCGAGCTCATCTGGACCCTCCAGGTCTTGCTGGGGGATACTTGGATTAGAATTCTGATCAAACACTTTTTACTCCTTCTATAAAACACTTCATTTTATATAAATCTTTTTTCCCCGCGCTGACTTCAACTCCACTACTGACATCGACTCCGAAGGGTCGAACCGTGCTTATAGCCTTTAGGACATTTAAGTCAGTAAGCCCTCCCGCCAATACCGTCTTTCTTAACTGAGATTCAGACAAGACTTTAGTCAATTCCCAATTGAATGTCTGCCCGGTTCCTCCGATCTCCCTGCGACTATAGGCGTCCAGTAAAATCATATCGGCAGAATCATACTTTCTAAAAGCGTCCTTGATACTTTGCGAATCCCTAACTCGACTAGCTTGAATCTGCGGCATCCCAAAACTGTTACAAAATTGTTGATCTTCATTTCCGTGAAACTGAAGTCGATCAATCAGACCAGTTTCAAGAACTTTCTCAACTTCTTCTCGTGTTGGATTAACAAAGAGCGCCACCCTATCCGCGTCGTTCCGTCCACTTTCGAGGATGGACCGTAGTTTATCTGCATCAACGGCCCTTGGGCTTTTCTGAAAAAACACAAATCCTAATGCATCCGCACCACAATTCATTGCACTTTCTGCATCCTCGGCAGTAGTTATTCCGCATATTTTGATCCAGATTTTCCTATCTTGCGCCATAACTTCATTATACCTACTGAACATTCGAAAACTGTTTACATATGCTCTTTTAAAACCAGCTCCCTATACGAATCCAGCCAAAACAGGGGGAGCGACTGAGCGCTCAGGTAGCGCGTATTTCGGAGAGTAAGAAACCCCAGTAAGGTACAAACCGTGCGGAGGCGATGTGGCACCAGCTTTTGTCCTATCTCTCTGCTCCAAGACAATTTTTACCCAAGAACTGGGGTAATCACCGCGTCCGACCGCTATCAGGGTACCTGCGATGTTCCGCACCATATGCTGTAAAAATGCGTTCGCGACCACGGTAATTACTACGTAATTACTTTTCCTGACTACAGATATCTTCTCTACGTTTCTATTCGGGCTGTTAGATTGGCAGCCGGCAGCTCGAAAAGAGGAAAAATCATGCTCTCCGACCAAAACCTGTGCCGCTTCGTGCATCGCCTCGGCCTTAAGCTTCCTCGCAATATGCGTCACAGTTCCATTTAGAAATACACTCGACACCTCGCAGTCTCGAATGACATACACATATCGCCGAGCGACGGCTGAAAACCGAGCGCTGAAATCAGCGGCAACCTGCCGCACCCATAAAATCCGGATTGAACTTGGCAACTGACTATTGACCCCAACAGTCCAGGCTTTTGAGCCGCGATCGACGAAACTATCAAAATGCACTACCTGCTGAGTGGCATGTACCCCAGCATCAGTTCTTCCCGCACAAACAGTTAGGACTGATTGTCCAGCAACCTTGGATAACCCTTCCTCAACGATTTTTTGAATCGTAACCGGCGCAGTGGCACCTTGTCGCTGCCATCCGGAAAAATCCGACCCATTATATTCAAGACCCAAGGCAAACCTAGTGACACATTCACTCATGTTCTACAAACTACTCTTCTTTATCACGACCATCATCGGGTTCCAGCAGACCTTTCATAAGATTCTCAGCCTCAACCCTCTGAGAAGCATTCGCCACACCGACAACCTCACCAAGAATTTTTCGCACACTTTCCATATCTCCCATTTTTGAGTAGGCATAAGCCAGTTCTAGTTTAGTTGCGATTTCATCTTCAGAAGCCTCATCATTAGAATTCAATTCGGAATCGGGGTCTTCGATACCATACATCACCTCTTGATTTTCAAATTGAGTCTCTGATGCGGGCTTTTCATCCTCTTGGCTTATTTCCCCACTAGGCGTCTGTAATTCAGGTTCAATGTTGGGTGAGAGACTAGCGCGTTTGTCAGACTCTCTACCTCCCGCAGATGAAGCACGATTGTGCGTCGGCTCTGAATTGTGATCGTTTCCTCTTCGTCGCAACCACAAAAAACTCAGAAGCGACACAACGACAACTCCGAGTATTAAGATAGCAAGCAAACCAGTCTCCGATTGAGCGCTTTGACTTTGCGGCGAAATACTATTTTCAGCGTTAAGCTTAGGAACAGCACTCAGGGAGGTGTCCTCATCGACTACCTTGATTTCATTTGCTGTTTTTAGTTGCAAATCTAACGATGCAATCTGCAACTTAAGCAAAGAGACCTCTTTATCAGTCTCATCGAGCCTAGTGGATAAACTTGTAAGCCTGCGCGAGAGAGCGGCGTTTTCACCATCCTTGGCTCGTATCAGGAGCTCAAGCTCAGCAATGCGAGAATCGAGAGCAACATTACGATCCATGAGCGCCAACACCTCTTCTGAGGCTTCTGAAGTTACTATTGAATAAAGTTCATTCTGTCGTCGAACCTCGCTCATTGCCTCCCGCGGAGCCAATCTTAGTGCCTCAGATAAGGTGGGGCTCATAAGACGCACCCCGGCATAGAGCCCATTGATATTTCTTCGTTTGAAGGCGGTCGGATTGATTCTTTGATAAGCCAACATAACCTGCTGCGGACTCACCTTTTCGCCTGAAAAAAGATTCTTCGAAAGGCTGTATAGTGTATCGCCTCTTGCTACCTGCACAGACAGCGGCATCAATTGCTCGTTCAACGCTAAAAGATTCCCACAAAGCGTTGATAAAAAAACAATCAATATCAAGAACCGAGGTGCTGATAAAAAGTATCGCCGCATATTATTTTATTCTTCCTCTTGGGAGGATGCCTGAATGCACAGGCAATTAGCCACTGCGCTATCCACTACAAATACTGCTTGATTAGCATTTCAGCTATCTGGATGGAATTAAGCGCAGCGCCCTTCCGGATGTTGTCAGACACTAGCCAAAAACTTATCCCGTTTTCAAGAGAAATATCTTTCCGAATTCGGCCCACATAAACCGGATTCGAATCAGCGGCTTCCGTAACCGGGGTCGGATAACCACCACTTTCCCGTTTGTCCATGACCTCAACGCCTTCAGCCTGTTCCAGCAAATTGATCACGTCACTTAAATCCACAGACTCGGAAGTCTCAATCTGCACCGCTTCAGAGTGCCCATAAAAAACAGGGACACGAGCACAAGTCGCGCTCACTAAAATGTTTGGATCGTCAAATATTTTCTGGGTCTCCCAAACCATCTTCATCTCTTCTTTTGTGTAGCCATTCTCCTGAAAAGCATCAATATGTGGAAGGACATTAAATGCGATCTGTTTCGGATACACCTTTGGCTCCACAGGCTGGCCGTTTAGCAAAGCTGCGGTTTGTCCTGCAAGCTCCTCGATAGCGCTCTTACCACTGCCTGACACAGCCTGATAAGTAGCAATATTTAGTCTCTTTATACCGAGCGCCTCATAAATCGGCTTTAAAGCAACGACTAAACCTATCGTAGAACAGTTCGGATTTGCGATAATATTCCGCTGCGAAAAGTTAGCTAATGCCTTACCGTTAACCTCTGGCACAACGAGCGGGATGTCAGAGTCGTATCGAAAATGAGAGGTATTGTCGACGACGACGCAACCAGCTGCAGCAGCTTTTGGCGCGTATTCAGCTGAAACACTGCCACCCGCCGAAAATAAACCAATGTGCGCTTGATTAAAATCAAACTCAGCAAGATCCGTCACCATGATCGACTTATTACGAAACACTACCTTGGTGCCTGCCGACCGCTCACTCGCGAGCAAATATAACTCTCCGACCGGGAAGTCCCGCTCGTCCAGAATACTTACCAACGCTTCTCCTACAGCCCCAGTAGCACCAACGATTGCAACATTAAAAACATCCATTTCGCATCGGCCCCTGCTACTTAAGCGTGAAATAGAAGGGAGAGGTTGCCCTCCAGCCATCTTCAAATTGTCTGATGAGCTCAGCATCCCCGAGGGTTATTCCAATATCATCCAAGCCATTCAACAAGCAGTGCTTCCTCGAAGCCTCAATCTCAAAGTTTATGGCTCCCCCGTCCGGCATTCTGATAACTTGTTCTTCTAAATCTACGGACAACTCAAACCCTGGAATTGCCTCAACCTCTGCAAAAAGAGAATCTATAATTTTACTATCTAAAACAATGGGTAAAAGACCGTTTTTAAAGCAATTATTGAAGAAAATATCTGCAAAGCTTGGCGCAAGTATCACTCTAAATCCATAATCATCAAGGGCCCACGGCGCGTGCTCTCGGCTCGAGCCGCACCCGAAGTTTTCACGCGTCAACAAAATACGGGCATTTGCATACCTCACCTTATTGAGCACAAAGTCTTCATTAATTGGCCGCTTGCTGTTATCAGCATCAGGCTCACCTTTATCCAGGTAGCGATGCTCATCAAAAAGATTTACTCCAAAACCGGTTCTTTTTATCGATTTTAAGAATTGTTTAGGAATAATAAAGTCTGTGTCAACATTTGCTCTATCGAGAGGCAAAACCAAACCTTTCACTGCATCAAATTTTTTCATTTCTACTTCCGTTTTGTATTAACTTCAATGCCTTATGAGATCTTTTTATAGAACACTCACGTCAATGAATCGCCCGTGGATAGCAGCAGCCGCAGCCATAGCAGGGCTGACCAAATGAGTCCGACCCCCAAAACCCTGTCTTCCCTCAAAATTTCGATTCGAAGTCGAGGCGCAGTGCTTCCCCGCACCAAGCTGATCGGCATTCATAGCTAAGCACATCGAACAGCCAGGCTCGCGCCATTCAAGCCCCGCCTCAATAAAGATCTTATCTAACCCTTCCTCCTCGGCCTTTTGTTTTACAAGCCCGGAACCCGGAACTACCATTGCCACTTCAACAGTCTCGGCCTTCTTCTTCCCTTTAACCACTGCTGCAGCTTCCCTCAAATCCTCAATGCGAGAGTTAGTGCAAGACCCAATAAATATGCAATCCAGCTTGATATCACCGATTGCCATGCCACTTTTTAAACCCATATAAGCCAACGCTTGTTCATAGTTCGCTTGTTTATTTTTTTCGACCTCCTCAGAAATGAAGGGTATTCGCCCATTTACTGAAGCAACCATCTCAGGCGACGTACCCCAGGTTACCTGAGGATCAATTTCTGCCGCATCCAGCTCGATAACACAATCAAAAATTGCACCGTAGTCACTCTTAAGCCCCCTCCATGCTGAGGCCGCTTTATCCCACAAGTCCCCTGATGGAGCAAACGGCCTACCTTTAATATAATCTAAAGTTTTCTTATCACACGCGACCAAGCCCGCCCTCGCACCAGCTTCTATCGCCATGTTGCAGACGGTCATCCGACCCTCCATAGAAAGGCTTTCAATTGCTTCACCACCAAATTCAATCGTATACCCCGTCCCACCTGCCGTACCCAGCTCGCCAATTATCGCCAACACTATATCCTTCGCCGTGACACCTTTTTTCAATTGACCATCAACCCGAACAAGCATGTTTTTTGCTTTTCGTGCTATCAAGCACTGAGTTGCAAGCACGTGTTCGACTTCAGAAGTGCCAATCCCGTGGGCAAGAGCACCGAGAGCTCCGTGTGTTGAAGTGTGAGAATCGCCGCAAACTATCGTCATCCCGGGCAAGGTCGCACCCTGCTCTGGTCCAACGACATGCACTATCCCTTGGCGAATGTCGTTCATGTCCATCTCAAGGATGCCAAATTCTTTACAATTCTCATCCAGAGTGGCTACCTGAATTTTTGAGACTGGATCCTTGATTCCGTCAAGCCCCTGACTTCGCTCGCTTTTCGTAGTCGGGATATTATGATCCGGTGTGGCAAAATTTGCATCCGCTCTCCAGGGCGTCCTGCCTGCTAACCGCAACCCTTCAAAAGCCTGAGGCGAAGTGACCTCATGTATTAGATGCCTATCGATGTAAAGCAAGGCTGTTCCGTCATCTCGTTGAGAAACCAGATGACTATCCCAAAGTTTATCGTATAAAGTTTTGTTACTCATTCTAACTACCTTCAATAATCAACTTTATTTATTACATACAATAGATTGATTTTTATGGTTTATTTTGCGCCCGATCTCGCAATAAGTGATCCATAAGAACAAGCGCAAGCATTGCCTCCGCGATAGGTGTTGCGCGAATTCCAACACAGGGATCATGTCTCCCCGTAGTGACAACATCTTGCTCTTCGCCATGAACATCTATTGATCGGCCAGGCAATCTGATACTAGAGGTCGGTTTCATCGCAATACTCGCGAGAATATCTTGCCCGCTAGAAATACCGCCGAGAATCCCCCCCGCGTTATTTGACAAAAACCCGCTTCTGCTCAACTCATCTCGGTGCTCGCTTCCTTTCTGTGCGATCGATTCAAACCCCGAGCCTATTTCAACGCCTTTTACCGCGTTAATGCTCATTAGAGCTTTTGCAATATCTGCATCCAATCTATCAAATACGGGCTCGCCTAAACCGACGGGTATATTTGATGCAATGACATTCACTCGAGCTCCGATTGAATCTCCTTGCTTGTTCAAGTCCGCCATATACTCTTCCATTTGAGCAACTTTTGCTGCATCGGGACAAAAGAAATGATTGTTTTCGACTTCCTCCAAATCCACTTTTTCGACGACAATTGGTCCCAATTGTGACAAATAGCCTCTGACTTTAATCTGAAAATTCAGGTCTAAGTATTTCTTTGCAATTGCTCCAGCCGCCACCCGCATCGCTGTTTCTCGAGCAGAAGACCTCCCTCCCCCACGATAATCACGGACACCATATTTTTTCCAATAAGTATAATCTGCATGGGCGGGTCGAAATTGATCCTTGATTTTGCTGTAGTCTTTTGTCCTTTGGTCGGTATTTTCAATCAGTAGACCAATTGGCGTACCAGTTGTTTTACCTTCAAAAACGCCAGAGAGGATTTTTACAACATCTCCCTCTCTTCTTTGAGTGGTAAAACGCGACTGGCCCGGCTTTCGCCTATCCAGATCATGCTGCATGTCCTCTGTTTCCAACGGCAAACCAGGCGGGCACCCATCAACAATGCAACCCAAAGCAGGACCATGACTCTCGCCAAAGCTTGTAACTGTGAAATTTTTACCGAGCGTGTTTCCTGACATGACTTTTTCCGGCTACATAACTGTTGCCTTTAATTATAGCCTGCTTCATCAAACAAAGCGCGCCTTATACCGAGCAAGCTCGGTTTTTGTAATAGCTAGCACCCCCTCACCACCCATTCCTAATTCCAACCAAAGCAAGGGAATATCATATAAGCGCTCAGATAAGGCTCGGTGGCTATAGCCCACCTCTAAAATGAGCACTCCGTTATCTGTTAAAAACCCCTCCGCATTTTTTAAGATACTTATGGGCAGCGCCAACCCCCTATCTTCACTAATCAACCCGAGTTGAGGCTCATGATCATATTCCATCGGGAGAGTGCCACACTCCTCAGATGACACGTATGGTGGGTTAGTAAGGATCAAATCGAACTTATTTGTCACTTCAGTAAATAGATCCGAACGATATGTCTTTATCCTGCTATCCAACTCATGCAAGGTTACGTTTTCCTGACTGAGAGCTAGGGCTTCTTCAGAAACATCCACCATCTCCACTTTAGCGTGAGAATATTCGATAGCGGCAGCGATACCTATACAACCACCGCCACAACAGAGATCGAGAATTTGCTCAGGAACAAAATCAAACACACCTGCAAACTCATTTTGAATCAATTCAGCGATCGGAGATCGTGGAATTAACGCACGATCATCACAAATGAACTCTTTCCCAGCAAACCAAGCTCGACCAACAAGGTAGGCGACCGGCACACGGTCTTTAATTCTAATCTGAACCAATGTATCAATCTGATCAATCTCAATTTCGGAGACAATCCTACACGCAGACTCTTTCGTGTTGAAATCAAGTTTAAGTTTCGCATAAACTAAGAATGTCGCTTCATCGTGTGCATTATCTGTTCCATGTCCATAGCTCAGAGGCTCGGCACTGAACTTTTCTGACACAATGTTAACGTAATCGCAGACCCGCATCGAGAAACCTATATCTGTTATACTTTGACTGAGCCATTCTAACCGAAAACACTGGGATTTATTATGAAAGATGCTTTTTACACTATACTCGAGAAAATTGGTGAGGACCCAAACCGCCCGGGTTTAATTGACACGCCCAGCAGAGCAGCGAAAGCCATGCAGTACCTTACCCAAGGCTATTCAATGAACATCGACGAGGTTATCAATGGTGCATTGTTCCCCTCAGACACAGACGAAATGGTTATTGTGAAGGATATAGAACTGTACTCAATGTGCGAGCATCACCTACTTCCCTTCATTGGAAAGTGCCACGTTGCTTACCTTCCCAAGGGAAGAGTAATTGGCCTTTCAAAGATCGCGAGAATCGTCGATGTTTACGCCCGACGACTGCAGATTCAAGAGAATTTGACCAACGAAATTGCCAACTGCATTCTGACGCAGACCGAAGCCTCAGGCGCGGCGGTGATAATCGAAGCGAGACACATGTGCATGATGATGCGAGGGGTACAAAAGCAAAATTCAGTGATGAAAACATCCTGCATGCTGGGGGCGTTTCGAAAGAGCCAAAACACAAGGAACGAATTTTTATCGCTTATTAGTCGCTAGTTTCTCACGACCATTTCGACTCTGTTCTTACAAATCTTTCCGTAGCAGCTCGGCGCTAATGGCCCCACCCCCCGAGCAAATATTCGCTCAGGTTCCAGTCCCAACGCGACCAACTTTAGTGTCAAAGCCTCGGCTCTTTTTGTTGACGCCAGCATCAACTCAGATTCAGACAAATCCTCATCAGCGAGGTGAGCAACCAAGTATACAGAGACACTCGGGTTATCTCTGAGAAACTCGAATAAAAGCATTACATCAGCAGTTTCTGACAGCTCATGAGAATTGGTAAACTGAATGTTAGGCAGAATAACGCTTCCTTGAGCCAACGCCTTCGAAAGCATTGAACGCCCATCCGATGGTGACGCTCCCTCGAGGTCTTTCACTGTCTCTATGTAAGCGTAGACCTTCTTATTTCCTCGCGTAATAATATATAACGAAACATATTCATCTGAGGAACTTCCCCTCGCAGCAATATAAAATTGATTCATCACGGGTCCGTACAAGCTCCGCTTGCCAAAAATGTCATTAGCCCAATAGTTACTGCTACCACATGCCCTCCCCGAGCACTCAAACAAAATTTTATGTTCATTAGAGACAATTTGCTCGCGATAAAACTCATAAACTTCTGATCCACTGAACTCCTGATCTATAGCATACGTTGCTTTAACCACGTCTCCTTGAAGCCTCCGCGAATCCTCAGGATTAACCTCCCCCCTCGTCCTCTGAAGGGTTCCAGTTACTAAATCATATGTTTGGTCTTCAAACACCTCAATCTCTATAACTGTAGAGTAAGAAAAAGACTCCAACCAAATAGCTTCATCCAACCCCAAGTCTTCTGACCCTGCACCCAAAGGGATTGCTGCCACCAAAAGCACCAAAGCTGACTGATAAAAAAGTCCCGAGTTACGCAAAGCTACCTCTATTAATTATTCATGAAGAATTTATATTGTTTGATATGACATACCTCTAAGTCGATTCGGAATCTTCTTTAGGAGAGGGGTTTTTTTCTTCAGTATATTCCCCCATCTTCGAGAATGCCGCACTTTGGTCTTGCGTAAATCTAGGCTCAATATCTGGAAAGGGACTGAACGGAAACGGTTTAACATCGCTAATATAAGTAACGTAGTTTAAAATCTCTTGTAGGTACAGAAATACTCTAACACAAAGTTCCCTTAAGTTCGTATTAGGCTCATTTGTAACTACGCTGAATAATAACTGGGCAACCATTACAATAATCACCAAAGGAATTAGCACAATGTAAAGTAAAAATACAAAACCTGCTATCAGCCCCAAGTGAATCCAATTAGACGGATTTAGAAGATTTTCTCCGATATTTTTAAGCGAACCTGACATCACTTTCTCCTTTCACAATGCTTGGTTAAAATTAAACTAAACAAAACCGGACTGCATACTCGACATTCATCAATCAACATTATTACAGCTCTTTTAACTTACTCGCCGCAAATTCAACATCCATAGCGTGCTCTCCCGACATCAATGAGGGAATAATACTCTCAACAATTTCTCCGTTAAAAACAATGTGGAACAATCCCTCAGCCAAAGGCATATGAATATTAAGTTTTTCCGCACGTTCGAACACTACCTTTAAAGTATTGATACCCTCTACCACCTGCCCGACACTATCCTCAGCCTGCCTATAAGACAGCCCCCTCCCGAGAAGCGAGCCGAATCTAAAGTTACGGCTCATCGGCGAGGAACATGTCACGACAAGATCACCAACCCCAGACAAACCCAAAAACGTCATCGGGTCAGCGCCAAGCTCACGACCGAACCTCGCCATTTCAGCGAGCCCTCGAGTCACAATAAGACTATTTGTATTGTGCCCCATCCCTAATTCAGAAGCGATTCCAGCAATAACTGCATATATGTTTTTTAATGAACCTCCTAGCTCTACTCCATACATATCGTCATTGGCGTAAACACGAAAGAACTCCGATTTCAAAACATCCATAACCATGCTTCGGACAACTTTATCATCGCTCGCTATAACTGTTCCCGAATATTGATTTCTTGCAATTTCTTTCGCAAGGTTCGGTCCACTCAGTACACCGACCCGGGCCCGCGGATCAATCTCGAGTAAAATCTGACTCATGAGCTGAAAACTTCTCTCCTCAATACCTTTTGTTGTACTAATAAGTGGCACATCAGGTGCCGCAAATTCAATGACCTCTTCGGCCACTGATCGAAAGGACGAACTAGGCACCGCCAAAAAAATAAGACCGGTATCAGAAACAGCATCGGCCATGCTCGAGGTGGCTAAGATTGACTTATTCAATTTATAGCCTGGCAGATAAAAATTATTTAGCTGATCGTTATTGATCTCTGATACCAGATCTTCGCTGCGTACCCATAGCTTAACGAGATACCCGTTATTAGCGATAATGTTCGCAATTACAGTTCCGAAGCTTCCACCACCTAGCACTGTTACAACTGATTTGGACATACGGATCTCCGCTTCATACAGGCACCAGTATTAACTCAAAATACTCTATTTAAACCATCCAGCGCAGCTGTGCGATAAGCCTCTGCCATAGTCGGATAGTTAAAAGTCGTCTCAATGAAATACCTAATACTATTTTTTGGAGCAGGCTGCCCCATAATCGCTTGACCAATATGCACAATCTCTGAGGCCTGATCACCAAAACAATGAATACCCAGCAATTCCAAAGTTTCAAAATGAAAAATTAATTTCAACATCCCAACTTCCTCGCCAGTAATCTGAGCGCGAGCTGTATTTTTAAAAAAAGCCTTCCCTACCTCGTAAGGAATTTTCTTCTCTGTCAACTTGGCTTCGGTTAAACCGATAGTTGATATTTCGGGAATTGTATAGATTCCGGTTGCAACCTCATCAACCAATTTGCATTCTGATGGTGCAACAATAGCATTGCTAGCGGCTCGACCTTGGTCGTAAGCGGCCCCTGCTAGAGCAGGCCAGCCAATAACATCCCCAGCCGCATAGATATTTTTCACTTGCGTCTGATAGCGTTTATTAATCCTGATTTGCCCCCGCTCATTCGGCTCGATTCCCAACGCCTCTAATCCCATTTTTTGGGTGTTTCCAGTCCGGCCATTTGCCCAAAGAACAATATCACTTTTAATTCTTTTGCCTGACCTCAGATAGGTGACGATATCATTTTCAGAGTATTCAACACGCTCATACTCTTCATTGTGACGACTACGAACGCCCAGGTCTCGCAAGTGATAACTCAAGGCACCTGATATTTCATTATCTAAAAAACTAAGTAACGATGCTGAAGGATTAATCAACTCAACTTTCGCGCCCAACGCTCCAAAAATTGATGCGTATTCACAGCCAATTACACCCGCACCAATAATTGTAACCTTCTTAGGGGAAAAATTAAGTGACAGAATCGTATCGCTATCGAACATCAAAGGATGAGAGAAATCAATGTCAGGTGGCCGATAAGGTCTCGAGCCTGTAGCGATAACAAAGTTTTTAGCCGTTAGTTTTTTGCGCTTACCCGCAAGACAGATCGTGTGCTTATCTAAAAATTTAGCACGCGCTTTATAAATCGGGATATTATTTCTGTCATAAAAGTCAGCTCTCATTCTTACCTGATCCTGGACAACTTTTTCGGTTTGCAGAAGGATTTGTTGAAAGTTCAATTTCCTAGCTTCACCGAAATTTCTAAACAACGGATTAGTATTAAATTGCATTACCTGCTTCACCATATGCCGTAGCGATTTCGAAGGGATCGTCCCACGATGCGTACAATTACCTCCGACAAAATCGAGATCATCAACGACGGCCACCTGCAAACCTTGTTTTTTGCTGTTCATCGCTGCAGCTTCACCGGCCGGCCCGGCTCCAATAATAATAATACCAAACTCTTTATTCATACCTTCTCACAAAATTTATTTATACAAATTTTAGTCTTCAATTAACTAGGTACTCTTTAAACTGAGGAGTGTATGTTTGATAAAACTCCCCTTTAACATCATCATGACTTATGAAATATGAAGCCGTGTTGCTGGTTGTGGCATGCTCAACCGCGGCCTCCAAACCCATAACCAAATAAGCCGTAGCTAGAGCGTCAGCCATTGAAGCCTCCTCGTTTATTACAAATACTGCTGCGAGGCCGTGAGTGATAGGCCGTCCATTTCGCGGATCTATCTCGTGCGAGTACCGCACCCCATTTTCCTCAAAAAAATTTCGGTAATCCCCACTGCCAGCTATCGCGATAGTGCGCCCAAGACTATCCAAATGGGCGTATGCTTCGCCCTTATTGCTGATTGGCATTTCAAGCGCAGGCATCCAATTAATTTTACCCGTTTTGAAGCCTCTCATCTTTAGCTCTCCTCCAATCTCAACAAAATGGTTCTCAAACCCAGAATCAACGAGCAAGTCCGAAATCTTATCTACCGCATAACCTTTTGCAATTCCACTTACATCCAATTCAATACTTTTAGTTTTTGAAATCACATTTAGACTCGAATCAATTACCAAATTCTCCATTCCTAGTCGTGCCATCGACCTCTCTATTGATGAGGAGCTTGGAACAGAGCCCTCCTTCGGTGGCTCGGGACCAAACCCCCACAACCGAACAAGAGGTCCCACAGTTACATCAAATGCTCCATCGGTTTCTACAAATACTTTTTGAGCTAAAGAGAGCACCTCTAATTGCTCTGCTGAGGCAACAAATGGCTTCCCAACAACCGCCCGATTAAATTGGGAAAGCTCAGAGGTCAAGACATAAGTAGAAAAAATTTCTCGATCCAACCGGTACAAAACTTCAGCGACTTTATCTTTAACAGAGGCGATTTCGTAATCGGAGAAATTTCCACTAATCGTCACAGAATACGATGTACCCATCGTCAAGCCATCAAATTTAACAAGAGAGACATCTTCAAGAAAGGAAAAAAAAGCTACCCAAGCAACAATAAAACTTGTAAAAGCTAATGAGTAAAAGAGTCTCATATAAATGGTAAAAATTGTAAGGCCTAAACCCGACAATTTCGTCATCCCTGCCTGTTAAGCCATGAAAAAGTGAAATATCAGATTGACGGCTATTTAAATTCTTCCGCCGGATACGTTTGGTATGTGACCCCCGCCATCTTATAAACCATACGCCCAACCTGACAGCAATACCCAAACTCATTGTCATACCATAGATATAAAACCGCATGGTTCCCGTTTACAATTGTAGCCAAAGAATCAACTATGCTGGCCTCTCGAGTACCAACAAAATCACTTGAAACGGCATCAGGTGCCTCTGTAAAACTAACTTGATCCTGCAGTTTAGAGTGTAACGCAATCTCTCTGAGAAACTCATTGATCTCTCTCTTTGACGTATCACGACCCAAAGTTAAATTTAAAATCGCCATAGATACGTTCGGAATTGGAACGCGAATTGCATTCCCAGTTAATTTACCATTCAACTCAGGAATCGCTTTCACAACAGCATTTGCAGCCCCGGTTTCGGTAAGTACCATATTGAGTGCTGCACTTCGGCCTCGTCGACTTCCTTTATGGTAATTATCAATGAGGTTTTGATCATTCGTGTAAGCATGAACAGTCTCTACATGTCCCTGTTTAATTCCGTATTCATCGTTTATGACTTTCAAAACAGGTGCTATTGCATTCGTTGTGCAAGATGCGGCGGTTAAAATTTTATCACTAGACTCGATCTCATCATCGTTAATGCCATACACAATATTCTTTAAATCGCCTTTCCCAGGAGCCGTGAGTAGAACTTTTGCGGCGCCTTTTGAGCCTAGATGCCTGGACAAACCTTCCTGATCGCGCCACACACCGGTATTGTCGATAACAAGCGCCTCATCGATACCGTGCTCGGTATAGTCAATTTCTTCTGGAGAGTTCGCGTAAATGATCTTCATGACGTTCCCGTTCGCAATGAGACTATTACTACTATGATCAACCCTCAGAGTTCCTTGAAATGCGCCATGCACTGAATCAGACGCAAATAATGACGCCCTTTTCTCCAAGTCTCCCTCCCCGCCAGGCCGCACTACTATGGCCTTCAACTTCATAACCTCACCAGTGCTCGTCCGTTCGATCAGTAAGCGCGCCATTAGGCGGCCAATACGGCCAAATCCGTACAATACAACATCTTGACTCTTGTTCTTGAGGGTAACCTTCGATCCGTCAATGGAAGCTAACTCTTGCCTAACAAACTCATCAACGTCTTCGCTATCTGCTTTTGAATCATTTAAATGATTCATATAACTAACTGTCAATTTCCCTAAATCAATTTGAGCATGACGTAAATCTAACTTAGAAAGGGCTATTAAAACTGGATGGGTTTCAAATTCAGACATTTCATTGCGTTCGATTTGCCGAACGAAACGATGGGACTTCATAATAAACGTAACAGAGCGATTGTGAAGAGGTCGGCCATAGATGAATATTCCAACATTGCGCTGGCTGAAAAGCTGACCAATAACCGGAATCATTTCCTGAACGAGTGCCTCTCGTTGCTTCCAGTCCCCAAAATAATCATCAACGCTTGGACGTACCACACTGCCTCCAACTTTCATTGCTTAAATACGGGGCGCTATTATCTGGATATTCAACCCTATGTGCAAGAAGCCACAGCAAACTCGTGAATTTTTCGCTTTGTTTTAAATATTCGCCCAAATCAAGCTTATTAACTACCATTGTCTTAGATGGCAGACTAAAATTATATCCTATCTAGACTTAAATTTTTGAGAAACTAAAAGCAAACGCATCCTCGAAGAATTACATACTATAATGACGCATTTATTCCCCTCAGCGAGTGATCTTGACACCAATAATCAAAATTCAATTGATTACTGGAGCGAAGCTCACGGCGCAGCTCGAAGCCTAGCAATTGCAGAGACCGCAACACGAGCAAACGCTCCCTTCCTCGTAATTTGCGACAGCAATGAATCTGTAGAGGTTTTTCGACGAGAAATAGGATACTTTTGCAAAAATCGAAATGACCTCCAAGTACTTACGCTTCCCGATTGGGAAACTCTACCCTACGATAACTTTTCACCTCACCAAGACATAATCTCTGATCGACTACGCGCACTCTTTCACCTGCCAAATTTTAAGAAAGGAATACTTGTAATTTCGATCACAAGCTTGATGCACCGTTTCCCTCCAAAAAGTTATGTATTTGCCAACACGCTGTTACTAGAAACGGGACAATCCATACAACTGGAAAAACTGCGAGAACAATTAATAGCTGCAAACTACAATCTTTGCGAAATGGTATACGAACACGGGGAATTTGCGGTGCGCGGTTCTATTGTTGATATATTTCCGATGGGCAGCCATGCTCCTTTAAGGATTGAACTGTGGGACGAAGAGATAGAGACGATTCGTGTTTTTGATCCAGAGACGCAAAGATCCGGCACAACAAAAAAGGAAATACGTTTATTGCCGGGCCGTGAATACCCTCTAGATCCAGAGGGCGTTAGTTATTTTAGATCCGCATTCAGAGAGAGGTTTGATATTGACTGTCGAGAAAGCCCAATCTATCAGGACGTCAGTGAAGGGATTGCCTCTGCTGGGCTTGAGTATTATCTCTCTTTATTTTTCGCAGAATTAGAATCATTCTCCGATTATCTCCCAAAGAACACTGTAGTTTGCAGAGCCGGCGACTTAAAAAATACTGGTGAAAAGTTCTGGAATGAGATAACAGCACGATTTGAAGAACGTAGGTATGATCAAATAAAGCCTATCCTCGAACCAAGTGAAGTTTTTCTGAAAGTCGATGAAATTCTTAACTACCTAAAACCCTTTAGGCAAGTGGCCTTTGCAGATATTGCCGACTGCAAATCTCTCAAATCTCTGGCGCTGCCTCCATTAAATGCTGATAGGACCCTTTCGGATCCGTTTGCACTCCTTAAGTCATTTTTGCTCGATAACTCGGCCCATCGAATATTATTCTGTGCAGAAACAAATGGACGGCGAGAATCTCTATTAGAAATGTTACACGAGATAAATATAAAGCCTGTCCCAGTTGAGCACTGGGATCAATTTGTTAACAGCAAGGAAATTTTAGGAATTACCATTGCGAATATTGATCAAGGCCTTTGGCTGCCCGAGCATCGCCTGGCGTTAGTTAGCGAGTCTCTGTTATTCAGCACGAAAGTGGCTCAGCGGCGCCGGCGCAACAAGAAAGGCAATACAGACTTAATCGTTAGAGATTTAACAGAACTCCGAGTGGACGATGCAGTAGTTCATGTGGATCATGGTATTGGGCGATATAGAGGCCTTGAAAAAATAATAACTGAGGACCAAGCAACCGAGTTTTTAATAATAGAGTATGCTGCCTCCGCTAAGCTTTATGTTCCGGTTTCATCTTTACATCTCATAAGCAGATACAGCGGAGGAAATCAAGCGACCGCCCCCCTTAATCACTTAGGTAGCGATCAATGGGAAAAAACAAAAAGACGCGCTGCTGAAAAAATTCGAGATGTCGCTGCAGAACTTCTTGACGTCTATGCCCAAAGAGAAGCAAAAAAAGGATTTCAATACACATACAAAAATATCGACTACAACAAATTTGTTGCAGCCTTCCCATTTGAAGAAACTGCAGATCAACAAGCGGCAATCGACTCAATCTGTTTCGACATGGCCGCAGAACAGCCGATGGATCGACTAATCTGTGGAGATGTCGGGTTTGGTAAAACTGAAGTTGCAATGAGAGCTGCATTCATCGCTGTGCAAAATCATAAACAGGTGGCCATATTAGTTCCAACAACGTTGCTTGCCCAACAACACTTTGAAACTTTCAAAGATCGCTTCTCAGACTGGCCAATTGAAGTGGAGGTTATTTCTAGATTCAAGACGACCACAGAACAAAAAGCGAGCTTACGAGGAGTTACTAGCGGAAAAACTGATATTTTAATCGGTACCCACAAGCTACTGAACAATGAGATTAAATACAAAGATTTAGGGCTTTTAATTGTGGACGAGGAACATCGCTTCGGTGTCCGCCAGAAAGAAAAACTTAAAAGCATGCGCCTCGATGTTGATATTCTAACTTTAACCGCAACACCAATTCCTCGAACCCTAAATTTATCACTTAATGGCATTAGAGACCTCTCACTGATAGTAACCCCTCCCCCTCGACGTCTTTCGGTCAAGACATTTGTTCATCGAAAACAAGAAAGTCTAATTAAGGAAGCTTGCGCAAGAGAGTTGCTAAGAGGCGGCCAGATCTTTTTCGTTCACAACGAAGTGAGCTCTATAGATCAGATATCTGCAGAGTTAGCCGCACTAATGCCGCAATCTCGAGTCGCGATGGCTCACGGACAAATGACTGAAAGAAATCTTGAGAGAGTCATGAGCGATTTTTATCACAAACGATATAACATTTTAGTTTGCACAACGATTATCGAGACTGGTATCGATATCCCTAGTGCCAATACGATCATTATAAATCGGGCCGATAAACTTGGACTTGCGCAGCTTCATCAGCTCAGAGGTCGTGTTGGCCGATCTCATCATCAAGCATACGCATACTTACTTTTATCTAATGAAGCAAAACTAAAAGGAGATGCTGAAAAACGGATCGAGGCCATACAAGCGGCAAGCGAACTTGGAGCAGGATTTACACTGGCCAGTCATGACTTAGAAATTCGAGGAGCCGGCGAACTGCTCGGAGATGATCAAAGCGGACATATGGCTAAAATAGGATTCTCCCTTTTCACCGAAATGCTTGAAGAAGCCGTGTCTGCAATAAAAGATGGCCGCGTGCCAAGTATTGATCTAGATTCGAGTAAGACTGTGGAACTTAATCTTCGAATCCCTGCTCTTATTCCTGAAACCTACTTACCGGATGTGCATCTCCGTCTTATGTTCTACAAACGTATTTCAGCATTACAAAGCAACGACGGACTCCGTGATTTACAGGTTGAAATGATTGATCGATTCGGCCTACATCCAGATCCCCTCAAACTATTGTTTCGACTAACTCAACTGAGATTTAGAGCGCAAGCTTGCGGGATAAAGAAATTGGATGCAGGTTCCATCAATGGCTATATTCAGTTTGGTCCAGATACAAAGATCGATCCCCAGTTGCTGGTTAGTCTAATTCAGAAGGCACCGATGCAATTTAAATTTGGCGAGGCAAATCAATTAAGATTTGTTCATCAGCGCGAGGCACCAGAAGACAAACTCAATTTCATGAATGGCTTACTTGACGAGCTACAACCAAAAGAGTTAGAAAGACCGGATGGAGACAAATAATCTGCGCTTGCTCACCAATCTTCAAAAAAAAACTTTAAATCTGACTTTATTTATATTTTTTGGAGCACTCATACTTCAACATTCCAACGGATTTGCTCAAGGCGAAACGCGTTGGTTTCAGATTGAAATTAGCATTTTTAGCAACCAACTCACTGCGGACAGGGATTCCGAATTTTGGGCGCCAGACAAACAATTGACTTACCCCGAGTCAGTGATTGCGCTAAAAACGGTATCTGATATTTTAACCCCATCAGATTGGGCAACTTCCGTAGAGAGCTCTGGCCCGCTTGACTTTACTGAAACGGATATTAACAGCTTTGAACGACCTTTAGCCGAGAATAACTTAAATATAGGTAGCGGCACTCCTTTTCGTCTTATATCAATTGAAAAAGATGCATTTCTGAGTTTGCCGCCACGATTTAGCGATTTCGAACAAACAAATCAGGCACTGCATCGATCGACAGAGTACCGTTTATTAAAACACCTTGTATGGCGACAACCGATGCCGGAGAAAAAAAATGCCATACCTATACTAATTGATAATAATGATAATATCTCACAATCTGAAGAGATCGGCGGCAGCGTTATGGTTTATTTCAACCGAAATAAGGATCGCATTGTTGTCGACAGTAATTTATGGCTTTTAAACCTCGATGCGCCACGGAAAGACGACACTTGGGAGATCCCTCCTTTTCCGAAACAAACTGGCGATGCAAACAATATTCAAAGAAACGCAAATTTAGTTTACGAATTGACAGATCAAAGAGAAGTACGAAGTGGGGAATTTCATTACATTGATCACCCCGCCTTCGGTTATGTCGTATCAATTACTCGACATGCTCAGCCAGAGGAATAGAATGAGCTTTCACGCTTAAAAACCAGTGAAATTACAAACATTTCGCTAAAAGTGTAACTTCGATATACAAACTTCCAATGTTTCAGCAATAAATGCCCGACAACTATCTGCCTTATCAAAAACTTCCGCCAATTTAATTGGGAGACTGCCAACTCCCGCAGCTAGATTCACAACAAATGCAAGACAAGCGTATTCTAGCTCGACTTCTCGAGCCAAAGAGGCTTCTGGCATACCCGTCATACCTACAATATTGCACCCATCAGCCGCGAGGCGCTTAATTTCTGCAGCCGTTTCCAATCTCGGGCCCTGCGTACAAGCATAGCAACCATGATCCACAATAGACTCTTCACTACCGTTCCTCGAGGCTACGTCACCAGCGGCCTTTATGATGAGGGCCCTCAAACTCTCGGTATAAGGCTTACTAAAATCGATATGACTAACGCTCGAAGTTAAACCATCAAAAAATGTCATCTCTCGATCGCTGGTATAGTCAATTAATTGATCAGGCACAACAAAAGAACCCGGTTTCAGTGTGCTAGTTATTCCACCAACAGCATTAACTGCAATTATTTTTGTCACCCCAAGATTTTTCAGAGCCCAAATATTCGCCCGGTAATTAATTCGATGTGGCGGCGTGGAATGCTTGAACCCATGGCGAGGAAGAAATAATAATTCTTTGGAGTCGACGCGCCAGTACTCAACCGTAACTTTGTCGTTATGATCATTGCCAAACGGTGTCTCAACGCGCTGCTGTCTTTCGAGCTCCCCCCAACCAAATTGATTTGGCTCGGCAAGTCCCGTTCCCCCAATTATTCCAAGCATACTTATTCTCTCTCAAAGCAATATTCGATCATAAACGCCTGACTTAAATCTTAACCAAAACCAGAGGGCAGATGTCGACCACTGCTTGTGGCTTTTACAAAAAACACACGCAGGCTCATATCCAAAGCACAAGCACCCCTAATTTAGCTAATGGGTTAGGGAGTGTATGGCGCGCCCGGGAGGACTCGAACCTCCAACCCCCGGCTTAGAAGGCCGGTGCTCTATCCGGTTGAGCTACGGGCGCATAACGGTTTATGTAACATGATAACAAGCAGATTGCCGGAACAACTGAGCAGTCCTAGGAACTCTGCAACCGGCCTCTTGAAAAAGTGGGGTGACTGACGGGGTTCGAACCCGCGACCACCGGAGTCACAGTCCAGGGCTCTACCAGCTGAGCTACAGTCACCATTAAATTGGTCGGGGTAGAGGGATTTGAACCCCCGACATCTTGCTCCCAAAGCAAGCGCGCTACCAGACTGCGCTATACCCCGACAAAACTCAACGGACTTTCTTCTACCGCTTTAATTAACAACAACAATAGTTTTAGGAGGCAGAATATTACTCGCGCCGCTGGGCTCAGTCAATGTTTTAACTGTCTCAGCAACGTTTCTATTCAAGATTTAGCTACCTCAACTAAAACCACGAGCATTTATCCTTTTCTCCAACCTGTAGCGCCCGGTGCCCCATCCTCCAAAACAATATTTAACTCTTGCAACCTATCTCGAATATCATCTGCCTTAGTCCAATTCTTATTTGCTCGCGCCTCATCCCGCATTCTGATCAGACTCTCAATCTGATCATTTGACATCTTGTTCTCGGAACCCCCCTTTAGAAACGACTCAGGGCTTTGTTGAGCAATTCCAAGGTTCGCAGCGAGCCGAACCATCAGCGCGCCTAACTGTCCGGCCAATTCTGCGTTCTCTTCTTTGCACTTGAAGATCTCTTTTGCCATATCAAAGAGCACACTCAGAGCACCAGGTGTATTAAAATCATCCTGCATACACGCGTGAAAAGCTTTCTCGTATCGACTGTTAGTTAACGACTTTGCATTTGTGAAGCCCAAGCCCGATAGTGAGTTATACAATCGCTCCAGGGAGGATCTGCTTTGCATAAGGCTCTCGTCCGAGTAGTTTATCGGGCTCCGATAATGACTAGCAATGAGCAAGTATCGAATTGTTTCTGCGTCGTAAACTTTTAAAACCTCTCTAACGGTAAAAAAATTATGAAGAGACTTTGACATTTTTTCATTATCAACTCTCAACGGTCCGTTGTGCATCCAAATATTCGCAAACTTTGCACCAGTAGCCGCCTCAGATTGAGCGATTTCATTTTCATGATGCGGAAACAAAAGATCAGAACCCCCGCCATGAATGTCGATAGTGTCATTGAGACAACAAGTAGACATAGCGGAACATTCAATATGCCAGCCGGGCCGTCCATAACCCCACGGCGAGTCCCAACCAACGCCATCTTCTGCAGCGGCCTTCCATAAAACAAAGTCTCTTGGATCTTTTTTTAATTCCCCGACTTCTATGCGAGCGCCATCCAACAATTCATCCAATTTCTTTTTAGACAGACGACCATAGTCCTTGAATTGCGTTACGGAGAAATAGACATCTCCATTAACAGCACAATACGCGAAATCTTTAAGTATCAGGTTCTCAATCATCGAAATAATTTCTTCAATATGCCCTGTAGCACGCGGCTCTTGATCCGGGGGAAGGACTCCAAGTAATTCTTCGTCTCGATGCATCTCATCGATAAATCTTTTTGTAAGATCCGAGTATAGCTCTCCGTTCTCTGCAGCTCTGTGTAATATTTTGTCGTCGATATCAGTAATATTTCTTACATATTCGACATCTAAGCCGATGAAACGGAGGTACCTAGTAACCACATCAAATGCTACCAACATCCTAGCGTGCCCAAGATGCAAGTAGTCATATGTCGTTACCCCACAGACATAAATACTAGCTCGACCTTTTTCGATTGGAGAAAAGGTTTCTTTCCTTTGAGTAAAACTATTATAAATTTTCATTAACTTAAACCGGACTTCAACTACTCCCAAGCATTACGCAAGGTAATAGTTCGATTAAAAATAGGTCGACCTCGTGACGATTCAGATGTATCTTCCGTAAAATACCCTTCTCTCTCAAACTGTACCGCCCCAGTAATGCGGTCGGCAAAAATCGAGGGCTCTATAATGCAACCCTTCAGAACTTTCAATGAACTTGGATTAAGGTGCTTTTTGAAATCATCAACTTCTTTTCCCTCCGGAAATTCAATGTTAAAAAGTCGATCATAAAGCCGAACTTCAACTGGAACTCCCTTATCAGCAGAAACCCAGTGGATTACTCCTTTTACTTTGCGCCCTTCTGGTTTTTTACCCAAAGTGTTTAGATCTGCTGAGCACTTAATTGCTTGGATACTGCCTTTGGAATTGGTTTCGATCTCATCACACCGCACCACATACGCCCCCCTTAGCCTTACCTCACCGCCCAAAACTAGGCGTTTAAACCCAGGCTTGGCTTCTTCAAGAAAATCAGCACGATCGATAAAAACTTCCTTTGAAAGGGGAACGCTTCTGGTACCAAACTCGTCTAATTTTGGATGCCTTGGAAGCGAGAGATTTTCCAGAGCATCATCTTCTATATTTGTTATTATCATGCGCAAAGGCTCTAGGACACACATTACTCGTGGTGACGACGCATCAAGATCTTCGCGAACTGCATGCTCCAACATAGCAATATCAACTACACCCTCGTTTTTAGCAACTCCAACACTTTCGCAGAAGTTGCGCAGCGCACTGGGTGTATAACCCAGACGACGCATTCCTGCTAAAGTAGGCATTCGAGGGTCGTCCCAACCGGACACTAAACCGTCATCAACTAACTGCTTAAGTTTACGCTTCCCAACAATCGTATAATTAAGTTTTAATTTCGCAAACTCAATCTGCTTTGGAAAATTATAATTGCCCTCGTGATTGAAATGTTGTGCCCGCGATACAAAATTTTCATGACCCAGCGCATTGAGAATCCAATCATAGAGGGGGCGATGATCCTCAAATTCAAGAGTGCACAGGGAATGAGTTACATTTTCCAGTGCATCTGAAACACAATGAGTGTAATCGTAAGTAGGATAAATGCACCACTCATTACCTGTTTGATGATGCGCAACATGCCTGATTCGATATAAAATCGGATCACGCATATTTATGTTCGGAGAGCTCATGTCAATTTTCGCCCTCAAACTGCAAACCCCATCTGAGAACTCACCGAGTTTCATTCGATGAAACAAATCTAGGTTTTCAGCCATGCTGCGATCTCTGTAAGGACTGTTTATTCCTTTGGCAGTAAGAGTCCCTCGATGCTCTCGCGCCTCTTCCGGACCCAGGTCACACACATAAGCATTTCCTGCTCGAATCAAAAACTCAGCGAATTCAAAAAGTACTTGAAAATAACTAGAGGAGTACCGCACCTCGCCGGACCATTCAAACCCAAGCCATTTTATACTGTCTTTGATAGCGTCGACGTATTCTTGGCTCTCTTTTTCAGGATTCGTATCGTCAAATCTTAAATTGCAAAAGCCATTGTTTTCTGCGGCTATTCCGAAATTTAAACAAATGGATTTTGCGTGACCAATATGAAGGTATCCATTTGGCTCCGGAGGAAATCGAGTCTGCACTCGCCCAGCATAACGGCCTGATCGGTTGTCTTTCTCTATGATCGCTCTGATAAAGTTAGACGTTGTCCCTTCACCGTTAAGTACATTTGTCATGTTATTAGTATTCCTGAGGAAATCTAGTATACCAAAGCATAAAAGCAACTAGGCAAAATTGTATTGAAATTGCTGTCACCGAGCCAGTTTACGGTCTATTATAGTCTGTAATGTCTGATCACTTAAGCGAAACATTAGACTTTTTTAGCCTCCTTAATCTTGAAACACACTATAGGAAGGATCTTCATCCTTGAATTCCAAGCAGAGACGAGCAAATGATTTTACTTACTACTAACTACGGCGACATTCACATCGAATTGGATTTTGAAAAAGCACCGAAGACAGCAGCGAACTTTCAGAAATATGTTGAAGACGGCTTTTATGACGGCACGATCTTTCATCGTGTAATCGGCAACTTCATGATTCAAGGGGGAGGTTTTCTTCCAGGCCTCGAGAACAAAGAAAATGGAGAACCGATCGAAAATGAGGCGGATAATGGACTAGCAAATAACATTGGAACATTGGCTATGGCTCGAACGAGCGATCCACACTCAGCCACCTCACAATTCTTTATTAATGTCGCTGACAATAATTTTTTGAACCACAGCAACAAAAGCCCAAGCGGATGGGGCTACGCAGTTTTTGGTAAGGTCACATCAGGCATGGATGTTGTAGAGAAAATAAAGAAGGTTGAAACAGGATCTCGAGACGGACATCAAGATGTTCCAATTGATGATATTGAAATTCACACCGCAACTTGTATAGATTCAAAATAGATAACTGAGAAAGAAGTAGCGCTACCAAGATGAGCCATGAGCATATTCTCTTTATTTCTGATCTTCATCTCGAGGCGAAGCGTCCAGATGTAACCGAGGCTGTCCAAAAATTTCTTGCCACGAAAGGCCAGGAATGCGCAATGTTGTTTCTGCTCGGAGACATTTTTGAAGTATGGCTTGGCGATGACGATTGTTCAGAACTCTCATCGACAATCGCTTCTTCACTCCGAGAACTAGCCGACACAGGCGTTCAACTTTTTATGATGCGAGGCAATCGAGACTTCCTGCTTGGTAAGGCATACGCAGATCAATGTGGGGCGAAATTACTCGGTGACACCTATCAATTGGAGTCAAGTCTTGGCCCTGTTTTGCTCCTGCACGGCGATACGCTGTGCACTGACGATCACGATTATCAACAGTTTCGCGCCCTAACAAGAGAAACTAGTTGGCAAACAAATTTTTTAAAACAGCCGCTGCAAACCCGACGAGAATTCGCTCAAGAAGCGCGAAGCAAGAGCAAAGAAGCTACCGCGAAAAAATCAAAGTTCATAATGGATGTCAATAATGACGCGGTTCTGAATTGTTTTAAAAATTCAAGTTCAAATTTCATGATTCACGGACACACTCATCGCCCGGCCAAACATACCGACATCCTTGGTACCGGCTTAGGAACGCGGGTTGTTCTGGGCGATTGGGACAAGAGGGGATGGTATGCACAAATTAAGAATAAAAAACTCACACTTTCATCTTTTTTAATTTAAACCAGACTATGCCTAGGTAGCGATCGAATATCTATCCCGGTGAGCATCTGAGAGGGTTATAAGCTCATTATCAACCTGCTCAATTAAAGTTCCTAACGGTATATCTTTGTAGGTGGGTCGAACATTGACCCCGCATTTTATCAGATCGACCCCCTTCCCATGCCCCTTTTTCAATAAATTGTGCAACCAACAGTATGATGAGAGCTCGGCGTTGAAGGGGATACTAAATCCTATAAGACTATTTCTCAAAAGTTCCTCGTCTATAATCTCAAAACGATCACTCAATATTTGCACGCCCAGGACTTCAAGACGTTTTAGAACAGCCCATTTCATCTCGTCAGAATAACTGATCCAGTTGAGCACTTCTTTGGCATAGCGCTTACAGCCCCTACAAACTGAGTCCCCAAAAGTGGTTGTCGAACAAATCCCAATACATGGAGTTTTGGTCATTCCCGCGGGAATGTTGACGTTTTTTCCGTCTGAACTCATGCTCACTCCTGTGCGCGGAAAACAAAAAAAATAGAAAGCAAAGCAATATCCAAATGGCTTCAAATCATGCCGCCAACTGGATTTAAGTTGGTAATTGTAGTACGCTTCGCACGAAAAAAAGATCAGCCTGTCGTTTGTTGTAGCGAAAAAACATAAAATTTTGCCCACATAAGCTGAGATCTTTTTCGGCGCCTCGCTTTTTAAAAAAGTGGCTTTTAGAGCTAATCTTGCGTCCAACGATTAGTTGACTATACACGAAGCAATAAAAAAAATATCTAATCGAATCCGTCACAAGCACAATAGAATCCAAGGTCCACTATGCCCTCAGATAATTTAACAAACTTTTTAGACTCATACAGAAATCATGTATCAGAACGCGCCGCTGACGGCATCGTTCCAAAGCCTTTATCCGCGACACAAGTCCATGACCTTGTATCTCTGCTCGAGGAACCACCAAAAGGAGAGGAAGAATTTCTATTAGATTTAATATCGAATAGGGTTCCAGCAGGTGTGGACGAAGCCGCTTATGTAAAGGCAGGGTTTCTCTCTGCTGTTGCCAAAGGAGACGCACAATCTCCTTTAATAGATAGTTCCCTGGCCGTGAAGCTTCTGGGCACGATGCTAGGAGGTTACAACATCTCAACGTTAGTAGAGCTGCTTGATAGCGATTCACTTGGCGACAAAGCAGCCACAGAGCTCAGTCACACCCTTCTTATGTTTGATGCATTCCACGACGTTGCAGATAAAGCTAAAACAGGAAACGTAAACGCGAAAAAAGTCATGAATTCGTGGGCAGACGCCGAGTGGTTTACATCAAAACCTGCAACTTCGAAACAACTTACCGTTACAGTTTTTAAGGTTCCTGGTGAAACGAACACAGACGATTTATCACCGGCTCAGGACGCTTGGTCTCGTCCTGATATTCCGCTTCATGCAAAAGCTATGTACAAAAACCCTCGCGAAGGTGTTACCGATGCCGCCCTTCAAATCGAAGAATTGAAAAAACTTGGATTCCCAGTTGCTATCGTAGGTGATGTTATGGGAACTGGCTCTTCGAGAAAATCAGCAACGAACTCAGTCCTATGGTATATCGGGGACGATATGCCCTATATCCCAAATAAAAAAGATGGTGGGGTTTGTATCGGAGGAAAAATCGCGCCCATCTTCTTCAATACAATGGAAGATGCTGGAGCCCTTCCATTCGAGTGCGATGTCGATAATTTGAATACCGGCGACATCATCGACATCAACGTTTTTGAAGGCAAAATAACTAGCCACGAAAGCGGCGAATTAGTCGCCGAGTTTGAATTAAAGACCGATGTGCTCCTTGATGAAGTTCGCGCGGGAGGAAGAATCCCGTTAATCATAGGGCGCGGCCTAACCCAGCGTGCCCGAGACGCGTTGGGTCTCGGACCCTCAGAAACGTTCCGACGGCCCGCAGCCTCTGAAAAAAGCAACAAAGGATTCACTCACGCGCAGAAAATGGTTGGGAAAGCCTGCGGCGTCCAAGGAATCAGGCCTGGAGATTACTGCGAGCCAAAAATGACTACTGTTGGAAGCCAAGATACCACTGGACCTATGACCCGTGACGAACTAAAGGATCTAGCATGTCTTGGGTTTTCTTCTGACCTAGTAATGCAATCCTTCTGTCATACCGCTGCTTATCCCAAGCCGGTTGACATTGAAACACAGCACTCCCTGCCTGACTTTATTCAAACAAGAGGTGGCATCTCCTTGAGACCAGGCGACGGTATCATACATTCTTGGCTAAACCGGATGCTTTTACCCGATACGGTCGGAACCGGCGGTGACTCGCATACCAGATTCCCAATAGGGATTTCTTTTCCTGCAGGGTCTGGGCTCGTCGCATTTGCGGCTGCAACAGGGGTTATGCCTCTCGATATGCCCGAATCAGTCCTTGTAAGATTCACAGGAGAAATGCAGCCTGGGATCACTCTGCGAGATCTCGTAAACGCTATACCTTATGCGGCACTTCAAAGCGGGGACCTCACCTTAGAGAAAAAAGGCAAAAAGAATATTTTTTCTGGTCGAATACTCGAAATCGAAGGGTTACCAGATTTGAAAGTTGAACAAGCTTTCGAAATATCAGATGCATCAGCTGAGCGTTCCGCGGGCGGATGCACAATTCGATTGGCAAAAGAGCCAATCGTTGAGTATTTCAAATCTAACATTACCTTATTACGCTGGATGATTTCACAAGGCTATCAAGATGCTCGGACATTAGAACGACGAGCTCAGGGTATGGAAGCATGGTTAGCAAATCCTGAGCTGATAGAACCTGATGCGGACGCTGAATACTTCAAAGTAATAGAGATTAACCTCAACGAGATCACGGAACCGCTTCTCGCTTGCCCAAATGACCCTGACGACATTAAACCTTTATCAGAAGTTCAAGGCACTAAAATAGACGAAGTCTTTATCGGATCGTGCATGACCAATATTGGACATTTCCGCGCGGCTAGTGAGGTTCTTAAGCAACTTAAAGAGGGGCTTCCGACAAAGCTCTGGATCGCTCCACCAACGAAAATGGATGAACATCAGCTCACTGAAGAAGGAGTTTATAATATTTTTGGGGTGGCTGGAGCAAGGACTGAAATGCCTGGGTGCTCATTATGTATGGGAAATCAAGCGCGGGTAGCCGCAAACTCCACTGTGGTATCAACATCAACTAGAAACTTCCCTAACCGTCTTGGACAGGGTGCTGATGTATTTTTAGCCTCTTCTGAGTTAGCAGCCGTGAGTGCAGCACTGGGAAAGATCCCAACAATCGAAGAATATATGACTTTCATGTCCAAGCTCGATACCATGGCCGGTGATATTTATCAGTACTTGAATTTCAATCAAATTCAGTCGTATGTTGATGAGTCAAAGGGTAAAGACCAAATTGCGATCACACAGGTCCAAGAAGTAATCTAAGTTTTTCTCGTCTGAACGCAGTGACCCTAATTAATCGGTGATTAGATTGTGCATTTCTCAACGATTTCAAAAACATCCTTAGATAACGAGTTAGTTGCCTTGATTCGATTTATTTGATTCAGCATGAGCGCCCTTGCTGAAGGTTCAAATTTTTTGAACCTTGTGAGTGGGACTAACAAGCGAGCCGCAATCTGAGGATTAATTGCATCTAATTTTAACACTTGATCGGCCAAGAATTTATATCCCTCCCCCCCCGGCAAATGAAAATTATTTGCGTTTTGCCCACAAAAAGCACCTATCAAAGCACGAACTTTATTTGGGTTTTTGAGGGTGAACGCCTCATGAGAAAGAAGCGTTTCTACTCGACCGAGCCCCCCGGGAAGACTGCTGGTAGCTTGAAGCGAAAACCAATTATCTATGACTAATGGCTCATCTTTCCAACGTTCATAGAATTCTAAAACAACTGATTCTCTTAGTACTTCTGCATTCTCGTCACCACTGTTGAGAATTCCACGTAACGCAGCTGTCTGATCCGTCATGTTACGAGAGGACCTTAACTGTGACTCACAAAGACTCAGCCCTTTGTCAGTGTAAGCAAGATAAGACAAGCATAGATTCTTAAGCATCCGCCGCCCTATATCATCACCTGAAACAGACAAGGGGTTTATTAAACTCTCTGCAGTGTCGAAATAAATCCTCTCTAACTCAATCTTGAATCTAAAAGCAAGGCTCTCAAGGATGAATTCCCGAACTTTATAAAGAGCACTAACATTGGCAACATCAGAGCGCTCTATCAAGAAAGGAATTGAGGGTACTGTCAGTAAATAGGCTAATAAAGCCTTATCACACTCCTGATTAGTCAATGCCGATTCTAAAACACAATTAAAAGTTGTATATAAACAAGAGGGAATGAAAAGGTTTTCATTATTAGAATTCATCTTTAAAAGTTCATCAATGACATCTAAAAAAAGCAACTGTCCAGCGTTCCACTTATTAAAACCGTCGTTGTCATGAGCCGCTAAAAAAGAAAGTTCTTCTCGAGTATACTGAAAACCCAATGTAACAGGCGCACTAAAGCCACGAAGCAATGATGGTATTGGCGACTCCTCAACATTAACGAAAACAAAGCGTTGATTTTCATTGGTCACATTAAGAACACAATCTATCTCGAGCAGCTCTTCATTCTCTCTCTGCAGCAACGGCATATCGTTACCGAGTTTATCAAGCAATCCAATTTTTAAAGGTATGTGGAATGTTAACTTTTTGTCTTGGCCCGGCGTTGGCAGGCAGCTTTGAGAAACATCTAGGGTATAAGTTTTTTCACTTTCGTCGTAATGCCCATTAATTTCAAGCCGAGGGGTACCCGCCTGACTGTACCACCTTCTAAACAATGAAAGATCCTCTCCGCTCGAATCTTCCATAGCGCAGACAAAATCCTCAGTGGTTACAGCCTGTCCATCATGCCTCTCAAAATATAAATCACTTCCCTTTCGGAATTGTGCGTCACCCAAAAGCAAATTAATCATCCGAACGACCTCTGCCCCTTTCTCATATATCGTAACAGTATAAAAATTTGAAATTTCAATATAAGAATCGGGTCTCACAGGGTGTGACATAGGCCCAGAGTCCTCCGCAAACTGCACCGTTTGCAAAAAACTTACATCTTCAATCCTCTTAACAACCGGAGAACCCATCCTTGCAGAAAACTCAGCATCTCGATAAACAGTAAACCCCTCTTTTAAACTTAACTGAAACCAATCTCTGCAAGTCACTCGGTTACCAGACCAATTATGGAAATATTCATGTGCAACCACTGCCTCAACTCGTTGAAAAGCAGCATCGGTTGTAGTAAGTGGATTTGCGAGGACGCAAGAAGTGTTGAATATATTAAGCCCTTTGTTTTCCATTGCCCCCATATTAAAATCGTCTACCGCAACTATCATAAATGTATCAAGGTCATACTCCCTTCCATAGACCTCTTCGTCCCACTTCATAGCCCTTTTGAGCGAATCCATAGCATGATCAATTTTGTTTACATCTTTATCCTCGACGAATATTTTCAGCGCAACTTCACGCTCAGACGCAGTTGAAAAAACATCCTCTTTGCAACTAAGGTTTCCTGCTACCAATGCAAAAAGATAACTGGGCTTTTTGAAAGGATCTTCCCAAGTTGCCAAATGTCGCACTGAATCTTGACCATCTACGTCTAAATCCTTACTTGCCACGAGATTGCCATTTGACAGAAGCGTTGGATAAGATGCTTTATCTGCGATAATTGTCGTCGTAAATTTTGACATCACATCAGGGCGATCCAGATAGTATGTAATCCGTCTAAAACCTTCCGCTTCACACTGGGTGCAAAACATTCTTTTGGATTTATAGAGACCCTCTAGTGCCGTATTGTTTTGGGGCTCTATGCGTGTCACACACTTCAGAGTAAACTTATCGGGGTCTTTATTTAAAATTTTCGCTAAATTTAAAATCGTGAGAGAACTTTCCGTGACCTCATAACTGCCTGCAGGTATAGGCTGGCCCTCAATTTCTAAACTTATTAATTCAAGGTCTTGGCCATCAAGAACTAATTCATCCGCCCCCTCGACGTTCCGAAAAAATTGCAACGAAGAATCAACAATTGCGTGGGTTTCAAATAATTCGAATTTAAGCAAAGTTTCATTTATAAGAAAATCAGGGATTTTATAATTACTTAAGAGAGTGGCCTTAGCTTGTGAATCTTTCATGTGTACTCGCGGACATTAGAATTAATAAAAAAATCATTAGGTGACATGCAATGCGACTTCGTAGCCAGAAAACTTTCGTAGATTAATAACACCGCTATCCAGCAGCAAGTATTGACCTTTGATACCAGCAAGCCTGCCTTCTACCACATTGTTTTTGTCAAAATTAAATGAGCTGATCTTGGTCGGATATTCGGCGACCGGATACTTAATCTGTGTAGATTTCACGCCGTTTATCAAACTTATAGCGTGCTTTCCAAGTTGAGTCTCCATATCAGCCAAATCTTCTTCGCAAAGCCGTAAAAGAGTCTCTGCCTCAGCTTTCATATCTAATTCTGAGGGTTCTCCTTTCAGCATCTCCCTCCAGTTAGTTTTATCGGCCACATGTTGTTTAAACATCACCTCCAGCATTCCAGATTGAAGCCTTGTTCGAACACGCGCAATAGGAAGGGCCTGAACAGCACCTTGGTCTACCCACCGAGTAGGGACTTGCGAAGACCGAGTGATTCCAACTTTTAAACCAGAGGAATTTGCGAGATAAACAATATGATCTTGAAAGCAAGCACCTTCGTCACAACGACATTTCTCAGGGTGAATGAGACACGTGAAAAAATCTTGAAGTTTTTGAAAACACGGGAAACAATAACCTTGGTTAAAACTTTTACTGGTCTTTCTCCCACAATTAACACAAAAAATTCTACCAGAAAATTCGAGTTTTAAATCGCTACCAATCATGCCATTTATTCGCAGATATTGTTCTGATAAACTCATGTCATATGTAACAGTAGGCTCTAGCCTACTTCGCATCTTTCTTAAAACCCCCTCAGCTTTCAATTCCATTTTCTACTCGCCCTATTGGAGTATTTTGTCACCACAACCCTTTGGCAAGGTGGCCTCAATTCTTTCACTAGACTTTAGATTTTTTGCTTCATAAAGAATAACCATCTGCAAACTATTCTCTAACTGCTCCTCAGACAATCTATCACCATTGCCCCACCTACCAAGCTCTATTGCCGTTTTTAAACTAGCATAAATAGACGGGGTGATTTGGTCTACCAACTTCGTTAGCGCGGCATCGACCGTAGAATCATCTTTTTCCACCTGCCTTCTCCATGTATCAAAAATTTACCACTCCAGACACTTTAATTTCTAATACGATAAATCGTAATAAGTATTCCAGCACAAGACAAACCTGTCACTAGTCCGCCCAAATGAGCTCCGCTTGCTATCCAAGAACCTGCAAAAATTTCCATCACAACAAGGAGCAAAAGCATCGCACCGAATGTAGAATTTGGGAACCCTATACCAGAATAAGGAAATCCTTTTCCCATCAGCCAAGTATAACCCATCAGACCGTAGATAACTCCTGACATTCCTCCAAAATTTGGTCCTCCGCCGACGATATACTGCGTGATATTTCCCACAAGGCCGGTGATTAGCACCGTAATCAAAAAACAAAATAACGATAGCGCCTTGCCATGCAGAAAAGACCCGTTTGGCAAACAACTATTCTCGAGTTGTGCACCGAGGAAAAGAAGCCAAAGCATATTAAAAGTAATATGAATTAGCGTAAAGTGCAAAAATATTGGCGAGATTAGATTTAAGAAGATAACGGGGTTTCGTAGCAGCCAAGAAGGATCAAAAACACTTTGCAATTCTATTTCTGGAAAGAATAACCAAGTCACATTGCGCAAATCTTGCCCCATCCCACTAAGCAAAAAGACCACGACACTTATAAAGACAAGCAAACAGCTAAATGGTGCGCGCCATGTTAAATCTAAAATCAAAGAAAAAAACCGCCGTACCCAATCAAAACTAAGCCAACGCCTCCACTGGAAGCTTTTTGATCTTAATTTCCGCTCTTTTAAGCCCCAGATTGAGGTCTCAGTAACAACTCGATCTTTTTCACTTAAACTATAGACCCATAAGACTTGAGAGCCAGCTTCCTCTGTAATACGGTGCCTTATATCCAATGTATCTAAATGAGCGCTAAAATCTCTCAGCTCCAGTTCTGAGGCTACACTAAGAACACGAATCAAACTAACACCAAAGAAATGCTAATCACTTTTGTTCACCAATCTATTCCCCCAACCCAACTTAGACCGACAGGCCTGATAAAAACTGTGATCCTGAGGATGTAATAATTTTAGCGGTCCGGCCTTTTTAGATATTATAATCTCATCTCCGGCAGACGCCTCATGGACTCGTTGGCCATCACAGCTAATATGGGGTAGCAGCCGCTCTCCCGCTGATACAACAACTCTTATTTCACTATCTCCATCAACGACAATTGGGCGACTATTTAAAGAGTGCGGGTACATTGGTACCACAACAATTGCATTTAATATGGGGTGCATAATTGGCCCACCTGCAGAAAGGGAGTACGCAGTAGAACCGGTTGGAGTAGCAACTATCAACCCGTCTGACCTCTGACTATAGACAAACTTCTCATCTATGAAGAGCTCAAATTCGATCATTTGAGCGGCTATACCAGGGTGAAGAACAACATCGTTAAGAGCTGAACCAAAAGCATCGACCGTTCCAGTTTGAGGATCTCGCATACCGACATCGAGCAAGAATCTGTCATCAAGAGAATACTCACCGGATAAAACTCCACTAAGCTGCTCTTCCAACTTACTCGGCGAAATATCTGTTAGAAACCCAACTCGTCCGCGGTTAACACCAATTACCGGAATCTGTTTCGCTGCAATGAGCTTTGCGATATTAAGAAGACTGCCGTCTCCACCTACAACTATCACTAAATCACAGTGTTTGGAGAGTTCTTCCCTGTCACATAAGCGAAAGTCTGAACGATTAACTAATTCAGCGGTTTTGGCTTCTACGATTATCTCTACACCTTGTTTCTGCAAGAACGCCAAGAGCCTCTCCAGCGTCAGCAACACTTCAGTACTGCCAGGCCGACCAACGAGTCCAATGTTTTTAAAAATTGTCATACCAACTCTCTTGCCTTACGTTTTTAGCGGGCACTTGTATTTCAGAATGTCAAACGTCGACTCTCAGTGCGCAAACTGACTTACGTCACGTCCGCTCAACACCCCTTTCTGTGGGAGGAAGTCACAAGCTAGATCTGTTTAACCCACCTACAAGCGAACATGCGGCTCATATAAACCACCGGTATGGATTGCCAAAACATCAGAACCAGCGCCAATTTTTCGCTCGTCGACTAAAGAGAACAGAGCGTTCATTAGCTTCCCAGTATACACCGGCTCGATAGGAACAGATTGCCTTGACTCAAATTCTTTCATAAAACTCTTAAGCTGGGGATCTGTTCTCGCATAACCACCGCCATCAAAATTTTCCTCAATCCTCCAGTCTAATGATCTTAGCATTTCTTTTTCTTCATCAGAACATTGCTCCCAAAAACTTTTGACTTGCTTCTCGATGTAGCCAGATGCTTTTAAAACTGAGATTCCTAGTAACGAAGGCATACTTCCGCTTTCACTTCCCTCTGCCCACCGGCGCACGATACCCAAACCGATCCCAGCAAATGTTGCTCCAGTCCCACAAGCCAATCCCACAACTTTTTGTTGCGCACAAACCCGCCAATCAAAATAATCGACAATTTCCTGACAGCCCAACACTGCTCTCTTATTACTGCCCCCTTCTGGCAGAATCATAACATTACCGAATTTAGCCCTGAGCTTTTCTCTAAACTTCGCCTCTTCTTTTTTTCTATATTCATTTCTATCACAGGCTACTAGAAGCATTCCACAATCTTTTGCAAAACCAAGAACCGGATTCAATGGCTCTTTTAGTTCACCGCGAACGATACCAATTGTCTCAATCCCAAGATGCCTCCCCGCTGCTGCCAATGCATACAAATGATTTGAGTAAGCGCCTCCGAAACTTAAAACCCGATCAAAATTACCGTTCAAAAAATCGATCAAGTTATATTTCAACTTAAAAAACTTGTTTCCGTGAATAAAACGATGTATCTCATCAAGCCGCAGAACAGTCAAATTGACACCGTTTTTGGTCAGAGCACTATCTTGAACCAAGTCAAGCCTTGGAGCTTTTAGATCGAAAAATGGAAATTCTTTAATTTTAGAATGTGTATCACGATTTATAATCATCGGCGGTTTCTATAGCAAACTTTGTTCGTAGGGCAATTATTCTCAAACCATATTAATTCACGGATATTTTGACGGCAAACTTTTTAAAAAATTCCTAGATACCTTCAACATCCTTAAGGTTTTTGTAAATCGCTTCTTCAAATCTATTTAGTATTTCAAGATGCGCCTCATCTTCAAATGGTAGATATTGCATTAACAAAATAGCTGCTATATTTTTTTCTCTATCAATCCAAAATTTAGTATTAAAAATTCCAGCCCAGGACAGAGATCCTTTTGAACGCCCGAACTCACTATCTGCGCCCGCTATTTGAAACCCTAAACCCCAATAATCAACGCCAAGACTCTCAGGCACCGGAAATTCGCGCGCAAACGTCGGACGAGCCATAGGCTGAAGTTCCGTTCTGAGATCCCCAATATGATTTGACGCTATCATTTCAATCGTCTCAGGTCGAAGCACCGGTTTACCATTATCAGAGATTCCATTATTGAGAAATATCCTTAAAAATTTTGCATAATCAGCCGCAGTCGAGTTAAGCCCGCCATCGCCGTATTCTGGAGCAGTTATCTTCTTTGGATTTTTTATCTCGGCAAAAGCTTTGTTTGATCTCTGATGAATAGTGACGACTCGACCAGAATCTTTTTCAGGAACCTCAAAAAAGGTTTCATTCATATCCAATGGTCCGAGCAAACTCTCTTCAAAAAACTCAAACAAACCCTGGCCTGTTTTTTCCATTATTAAGTCGCCCAGCAACCTTGTCGATGCACCGTAAGTCCATCGATCTCCGGGCTCGTGCTGCAGGGGGTATAAAGGGTTACCGAGAGACTTTCCTAAGCGCGTTAATTCCAGGCTATTAAAATTGTACGCTATCCCAGAGGTATGAGTTAATAACTGCCTAATCGTGACATCGTTTTGTGCGGGTCGTGTAGAAAAGGATCCGTTTTCAAAGTCAAACCTATCAAAAATTTCAAATTGTGGTAATTCAATCAAATGCTCGGAAATTGGATCATCTAATCCGATTTTTCCACTCTCAAGCAACTGCATAACGCCAATCGAAGTAATCGGCTTAGTCATTGACGCGATTCTGAAAATTGCATCACTCGTCATTGGCTTTTTACTTTCCGAGCCTAACATTCCAAAAGAATTTAAATAGATATCTCGCTCTCCGTTCGTAACAAGTGCAACAGCACTCGGAATTGAAAATTCCTCAAGCCCCCCCCTAAGCACATCATCGATGGCATCTATCGCACCCGCTGAGAAGTCTTGAGCCACTAGGGTTTGAATCATCATCACTCCAAAAAAAATAATGTCTTTAACTTTGAAATATCGCATTACCTGGCACCTATCGAAGGTCAAAAAAAAAGGCACTGATCAAATTAGCACCTTTTTTAGAGCACTTCAAAAACACAACGCCCTCAAACTCTATTTTAAATTCGAATAATCCGCTGAGCTCATCATATAAGCCTCAATCGACAGAGGCACGGCGTATTTTGATCTTAAAGCAACCCACTCAGGATCAGCGGCAAAATCACTAAATACCTGGTCACGATGCGCTCTATTCCGATAAGCTAGCATCCAAACTAAGGTATTGGGGTCATCCAGACGCTGCCAAACCGCTATTACCTCGGCACCATGCTTCTCGAATAGCGCGACCTCCTTTTCTCGGAATCTCTGGTGCAAATCGTCGATACCACCTTTTCCATCGACTGCAGGCTGAGCTGTGTACATCCTAAGTTCAAAGCACCTAGCATTAGTGCCGACATTTTTTGAGAACTCCTCAGACAACTGTTCGGCAGGTCCGCAGGCCTGCGGTGCATCAGCGCCTAAAGCTAAATTTACAAGCCCAAAGGCCGCTAAACCAAAAAACAATATATTTTTCATCTTGCTCTCCATCACACATATGTATTTAAAAATTCAGTTGGCAACACTCTTACTAATTTACTTGAAAGGCAATTCTAATAATGAGGGCACCAAATATAAAACAACGACAACTAGAAAGAAACCTTCGTAACTTTACTATATTTAGACTTCTATTCTCAGCTCGTTTCTACTATCCGGTATTCACAATACTTTTTCTCGATTTAGGCCTAACCCTTGAACAGTTTTCTATCCTCAACGTCATTTGGGCTCTATCAATCGTATTCGCCGAAGTTCCCTCTGGTGCGCTGGCTGACATTGTTGGAAGGAAGAATCTTATTATTTTTGCGGCAACTCTTATGGTCTTAGAGATGAGCTTATTAACCCTAGCCACGATAATCGATCCCTCGTCTCTCTTTTTGCTTATGGCGGCTAACAGAATCCTGTCAGGCCTATCAGAAGCTGCAGCCAGCGGAGCCGATGAAGCACTCGCTTACGATTCACTTTGTTCACTTGGGAGAGAGAAAGAATGGCCGAAGGTCCTCGAAAGGACAACCCAAATTGTCTCTATTGGATTTTTTGTTTCAATGATCCTGGGGGCCGTCCTGTACGAATCAACCTTTCTAAATGCAACGCTGGAGCGACTCGGCATTGACTGGGAACTTAGCAGCATCCGAACCATAAGAATGCCAGTGGTTTTAACCCTTCTTACATCATTATTATTATTGCTAAACACATTCGGTTTTCACGAGGAGACCGAACCTAGAAACACACAACCCAAACCCCGGAGCAACTTCATCGCAAAAGATGCTTTTAAACAAATGTTAATTGCAGCGAAATGGACACTCAATCATCGATTCGTTCTTCTCATAATTCTATCTGCTCTGATGCTCGATAGTGTCGCAAGGCAATTTGTAATTCTTGCAAGTGAATATTATCGAATCATTGATATTCCTATCAATTGGTTCGGCTTCATAGGCGCTGGAATGTCCGTTCTGGGTATCGTGAACGCAAAATTCTCTCGCTACCTTGTCGAGAACCATACACCGCTAGCAAACTTCCTTGTTCTCTGCTTAATTTTAATGGTGAGCTTAATCGGACTTTGCTTTGCCATACCTTTTTATGGAGCAATCTTCGCCGCAGGCGCTTTCTCAATGATCGGCTTGGTCCGATTTCAGTCAAGCTTCTATATAAATAAAGAAGTTGAATCTGCGCAAAGGGCTACCATTTTGAGTTTCAAAGGCCTCGCGCTTAACATTGGCCTTGGAGCCGCGAGCATTTTATATAGCGGTTATGTAGCGTTTCTCCGTGGGCGCGATCCAATGCAGTCATCTTCAACAGATGATATTTTTATTGAGGCTTTATTGTCTTTACCGAGCTACTTTTTAATCCTTCTCATTTCAATATTCTTTTTTTCACGAAAATACAAAAATTAAGTTCGTTAAATCTAAGCCCTTTTAAGGGAGCACTGAATTGAAGTCCGAAAGTAATAGCCTGAGGGGTATCTGAGACATGAGCAATTAATGGATGTCAGTAGACGCAGTTACCGAAGTCATAAAGAGTTCTCTACCCATCTCTCGACCCGAGCGTGCATCAATGGCAAGGGCAAAGCACCAGCACCAAGGATTACGTCATGAAATTCCTTAATATCAAATTTTTCACCAAGCAGTTTTTCAGCATTACGACGCGCCTGTTGTATGCTAATCATACCAATCTTATAGGCGGTAGCTTGACCTGGACTTGCAAAATATCGCTTTATTTCTGACTGAATCGTCGCTGCTGAGCTATCCGAATTATTAAAAAAATATTCCACTGCTTCTTCCTCAGTCCAGGCTTTCGCATGAATTCCCGTGTCGACCACCAGACGAATGGCTCTCCAGATTTCCCCACTCAGACGACCAAAATCGGACATAGGGTCCTCGAACCCCCCCATTTCCTTCGCTAGCTTCTCAGCATAAAGCCCCCAGCCCTCAACGAAAGCCGTAGTCCGATACTGAGTCCGGAACAGTGGCACATCTTCAAGCTCCTGCTGAATAGAAATCTGCATATGGTGGCCGGGGTTGCCCTCATGATATAGAACATCTTCAACTTGGTGCTTAGGCAATGAACTCATATCACTCATATGAGAATAATAGACTCCGGGACGAGAGCCGTCTGGGGTCCCAGATCTATAATGTTGAGCCGCGCCGTCTTGTTCTCGAAACGCCTCCACCCTTCGAATTTCGAGCGAGGCCTTAGGCAGACGACCGAAATAATCAGGTAACTTCTTGTTAATTTCTTCTAAATAATTGTAATTATCCTCGAGATACATCTCCCTACCTGTATCCGAATCTTCATAATAATTATTTTCATCCTCGCGAATATATTCAAAGAAATTATTAAGATCTCCATCAAAACCAATCAAACTCTTGAGCTCCTCCATCTCAACGAGCAGGCGAGCAACCTCTGCAAGTCCAATTTGATGAATCTCTTCGGCCGACAAGCTCAAAGTTGTCATCTGCTCAAGACGGTATGAATAATAATCTTCACCGTTCGGAAGGGCCCAGACCCCTTGTGCCGACTCAGTCGCGTTCTGTCTGTCAGCCTCCAACCAGGTTAGCACTCTTTCGTAGCCACCAGAAACTTCGTTTCCTAAAATTGATTCTACCCGCTCCCTGTAAGATTGTGCCTCCCTTTCCCCAATAAGATTGCTTTCCAACAAGTTCGATATTTTGGACTGCGCATCGGTCCATAAAGGCGAATTCGGAATATCGTCACTCGTGCTGAATGGGAACCCCATTGTCACGCGTTTTACCTCGTCAATTGCAAAATCATAAGCGAACCTCGGCTGTCGAATCCCATCTTCAGCATTTTTTTTAGCCTCTACTAACACTTCGTCAAGCACACGATCAATCTCACCCAACCTACTTAGATAAGCGTTCATATCCTCTGGCTCATCGACTCTATGTAAGTTAACCATGAAATTTGCGATTGACGCATGAATTCCACCACGGCCAAAAAGGTAACGATGCCTGAGGAAAGGGATTCCGCTTTTCGCTCGCTCCAAAGAATACTTCCACATTTCCCATGACAATTTCCCATCCTCTGTTAATTCTTCATAGTCAAAATTCTTCTCCATGAAATCAACAGAGCTCTGGAGCCACGCGACTTGATCCTTCATACCTTTAAAAGAGTAGTCATCCAGAAGATCATAGTTTTTTTTACTACCAAGATAAGTCCGTCTTTGAGGACTAAAGTCTAGCTGCTGCTCCCACTGATCATTCAACCAATGCCCGAGTTTATGTGTCTCAGAGTCAAAAGACATATTTTCCACAACTCCTGCGGAAGCATCATTAGATGAAGAAGGGTTATTAGATTCCAAATCATTACAACCCCCGAGAACAAAAATGAAGAGCCAGATATAAATCCGCATGACCAATCTCCGTTATTTTCTAACCGCCTTGAGACTATGTCTGGCACAGTCTTTACTCAATTAGTGAGTACGCACACAAGTCTAAAAGTTGCAGCAAACCCGAACTAATTCTCAGAAAATTTAAAAATGGATAATTTTAAAAGTGGCGGACCGGACGGGACTCGAACCCGCGACCTCCGGCGTGACAGGCCAGCATTCTAACCAGCTGAACTACCGGTCCGCTACAAACTGCTTGTCAAACCACTGATGCGATTTAACATATTTGGTGGGTGATGACGGATTTGAACCGCCGACATTCGCCTTGTAAGGGCGACGCTCTACCAACTGAGCTAATCACCCTGAACATAGAGAACGCGCATTTTACTTACTCCTCTGCCCATGTCAATAAAAGCTTGGTGGTCGCGAGCTAGAGTGAGATTACAGGACCATAATAAGCGAAAGTGAATCAATTATCTATACAACTTTCAGTGCAACCGTTAAACTCGCTTCCAGAAATATAGAGATAAATTAACGTGAAAATATTTAAAGAGTTTCGTTTTGAGGCCGCTCACAAACTTCCTAATGTTCCGTCAGAGCACAAGTGTGCTCGGCTCCATGGCCATTCTTTTAAAGTCAGGATCACGGTAACAGGAGAGGTCAACGAAAAGAGCGGCTGGGTCATGGACTTCGCAGATATAAAAACCTCAGTGCGCCCGATACTTAAACAACTGGATCACTATTATCTCAATGAAATTAGAGGCTTAGAAAACCCTACCAGTGAAAATATCGCTCGATGGATCTGGAACAAACTGATCAGTTCCCTTCCCCAATTGTACGAGGTAGAGATTCACGAGACGTGCACAAGTGGCTGTATATACAACGGACATACAATCGAAAACTCCCAGAGACAAATCTAGTACGTATTGCTCCGGCTCACGCAGAATTCAATCCATATAGTTAACTAACCCATTCAGATGGAGCAATTAACTCATCAGATAGCGACGACTTCTCGATTTTAATCCGCTCCCCGATCAATCTTTTACTTAACATAAATTCCTTTGGTCGACCGATGCATTCGCTTGCAATCACCAATCCATTCTTTAAATAAAATAGCGCAAAACCTTGTGTATTAGCTGAGTCAGGGTTACCCCGACAAATGATTTCATCATGACCCTCGCTGAGCCCAACCATTTGAAGCTTGACTTCATACTGATCCGACCAAAACCAGGGAACTGAGTTGTAAGCCACCTGCTTGCCACAAATGTTAGATGCCACAGCTCGCGCTTGATCATTAGCATTCTGAACACTTTCAAGTCTTAGCTGACGGCCATACAGCTCATTCGGATGAGAAGCACAATCGCCAGCCGCATAAATCGCGGGGTCTGAAGTACACCCAAATTGATCTACAACTACCCCATCTTCAACTTTAAGACCACACTTCTCAGCTAAGCTTGTCTCCGGCAATATTCCTATCCCGACAACGACAAAGTCGACATCAATCCGAGAACCATCCGAGCACACTACCGCCGTTACCTGATCGTTTCCTTCAAACTGACTAACCGAAACACCCGTCAGCAATCGTACTCCATTGGACTCATGTAGTTCGGTTAAATACGCCGACATCTTTTCCCCGCTTACACGCTGAAGAATGCGATTAGACAACTCAATAACAACAACATCTAAACCCTGTTTAATAAGTACAGAGGCCACCTCTAAACCAATGTAACCACCACCTATTACAAGAGCTTGATTGCCTTTAGCGATCTCAGGGCCCATTTTTTTAACATCATTTGCCGTCCGAATAGAGAAAATATTTCTAAATTTTTCAACTCTCGGCATTTTAATTGCCTTAGCACCCGTACAGAGCGCGAGAAAATCAAAATCCATGGACTTACCGCAGCTTAATTCGATCGACCGCGAATTTCTATCAATAGAATTTACAGTTATGCCAAGTGTCAGCTCAATCTCATTATCCTCATATAGCTTTGCAGGCCGTAATCGTATTTCATTAAGATTTTTCTTGCCCGCAAAGAGATCTTTTGAGAGCGGTGGTCGATGATACGGCAGTGTATCTTCGTCCCCGATCAATTTAATTTTTCCTTGCCACCCTTCTCGACGCAATTGCAAAGCCAATGAAACACCGGCATGACTAGCACCCACTATGACGCAAGTTTTATTGATCACTGAACTTTTCTCCCCACCAAAATTTTACCAACTAAATATGCCAGTCGATCGGCAACTTCCCTTGCATAGCAAGATACTCATTTGTTCTCGAGAAAGGCTTGCTTCCAAAAAAGCCTCTCCAAGCCGAGAGCGGTGATGGGTGTGCGCACTCAATCACAAGATGACGATCACTATCAATGAAGCGTTTTTGATTTTGAGCATACGAACCCCAAAGAATAAAAACCAATCCATGTCTTTTTTGACTTAGCTGTGACAAAACTATTTGGGTTAAGTCCTCCCAACCTTTATTTCGGTGAGATCCTGGCTCGCCCTCACAAACACTTAGAATACTGTTGATCATCAAAACACCGCGTTCTGCCCAGAGATCAAGACAGCCACTCGTCGGCTCTTCAATACCTATGTCAGAAGCAAGCTCCTTAAAAATATTCTTTAAAGAGGGTGGGGGAGAAACACCATCCGAGACGGAAAAACTCAACCCGTTAGCTTGCCCTGGCCCATGATAAGGGTCCTGGCCCAGCAGAACCACTTTGACTTCACTTGGCGCTGTCTTACGGTAAGCTTCGAACATCGCCGCTTGCTTCGGATAAATTACCTTTCCTTCTCTGTATTCCATCGACAAAAATGAATACAACGATTTCTGTGTCAACCAATATGATCTCTTCGTCTCAGATGCAGCTTCATGCGGACCCAGCCCTAAAAATTCCTTCCATACCAAACTGAGATCAAAGTCTTCACTCAAAATTTCATTCTCGACAAAGCTTAGCAAAAGCATGCATTATAATTTTACGATTCTATTTCAGACCGCGGACGCATGTGGGGAAATAGCAAGACGTCTTTTATCGAAGCTGTATCCGTGAACAACATTATTAACCTATCGATTCCTATTCCCTCTCCTGCGGTTGGAGGCATTCCATATTCAAGAGCCTCAATATAATCGGCATCAAAGTGCATAGCCTCATTGTCACCAGCTTCTTTTTGAAGAACCTGCTCTCTAAAGCGCTCTGCTTGATCTTCGGAATCATTAAGCTCAGAAAACCCGTTCGCAATTTCACGCCCAGCTATGAAGAGTTCAAACCGATCTGTTATTTCAGGATTGTCCTGATTCCGCCTAGCTAAAGGAGATACCTCAAGTGGGTATTCTGTTATGAATGTGGGCTGTGTTAGTTCATGCTCCACTTTTTGATCAAAAATCTCCATCAGAACTCTACCCTGTCCCCACCCTTTGTCACAGGCAACATTTAATTCTTCTGCAAGACTTCTGATGTTTTCGTCACTAGAAAAAACACTCTTGTTTTCAATTTTGCATACTTTTGCAATTGCATCTGTTACCGAAAGCCTTGTAAAGGGTTTCATAAAATCGATGGTTAATCCTTGATACTCAATCTTACTATCTTTTCCTAAACGCTCCGCAACAACTTTGAAAAGATCTTCGGTGAGGTCCATTAGATCGTGATAGTTCGCAAAAGCTTGGTAAAACTCAAGCATCGTAAATTCTGGGTTATGTTTTGTCGACAAACCTTCGTTTCTAAAGTTTCGGTTCAATTCAAAAACGCGGTCCAAGCCGCCAACAATTAATCTTTTTAAGTAAAGCTCAGGCGCAACACGAAGGTACATATCCTGATCCAAAGCATTGTGATGCGTGACAAAGGGCCTCGCCGTAGCACCACCCGGTATGACTTGCATCATAGGTGTTTCAACTTCAATAAAACTAGCATTCTCGAAGTAATCTCTTATATATCGAATAATTTTAGAACGGGTTAGAAAAACATTACGAGAATCTTGATTTGCGATCAGATCGACGTATCTTTGTCGGTATCGAAGCTCAGTATCAATGAGGCCTTTATGCTTATCAGGAAGAGGCCTGAGTGACTTTGTTAACAGCCGCACTGACGCGATACGAACTGTCAATTCTCCCTTGCCGGTTTTAAAAAGTTTTCCATTGACCCCAATTATATCGCCTAAGTCCAACCCTTTAAGGCATTCGACATAGTCAACAGCTAGCTCTTTGTTGTTTGCATATAACTGAATCGTAGAGTCACCATCCTGTAGTACAACAAATGGCCCACGCATTCGAATAACACGGCCAGCAACCGCAGCGCAAAAAGATAGTGACTCTAAGTCGTCTTTTTCCAATTGATTAAAATCTTTAATCAATTCTTGAGCTCGATTCTCTCTATAAAAGTCATTTGGGTAAGCAATCCCTGATGCTCGAATGACCTCAAGCTTTTCCCTTCGTTGAGCAATTAATTTATTTTCACTTGGTGATAGTTTTTCCTGCTGATCAGAGTTCATAATATATTCACATAATTAAAAAAACATTATTGGCTACTTAAACTAGAGCCCCATTTTCAAGCTGGCTTCGATAAAAGGGTCGAGGTCACCATCTAATACTGCCCCAATATTAGTTGACTCAATATTAGTTCTTAGATCCTTTATTCGCGAAGCGTCCAACACATATGATCTTATCTGGCTACCCCACCCAATATCCGCCTTAGATTCTTCTTGAGATTGCGCTTCTTCTTTGCGCTTCTGATCCTCTAATTCATACAGCTTAGCTTTCAGCTGCTTCACCGCCATATCTTTATTCTTATGCTGCGACCGCTGATTTTGACATTGAACTACAATACCACTCGGCTCATGAGTAAGCCTAATCGCCGAGTCCGTCTTGTTCACATGTTGCCCACCAGCTCCGCTCGCACGATATGTGTCGACCCGAACCTCCGACATATCTAGATTTACCTCAATGTTGTCATCTATCTCAGGAGAAACAAAGATCGAGCAGAATGAAGTGTGCCGACGCGCACCTGAATCAAAAGGTGATTTACGCACAAGTCGATGGACTCCCGTTTCTGTTCTCAACCACCCATACGCATACTGACCACTGAACCGAACGGTCGCACTTTTTACCCCTGCCACCTCACCCGAGGACACTTCAACTAAGTCGGTCTTAAACCCTTTTGATTCACCCCAACGCAAATACATTCGAAGCAACATGTCTGCCCAATCCTGCGCCTCGGTTCCGCCTGAGCCTGCTTGAATATCTAAATATGCATTATTTTCATCTATTTCACCTGAAAACATGCGGCGGAATTCTAACTCTTGCAGCTTGGAATCTATTTCGGACAGATCACTGATCGCCATCTCAAATAAATCAGCATCATTTTCGTCTTTGGAGAGCACTAATAATTCTGAAACATCAGCAAGACCCAGATCAATGTCGCACACAGTTTTTACGATTATCTCAAGCCCCGCCCTCTCTCGTCCTAGCTCTTGCGCATAATCCGGATTGTCCCAGACTTGCGCCTCACCTAACTCAAGTTCAACCTCAACTAATCGCTCTTTCTTAACATCATAGTCAAAGGTACCCCCTAAGATTTTGAGTGCGCTCCGACATATTCTTAATACGAGCTAATTCTGAATTAATTTCTACCATTCTTTTTTTTCCTACCTTTTCGAACTCATATCTTACCCGAATCTAGCTAAACTGACGACTTTCAATGCGATTTGTCCGAACAAGGATTAAACCGTTACTTCTTCTCGGCTCAGGTTATAATTATCTCAGAATGAAAATAACCAATGCCAAAATCTCGTTGAAAGAACACAACTTATCTTCAGCAACTTTCAACGATATATACCATTCCTCTTCAGGCGCTCTTGAAGAAAGCCTATATGTGTTTATTCAAGGTAATAAACTCACTGAGCGCTGGAACGCGCTTCATGACTCTGATCGATTTAATATTGCCGAGATCGGGTTCGGAACTGGCTTAAACTTTTTTCTTACACTAAAAACGTGGAGAGAGCAGACTCGTAAGCCTAAAAGGCTTTTTTATACAGCATTCGAAAAGTATCCCATAACTAAGACGGACTTAGCTACTATCTATAAAAAATGGCCAAATCTGACATACGAAAACGATACCTTTATCAATCTATACCCAGATCACACTATTGGGTGCCATCGACTACTTATCGATACCGATATTACTCTAGATCTGATTTTTGGGTGCGCAAACCATTCCATTGATCTTATCAAAGCCAGTGCTAAACTCAGAGTAGACGCTTGGTATCTTGACGGATTTAGCCCAAACAAGAACCCAGAGCTTTGGAGCTATGAACTATTTGAAAAGCTAGCATTCCATTCAGCACCTGATTCCACGTTTAGCACGTACACTGCAGCGGGAGCAGTTGCTCGAAATCTCAGAGCCGCTGGGTTTAAAGTGAAAAAAATCGATGGCTATGGAAAAAAGCGTCATAGCCTTATTGGGATACTAGATAAAACCGAATCCAAAACACTCTCGAGTTGCGCTACACCATGGCTTAACATAAAAACCTCTAAAGTATTTGAAACAAAGCAAAAAGAGGCAACTATTATCGGCGCGGGTTTAGCCGGTGGAACAGTTGCGCTTGCATTAGCCCGTCGGGGATGGAAAGTAACAATTGTAGAGGCGGCAAATCAGGTTTTGCATGGAGCATCAGGTATAGACCAACTAGCGTTACGTTGCAGACTTTTCGCTAAAAACTCAAGCCTCTCTCTTTTTTTTCTTCACTCATATTTATTTTCTAAAAGATATTATTCCCTCCTCAATAATGGCTCCGCGTGGAACGAAACCGGTTTACTTCAACTAGGTGATGCAAAAAACAAAAGAAAATTATTTGACTTAGAAAAAATCATAGACATCTACGATTCACGCGTCGTCCAAAAAATGAGCCCTGAGATCGCAGCAAGCTTAGTTGGCTTAAGATTACAGAATACAGCACTAACTGATAATTTAATTTATTTTCCTGAAGGCGGATGGGTTGACTCACTTGATCTCAGTTCGAACCTTTTCAGTCACCCAAATATTTCAGTATCCTTAAACCATTCTATTGATCAAATTATCCGTGAAAATAACACTTGGCACCTTACCTCCTGTCGTAAAAAGCCATTATCAAGCCCTGTGGTTGTGGTTGCTTCAAGTTTTGCCGCAAAAAATTTCGAATGTCTAAAAACACTCCCACTTCGGGAAATTTATGGGCAAGCTACTAAAATCCCAACATCCCCAAAAAGCGAAAGATTAAACAAAGTAGTTTGTGGTGAGCGTTCCGTGTTTCCAGAAAATGGCGGACATCATACAATATCGGCAAGCTATTTCCGGCCAGATCAAAAAACCCTCTCTCCCGAGGCTATGGATCCAAAGCAACTGAACAAAGAAAATATTTCGCGAGCCTCTTCTTTGTTCTGCGACAACGGTATTTTTCAGTCAGAAGACTCAGATGCGCTTAGTGCAACAAGAAGCGCACCGCCTGATTTTATTCCAATTATTGGCCTGGCACCTAATTTTTCTCAAATGAGAGCAAACTATCTCGCTTTCACACTGAACAAAAAAACGAAATTTGAAAAATCTCGAAATCAAGATGATTACCATGAAGGATTATATTTGTCGGTCGGCCATGGATCCAACGGCGCAGCAACATGTCCATTCGCTGGAGAAATAATAGCAAGTCTTATAGCGCGCGACCCATTGCCTGTGAGTGGAGAAACTTTTGACGAACTAAGCGCGTCTAGATTTATAATCCGAGATCTAAAGAGGCAAAAAATAAGATTTGCATAACTCTACTTTCTCATACATTTAAAGCCATTCCCTGGAAGAGAAAAACTCAGTAATAACTTTGGCCATTAAATGAATATCGGATGAACCGGCTAGCTCTCTTACCGAGTGCATGCCGAATGTCGCAACCCCCACATCAACAGTCTTTACCCCCACCTCAGCGGACGTAATAGGTCCGATTGTGCTTCCGCAACCCATGTCGCTCCTCATCACAAAAGACTGATAAGGCACACCAACTCGCTCGCATAAAGAACTAAAAACTGCGTGTGAAAAACCGCTCGTTGCATACCTTTGATTTGCATTAAGCTTTACGACGGGGCCTTTGTTCAAAATTGGGCCATGATTCTTATCGTGCTTGTTAACAAAATTAGGGTGCACCCCATGAGCATTGTCAACAGACAACATCAAACTTTTGTGCATGAACCTGCTGAATTCTTCTGGTGAACTACTCCCAGTCAGCCTTTCTAAAACAGATCGCAAAAATGGGCCCTGAGCACCAACGATAGAGGCACTCCCAACTTCTTCATGGTCATTACAGACAATTAAACTCGTCTCACCATCCTTTGAGTCACACAAGGCTTCACAAATGACATAACAGCTAATGAGGTTATCTAGCCGCGCTCCAGCAATAAACTGCTGATCAAAGCCGATTACGTTCGGTGGCTGCACGTCGTAAAAGAGCAATTCATGAGACAAAACTTTTTGGACGTCCAAGTGCTTCTGAGCAATCAATTGGTGATGTATAAGATCATCGAGAGTGCGCTTTTCGCCATTAATCAATTGCAAGACAATCGGTGCCATTTCTGTTTGAGGATTAATCTTTCTCCCTTCATTTGCCGTTCGATCCAAGTGGATGGCAAGACTCGGAATGAAAGCAATAGGTTTCTCAAAGTTTATAAGCGCTGAGGATAATTTCCCGTGATTTGTTCGGTAATCAACACGTCCAGCCAAAGATAAATCTCGATCGAACCAAGGGGACAGCAGCGCTCCACCATAAACTTCTACGGCTAGTTGCAAGTAATTTTTCTCAATAATTTCCGGGTTAGGCTTCACTTTGAGACATGGACTATCTGTGTGTGCTCCAGCGATGGCAACACCATTCTTTAATGGATTTTGATTCCCCACCTTGAATGCAATGATCGCAGAATCATTCCTCGTTACATAGTAACGACCGTTTGCTTGAAGATTCCAGGTAGCGCCTTCGCACAATCGTTCAAAACCTTTCGCATGAAGCTTATCTTGCAGCCCCTTTACTGCATGGAACGGAGTTGGGGAATCCTGAATATACGAAAGCATTGCGTTATTTATGTTCGCACTCGTCACAGAAACCTCCCTAGCCTAGGCGACCTTTATCTTTTATCGAACTTCCAGTAGTTCGACTTCAAAAATTAATGCCGAGTTAGGGGGAATCGAAGATGTAGGAGATTGCTCACCATAAGCCAACTCTGGTGGGAGGAAAAGACGCCACTTATCACCAACTTTCATCAACTGCAATGCCTCAGTCCATCCACTGATCACCTGGGTGACGCCAAATTCAACCGGTTCACCGCGTTCCACAGAGCTGTCAAATACCGTACCGTCGATCAAAGTACCGTGATAATGGGCCAACACCGAATCACTTGTCGTAGGGGAAACTCCGTCTTCCCGTCCGGAACTCAAAACAATATATTGCAAGCCAGAATCAAGAGAAATTACGTCGTCTCGACCGGCGTTCATCTGCAAAAATTCTTCGCTCTTCGCCAAATTCCCAGTCAACGCCGCTTCCGCTTCTGCTGCCATACGTTCTTGAAATATCTGTATTGCAGCGAACATATCCTCTTCCGATAGCTTTGTCTCAGAATTTAATGAATCCAACATGCCACTTACGAATGCATCGAGATCTAGACCTTCAACAATACCCTGAGCAAGGAGGGTTTGACCGATATTAACACCAATCGAGTACCCAATCCTTCCTTCTTCAGTACCCAAATCCACACCAGATTGCGCGTGAGCGAAAGTTGCTTGAATACCAAAAAGCGCGATCATGCATAACTTCTCTATACATTTAAAAAGTGATTTCATAGAAAGCCTATTCTTTAAAATTTAAAAATAACTTACTAGACCGAGTTTAACTTAGTAGACCTACTCAAAGCTACCAATGAGAGAGCAAACCTAAAAAAAGATACATTAATCAATTAAACTAACGCTTTTCTTATTGATACTCCTATTTCAGCGCGTATACTTTACTGATGAGAAAGCCAATCCCCACATGTCCAAATTAAGTAAATTAAAGGTAGCAGTTGTTTCAGCGCTTACATTAGTTAATGGGTGCAGCACGTATACTTTATCAGTCAACAATCAACCACTATATGACCCAGATGACAAACTTTATACTGGTGAAATAAAAAACGCGGATTTGCAGGGATGCATCAATATCGCAATGAAGCAACAAAACGTCGATACCTCGACCGAACTAACTATTTTGAGTTGTGCTAATTCTGAGATTAGCGCCCTATCAGAGTTCACAAAGTTTAACCAACTGCGGTTCTTAGACGTCGGCAATAACAAAATAACAGACCTGAGACCTCTTAAACAACTTCGATATTTAAACGGCCTTAATATCAGCAATAACAATATTCAAGATATCTCACCGTTATTAGACCTTCCCTCTTTGGTTACTTTAAATCTGCTAGGCAACAACGAGATTTCATGTGCCTCAGTCCAGCAAATGACGAATAAGATAAAGCGTGGTCTCGTGAAGCCAGAACAATGCGTTCCGTGAAAATCTTGTTTTTGTTGACAACCTAAGTGGGAATACCACTGTGAAAACGAAAATCTTTGTCAGCACTTATAATCAGGCTCCTTTCGAACGAGAGAAGCTCAGCCACCCGCGCTTTGACTTCGGCGCCGCAGTAAAGCTCTGCTAAATTCAAATAGTCTTGATAATGTCGTGCTTCAGATTTTAAGAGACCTTGATAAAACTTTCCTAAATTCTGGTCAACGAAGGGTATGAGTTTAGCAAACCTCTCACAGGATCTAGCTTCTATAATTGCCCCGACTAGGAGGGTGTCTGACAGCTTATCACTTGTTCTCATCGAAGTGCTGGTCACATAATCTCTTAGAGAGCTTGCATACCTAGAAGCACTTAAGTGCGTGTAATCGACTCCGCGATCTATCATGATTTCAACAACTTGCTGAAAGTGCAGTAATTCTTCTCGAGCAAGCTGTGACATTTTTGTCAAAAGATCTGGTTTTTCAACGTACCTATACATGAGGTTCATCGCAGTTGCGGCAGCTTTTTTTTCACAATTAGCATGATCAATTAGCAGAACCGATTGATTTTCAATGGCAGCATGGGCCCACTCATCAGGAGTTTCGCAAAGTAAAAAATCAAAAATTGGATTTAATAGTTCTTCGTTCGCTTTTATTCTCATAGATAGATTAATTCCAAATTTAAACCAAAGTGCAAACAGCTTGCATTAACTTAAATTGTCATAAATGACTGTAAGAAACTGGTCAAATAACACGTCGATTTCGAGGCTGTCATCTATCGAATCAGATGTCTCAGGGACAATTTCAATATAGTCATCTACATCCGTTATTCGAACTGTCAATTGCAGACTGCGTTGATCATCAACCTTTTTACTGCCCCTACTAATCAAATTTCGAAGAAACCCAACTTTGACTTCTTCTTCTTGTATCCCCGAAAAGCTCACAACTATTTTTGCTTCATCTCGATCAGTTTCTAGAATTTCTACTTTAGCTCTCTCTATCGCTTGCCGTACTTGAACCCACGCTCTATTATAGTCAACACGGAGTTGTAGTTTTTTTTGCCCGTTTAATCCAGTGACAATATTGGCTTTTCTCTCCGCATCAATGCTTCCAGCGAGGAGACTTGATGTCGAGGCTTGATACACATCATTACGATCTGCAAGATATTGCGAAACAGCATCCATGATCTGTCGCTCACGATCCTCTGATTCAGATGAATCTGGCCAATTAACGAGGACGGGGATCGGGTCACTCCTTAGGTTAGAGAGGTGGGTTACATAAATCTCTGCATAACCGGAATGGAGTCCTGGTTCAATAGATATTCTATATTTGTGGCGCAACAACGGCTCAGCATTAACTTCGACCCAAGCGGTTTCCATGAGGCCACTTGTGGGATTTTCATAGTCTAAATTCACTTGAAGTTGGGTCCAGAAATCACGAACCAATGGCCAGACTTGAGCCGGAGTAGCGTCTAAAACAATCCAACGGCGTTCACCAAGGTTTTGAATAATGACGCCCTCGCGGCGTTTTGTCTCTATCGGCTCTGGCATGGGAATATCTTCAAAGGGGATCGCGTCCCCTAGGAATTCAGATGGGATAACATAGAGCTGGTCGATAGTGTAACTATCGAGACTGTTGGGAATTTCCATCGCAGGCGAAATTTCTGCATCTCTGTAGGATTGTCGGCGATCCCTGAAAATGCCGTTTTCGCCGCTTATAAAGCTACAACCAGAGGTAGAACAGATTATCATAATCGCCACAATTTTTTTTTGCATGTTTTTACCTTTTAAACTCAATCGAGGAGTTAAATTGAACCGAAAATTAGTTTTGCAAACTGACTCCAGAATCGCGCAACGCTCTCTCCAACTGAACATGGTATCTTTCGCTCAAAGGAATCAGAGGCAATCTAATACCGGGCTTGATTTTATTCATACGACCCAGGCCCCACTTTACAGGGACAGGATTTGCCTCAGCAAAAAGTTCTTTATGAAGCCCCGAGATTGATTTATCCACCTCTGCCGCACGAGCAAAATTTTCGGACAACATTAACGCACACATTTCTGACATCCTATCCGGAACAATATTTGCCGTAACTGAAATAGCACCCTTCGCACCAAGGCTCATTAATTCTCTCGCTGTCGCGTCGTCTCCACTTAGCACAACAAAATCAGAGCTGCAGTTAGCGAGTAATGCTTTTCCGCGGGATATATCACCCGTAGCATCTTTTAAACCAACAATGTTTGGAAGCTTCGCAAGTCTTAGCACGGTCTCATTACTCATATCACAGATGGTGCGTCCAGGGACGTTATATAATATTTGCGGGATATCGACAGCATCCTGAATCACTGAAAAATGACGATAAAGCCCCTCTTGAGATGGATTATTATAATAAGGCGTCACAAGCAAACAAGCATCCGCACCCAAACGCTTGGCTTCCTTTGTAAAGAAGAGGGCTTCTTCTGTACTGTTCGATCCAGTTCCGGCAATAATGGGAAATCTTTGTTTTGCTCGCTTTATGCAATGAGCGATAACCTCACAGTGTTCCTCGGAATTTAACGTAGGAGACTCCCCCGTCGTCCCAGCGACCACAAGGCCTGAGGATCCTTTTTCTACGTGCCAATCGATGAGAGCATCGAGTGCTTGAAAATCAAGATCACCATTGTCTTCCATTGGAGTAACAATGGCGGGAAAACTACCTTGCAACCAATCTTGTAACCGAGCGGTCATTCTCCACCTACCTTAGAAACATTGTTACTTTTTAGTGATTTAGATTTTTAGCAGTAAAAATTCAAATTCAATTAGAGTCCAGCTTTTCTAGTTTACTCGGCCACGCATTCATAATGACCTTAATCAGCGTAGCTAATGGAATTGCAAAAAACACACCTGCAAGTCCCCAAAGCCCACCAAAAATAAGCACGGCGGCAAGAATCGCAACCGGATGAAGATTCACCGCCTCAGAAAAAATAATTGGAACTAACACGTTGCCATCTAGTAACTGTAAAACTCCATACCCGATGACCGTTACATAAAATTCAGGCCCAATACCCCACTGCACGTATGCAACCGCAGCTACGGGTATTGTTATCACTGCCGCGCCAATATACGGCACCATAACTGACAGACCTACGCCTACAGAGAGCAAGACCTTGTAATTCAATCCCACTCCGCTAAACAAAACAAAGCTTGCCAATCCAACTATCAAAATTTCAAGTCCCTTTCCTCTGACATAATTTGAGATTTGCACATCCATCTCATGCCAGATTCGTATCATCAAAGGTCTATTTCTCGGCAAGAAATTACCAACCCAGTCAATCAATTCGTTCTTATCCTTCATTACAAAGAAAACAAGAGTAGGAACTAAAACAGTAAAAACTCCCCACCCGATAACATTCGGAATATTAAAAAGCCAAAACTGAAGCAAGTCTTGCCCATAAGCACCCAAGCCTGTTCGAATACCGGATATAAAGTCCTGCACCTGTGACTCAGAAATTAGATTCGGATAACTCTCTGGGAGTAGCATTAGATCTCCCTGCCACTGTGTTAACAGATTGGGTAAGTCATCTACCAACCTTCGCAACTGATTCCAAGCTTGGGGCAATAAGAACACTAACGAGAGAACAAATAAGCCAACAAATACCAGATAAACAGCGATAAAAGCAGCTCTAGCGGACGCCCCAAAGCGAAGAAGAATATTTACCAAGCCTTGCATTAAGTACGCTATGACAATCGCGGTAAACAACGGTGCGAGCATGCTGCCCAACCAAAGAATCAGCAGCGCCCCAAAGGCCAACATAATCAGCAATATAATTGACTCTTCATCATGAAAATATCGATCAAAAAAGTCAGCACATAACTTGAATACAGAACTCTTTGCCACCATTGTTCAACCTTTTTCAATCCAGTAAAAATACGCTTCTTTTTCTTTTTGAAAATTAATGATCCGATTAGAGCTTTGATTGGCAAACAAGTGGAAATCTTTTTCGGAGGCTGGGTCAGTTGCGGCGACCTTTAGCACATCTCCCGGCCCCAGGGCATTTAACGCCAATTTCGTCTTTAAGAGGGGCATAGGACACTCGAGCCCTCTCAAATCTAACTCTTGAACTACTTGAATATCCAATTTTATCTTTTCCGAAAATGATTTCTATTTTATCTTTAGTTTACCAAGCTATTGCCCGATCTGCCTATGATTTATCGCTTTAATTTCTTAACTATTTCAGTATTATAGAACGTAAGACTTTTTTTTTAGATTGCTTGACTCAAATATGAAACTCACTCTGTTAAAAAGGACCGAAATACTCACGAGTAGCAAATGGCGCGCCGTCCTTTTTGGAGGTTGCTTTGCGCTAGCAATGATTTTGAGTGAGAACGCGTTCTCACAATCATCCCTGCCATCGCTTGGTGATCGTATTTCAGGCACGGTTTCGCTGGACCAAGAGTACGCTATGGGTCAGCGGTTCCTTTCACAAATACGACGAAGTGCCACTACTATCTCGGATCCACTTTTAACCGGCTACCTTGAGAGCGTGACATACAAATTAGCTTCCCGAAGCCAACTAACTGATCATCGTCTCTCTTTTGTCATTATCGATAGTCAAGCACTTAATGCTTTTGCCGCGCCGGGAGGAATCATAGGGGTGAACACGGGTCTGTTTCTCAACGCCGTTACTGAAGCCGAATTTGCATCTGTGATGGCGCACGAGATATCTCACGTAAGTCAGCGTCATTTCGCAAGAGGAATTGATGAGGCTCAATCTGGGCGAATACCTCAAATGGCTGCCCTGCTTGCCAGTGTAATGGTGATGGCAACTTCGGAGGCTGGTCATGGTGCAGCTGCAATCTCTGCTGTTCAAGGACGAAACCTTGAGAATCAATTACGGTTTAGCAGAAGTAATGAGGCGGAGGCAGACCGAATTGGACAAAACATAATGGTGAGTGCGGGATTTGACCCAAAAGGCATGTCTGATCTTTTTGAGCGACTTATTGCGATAAATCGATTCGGACGCCGCCCACCAGAATTCCTGCTCAGTCACCCAGTTACAGAGTCCCGCATAGCAGATGCTCGAAGCAGGGTTTTTAGATACCCAAATCGAGAATATAAAGATAATTTCGAGTATCAGTTCGCGAGAGCTCGGGTTGAGGCTCGCTATGCAGAAGACAAAAAAGCTTATGTCGAAGAGCGAATAAATCGCTTAGAAAACAGCAAAGGCGAATTTGAAAAAACCTCTAACGCGTACGGGTTAGTCATGGCACTTTGGGGAAACAAACAATACAAAGATGCCCACACCGTATTAGAGCCGTTATTGTTGAAAGATCCCAATAGAATTAGCCTTGCTGTAACCCAGTCGGAAATATTGACCTCACAGAACGAATCAAGACAGGCCATTTCATTTTTGGATCGGCACCTCCAGATCAACCCTGGCAACCACGCTTTGACGATGGCTTATGCAAATGCACTTATTCAAAATAGGGACTACAGCGCTGCCTCAAAACTTATCCAGCGACACTCGACATCACGCCCAGATGATCACCAATTATGGTACCTCTTGGCAGAAACCCAAGGCCAAGCTGGAAATATAAGCGAAGTCCACCAAGCTAGGGCCGAGTACTTTAGACTCATCGGAGATTTTCGCAGGGCAAGAGAGCAACTGCAGTTTGCTCTGCGCATAGAGATTGATGGTGATAGCTCCCCAGCTATCGCGGCGCGGATCAGGGAAAAAATTAATGGAATCGAAGATTTGCAGCTACAGTTGCAGCTGAGGAATTAAGCCTTCCCTTCTACCAATATTTTATTCTGGGCAGCGAAATTAAGCATTTTCTGAAGAGGAATCATAGCTTGCTCACTCACAGCTTCATTGATCTCGATCTCGTGATTTGAATCACCGATTTCCATCCGATCTGCCAGCTTAACCAACAGCATTTCTAGAGTTTCTAGGGAGTTCATCCCCATCCAAGGGCAACTCGCACAACTTCTGCAGGTCGCATCATTACCAGCCGTAGGAGCGACAATAAATTCTTTTCCAGGAAGAACCTTATTAAGCTTATGAAAAATCCCAAGATCTGTCGCAACAATAAACTGACTATTTGTCATCGTTTTAGCGGCTTTTATGATTTGCGTAGTCGAGCCAACAAAGTCAGCAATAGCTAAAACAGATGCTGGCGATTCCGGATGCGCTAATACCGCTGCGTCTTTATAAACAGCGCGCATGTCATTAACGCCAGCCGCCTTAAATTCTTCGTGCACAATACATGCACCCTCCCAAATCAACATATCAGCCCCTGTGCACCTCTCAATGTATCTACCGAGATGTTTATCAGGCGCCCATATTATCTTCTGTCCCTGTGAAACTAAGTGCTCAATTACTTCTACGGCAATGCTTGACGTAACCACCCAGTCGGCTCTCGCTTTGACTGCCGCCGAAGTATTTGCGTAGACTACCACGGCGTGATCTGGAAACTGATCGCAAAATTCCGAGAACTCAATCACGGGACAGGCTAAATCCAATGAGCATGTTGCCTCGAGCGTAGGCATAAACACTCTTTTGTCTGGACTTAAAATTTTTGCCGTTTCTCCCATAAAGCGAACGCCCGCAACAATTAAGTTTGAAGCGTCACAATCTCGACCGAATCGAGCCATTTCCAAGCTATCTCCAACAAAACCGCCGCTTGCTTCAGCAAGGTCTTGAATCACTCCCTCAGTATAATAATGGGCTATTAGGCGTGAATCCGTTTCCACGAAAAGGGATTTCAAGCGCCCCAAGATATTCTCGGTCTCAGAAGAACCCAAATCTGCTGACCGCATCCCCCCTTTGCTCTTAATCTTCCCGAGATGCTCTCGCACTAGCTCAAGATCAGCCGCAAGACTATCTGAATTATTTCCTTTAAAAAGAATAGTTTTCTCCTTCGACTAGGCTCTCACGTCAAAACCCCTAGAACGTAGACTAATAGTATAGCTAAAATTGGGACTGAAATCTTCGAAGGAGGAAGAGCCTTGTAATACAATGACAATACAGAGAAGAAGTGGTGGGCCGTGTGCGATTCGAACGCACGACCAATTGGTTAAAAGCCAACTGCTCTACCGGCTGAGCTAACGGCCCACGACGGAGCGTCATGTTACTATTAAAAAAAAAAAACACAAGTCACGGTTGACTGTTTCTCGTTAAATTAAGAAATAATCGAAATAGTAAGAGGGTTACTCCGGCTCGAAAGAATAGCGTGTTGGGTCTGGTTGAGAACTGTCCGTAAAACCTTTTTTTCGCAATCTGCAACTGTCACAATTGCCACACGCAAGCCCTTCCTGGGAGGCTTGATAACAGGAAACTGTCAGACCATAATTAACTCCTAAGGATAGTCCCGATAAAATGATCTCTGCCTTTGTTAAATTAATTAAGGGCGTGCGTAGCTTTATTTTACAACCCTCAACACCAGCCCTTGTTGCCAGTCCTATTAAATTCTGGAAGGCTCCTATGAATTCGGGCCTACAGTCGGGATAACCTGAATAATCCAAAGCATTAACACCTATGAAAATCGCCTCAGCTTCTTCGACTTCAGCCAGTTCCCGCTCGACGAGCCGCTGCCGGATCTGGGCGACATCGGCAAGGACAGCTTCCGCTCCACCGCCGAGTACTACAAACGTATCGCCAAGGAACAGAACCTCACCCTGCGCCAGCTCGCCCTGTTCGCTGCCAACCCGCGTGGTGCCTTCGTCGGCACCGCCGAGCAGATCGC